>OJGZ01000449.1_pt1 | contig 14647 bp, 13 predicted proteins | sample 1595051 | NCBI WGS metagenome assembly OJGZ01 (sample SAMN05416800, study PRJEB24817) | seawater metagenome | isolation source: Sea water | place: Canada:Atlantic | collected 2013-07 | reverse complement strand
CGAGATCTAGTACGGTCTCGTGGGCTCGGAGATGTGTATAAGAGACAGATATTAAATAAAGTGGTTCATCTTAATGAAATAACTCACCACCATTATAATGGCATTCAGCAAGATAAGCCCAATTTTTATTTGATAATCAAACTTGAATTTAATAAAGAAGTTTACTGCAATTACGGCCAATAAGAGGAAAATGGTATAAATAGCAGGATATATTTTAAAAGCAGCTTCAAATTGCCCTGAAAAAAGAAGGGCTGTAGCACGTTGCATGCCACAGCCCAAACATTCTACACCGAAGATTTTCTTGTTTATACAAGGAACCATATAATCTTCGAGGCCCTTTATGAACATAAAGGAAATATTTTACTTATTATGAACGATCGCTTTATAGTCAATGGCAATATCATCTGCGGTCATAAGTTTCACCAAATAAACACCATCACTCAAATTACCGGTATAGAAACTATATTTTGATTGATCACCTAAGTTTTTCTCTTGGATTACCAATTTTCCGTTCATATCGTACACTAAGGCAGATTTAATAACATATCCTTCAGGATTGCTAATTTCCAATTGCTGTAGTGGATTGTTTTGGAAAAAAGTAACATTTTCCATTACAATTAGTTTTTCATTAAGTTCCGTTTGGGGAATGTCACGTTTTACATTTGGACTTCGGAAAACAACAAAAAATCTGTTATCGTAAGTACCGGGAGGTAGATTTAAGGTTGCGCTCATGCCTCCAGTTATTTGCTGATAGGTATTTTCAACCCTGTCAAAAATATAGGCATTGTTATATGGTTTTTTTACTTCCTCTACTACCTTAATATCCAGTTTGGACTGGTTTTGTATTTTAAAGGAAATAGGCACTTGCTTATTTTGGTCAAATTTGATACCGTTAATTACATACGGTTTACGGTTGTTGTCATCGCCAATAGGGAAGTAGGCATCTGTTTTTAAATCTTGGGCACTCAAGCCGTCGAGGCCACGGTCATAGCCATCTGTAGCTTGGTCATAAAATGCAATTACCATATCTCTGGTTACTGCTTCATCAAAAATAGACCATATACGCATGATAGGAGTACGATAATTCTCTCTGGCAGTTTCTGCGGCTGTAGACAAGCCTGTATCATTTGGTAGGTTAATCTGTGAGCCACTATCGCCTTCTGGTCTTTGGAATACAGAACCAGCCGTATCTTCTTTGATAAATATTCGTTGAGTATTTCTAATATTTACATACCCATCAGAAAGACCCCCAAATGTAGTTCCTACAAACATAATACCTTGACCAATGGGTGCATATCTTTTAGAATTTAACAATGTTCCAGTCCCTTGATTCCCGCCGTGATTCCCTGCAGCATTCCATATATAAAAAGGAGCTGCAACATAAGCACCTTCGGGAAAATTATCTCTCAAGTTTCCATCTAAGTCTTGAGGGCCAGGAGTCCAAACACCATATCCAAAAGGTTTTTGCGAATAGTAATGACTGTTCACGGTTCTATCTTCATCATAATACCATAATTCACCTAATTCTTCATTTCCGCTATCATAAAAAAGTTGATTTAGGTCCATAGCAGAAGGATAAGGATTTCCTGCAAGTGTCATTTGTCCAACTCCTAGCACAGGAGCAGCAACAGGAATACTAAAGGTACCGCTATTTGGTCTTCCTCTAAATTCATAGGTTACATCGCCACCTGGAGCAGTTAATCCAACACCTTTCATCGTAAAGCCGTAGCCTGGAGGTACAGCAGTACCTGAGTTTATACGCTGATAATTGCCTTCTGCTTCTGTGCCAGGAAATTTGTGGGTATATAACCAACGAGTTGAAATCCTCATCGGGTTTGTTAAACCATCACGAGTTGTAACAGTACCAGCTTGTTGGGCTGCGGTGACACTCGTTGAGGGCAATGGTTCATATAAATTAATGACTCCCGCCCAAGGATTTCCTGGGGGTTGGGGAGAAGCAACGGTTCCAGAGTATCCTACTGGTGATGCCCAATAATAATACGCCCAAGCATTGGTTTCCGGAGTGTTTTGCTGTACGGAAAGCTGGCCACTCCCACTATTATTAGAAGTAGTGCCTGATTGAATTAATTGCCCATTATTGCGCAAGTAAATACTGGCTTCCTGATCGTTTGCAGTACCATTACGAGTAAGATTTATTTCTTGGGTTACAAAGACAACCTCATCATTAACATATATGTATGAATCGGCACCTCCGGAAGTTGGCTTAACGGTTAGCTGTGCAAAAACACCAGCCGTAGTTAAAAGTAAAGTTGAAAAGAGTAGTAGGTTTTTCATATTTTTACGGTTTTTAAAAGCTTCGTTATTGGGGTTAGCAAAGCTTTTTTCACGGTTTAAATTTAAAAATAATATTTTATATATTACATACAATGCTACAAAATACGTAAAAATTTCGTTTATAGAGGGTTAAGTGATAGAAAGTATTAAGTAATGGGTGCAGATTATATTTTAAAATTTTAATATTTCAGAAATGATTATCGGCGATAAAGTTTCAGTCTTGGACGATGCCATTTCAGGTGTGATTACTGCAATTAGGGGTAATGAGGTGACTATTTTTACCACAGATGGTTTTGAGTTGGATTTTTCAAAAAACGAATTAATCGTTGTGGATGGTTCCCTTTCAAAAAGAGAATTGGCAAAGATGGATATCTCTGAAATTATGTCAGAAAAAAACCACAAAAAGCCAGGAAAAAGTAAGCGCATTAAACCCAAAGAGCGAAATTTACCACCCATGGAGGTGGATTTGCACATCAATCAACTAGTGCCAAAGACCCGCGGCCTTAATAATTATGAAATGCTAACCATACAATTGGATACCGCAAAAAGGCAATTGGACTTTGCCATTTCAAAACGCATACAAAAAGTAGTTTTTATACACGGTGTAGGGGAAGGGGTATTGCGAACTGAATTGGAATTTCTGTTCAATCGTTATGATAATGTAAAATTTTATGACGCCGATTTTCAAAAATACGGGCGTGGGGCTACCGAGGTATATATTTTTCAGAACACGAAGTAGGGATTCGCGCTTCTACAAATTAAAATTCTGGGGTGGTTTCCTTTTCAATGACCTCAATACTTTCTATGGTTCCCATATTAAGGGACTCTTGGGTTATTTCTTCTTCGCCACTTACCAAAACAAGGTTTTTCAAAACAATTTTTACATTTTTATTGATGGTATATTCATGCAGGCGGTATTCGTTTACCAAATAAGTGTCTGCTACCTCAGGGTTTAGGTAATCTGCGCCCACGTTTGGATCTGTCACATCGTTTCGCGGATTTAAATCCATGTTTTTGTCTTCATTTCGGGTCAGCACTCCGTCGCCATCATCATCGTTATCTAAATAATCTGGGACGCCATCACTGTCAGTATCCAGAAAATTTGTAAGTGGATTGTCATCGCCATCTTCATTTTGAATGTCTAATTCCAGTACTGTCGGAACGTTATCGCCATCGTCATCTTCATCATAAATATCTGGAATCCCATCGCCGTCAGTATCGCCATCAAATTCATCTTCTGCGGGAACACCATCATCATCATCAAATAGAAAAATTGTAGTGAGTTCAGCCGAACCGGATGCCGCCAAATAATCAACGGTCACAATTGGAGTAGTGGGAGGAATACTGCTACAGAAGTAACTAGCACCCAAATCACCATCGTAAGTTCTATAATTTACAAAATTTGTAGTGCCATTCAGTGCATAAGTTTTAGGCCCGGCGTCTTTATAAAGGCTATCAGAAACACCCAATTTTAGCGACAAACTTTCCAGGGCCTCGGGATTTATTTTATAAAATACATAATTGCCCTGTTGCCCACAGGCCTTAAGCTCCGCATCGTCAAAGTTGAAAGAGGTAATAATTATATCGCCATCATCACAGCTTTGAAGAAGCAATGAAGCTATAAAAAGGAAAAGAATTTTTTTCATCGGAAATTTTAAAATCATCATCGATTACAAAGTAACGCATTTCTTTTTAACTGAAATGTGGGCAAAACTGTTTTAATATGTATTTTTGCCAACCGAAACAAAATAGAAGCCTGTGCTCAAAATAGAACTCGGTTACTAGCCGATTTTTATTAAAAAACTTACCCAATGAAGAAAGTATATTTTGATAGCGCCGCTACCACGCAGTTGCGCGATGATGTTATAACTTGTATTACTGAAGTTTTAAAAACTGAATACGGAAACCCTTCATCTACACACTCTTACGGAAGATCATCAAAATCTTTACTTGAAAATGCTCGAAAGGAAATAGCAAAACTTTTAAACGTTTCTGCAAGTGAAATTATATTTACCTCCGGAGGTACCGAAGCAGATAATTTAATTCTTTGCAGTGCGGTGCGGGATCTTGGTATAAAACGAATTATATCTAGCCGCATTGAGCATCATGCCGTTTTGCATACCTTGGAATGGCTTCAAAAAGAATACGACATTCAACTCGATTTTGTAAAAGTTGACGAATGCGGCCAAGTAGATTATGATCATTTGGAAAATCTTTTGGCAGATACATCACAAAAAACATTAGTGAGCCTGATGCACGTTAATAACGAAATTGGTAGCCTACTTGATTTAAAAAGAGTTGCACTTCTCTGTAAGGAACACAACGCGCTTTTTCATAGCGATACCGTACAGTCTGTGGGCCATTTTGAACTTGATTTTAAGGAAATTCCGATTGATTTTGCCGCCGCTGCAGCACATAAATTTCACGGACCAAAAGGGGCGGGGTTTGCTTTTATTAGAAAAAATTCAGGGCTTCGCTCATTAATCCATGGTGGCAAACAGGAACGCGGACTTCGTGCTGGCACGGAAGCGGTTTACGCTATTGCTGGAATGGCAGAAGCGCTAAAACTATCGTATCACAAACTTGAAAAAGAACGAGCCTACATTACCGAGCTGAAGGATTATTTTAAGGAACAACTACTAACTGCTATTCCTGGGGTAAAATTCAACGGTAGCTGTGATGATAATGAGCGAAGCACGTATACTTTATTAAACGTTTGTCTGCCCATTTCTGCCGAAAAAGCAATGTTGCTATTGTTTCAGTTGGATTTGAAGGGAATAGCGTGTTCCAAAGGGAGCGCTTGCCAAAGTGGGAGTGAGGGCGGCTCGCACGTTTTAAATGAGATACTTTCCGAGGAAGACTTAAGTAAGCCTTCCATTCGTTTTTCTTTTTCCACCTTCAATAAAAAAGAAGAAGTGGATTATGTGGTGGAGGTTTTAAAAGAATTTATTGATAGCGGTATTACCAAATAGCGTTAGATTATCAATTGCCAATTTTGAATTTGTTGTAGGCTAAACAGCGGTGTTTAAAACTTCGCGGTAAGTCTAACGTTAAATACACGAGGCGTCAAATAATTTGGGATTGCATATTGTACCTTGGTGTAAACATCCCTTACAAAAGTGTTTGTAATAGAGTTTTGCACATCAAATATGTTGAAAATTTCAGCGCCGATGGTAAATTCCTTAAAAGGTTTCAACCAGCCACTGTCCCTTAATTTTGTATCGTCCACAATAACGTAACTCATCCCCAGATCTGCTCTTTTATAATCATTTAAACGGGTTTGATATTTATATGGGTCAGCATAACTTGGAGAACCACCGGGTAGTCCCGTGTTATACGTTAAGTTAAGGTACATTTTAAGCGAAGGAATCACTTTTACATAATCCTGGAAAAGCATTCCAAACTTTAAGCGTTGGTCTGTCGGACGGAAAATGTAACCGCGATCGTCAATATTTTCTTCTGTCTTCAAATAACCAAAACTTAACCAGCTTTCCGTACCGGGAACAAACTCACCCGCTAAGCGTAAATCAAGCCCGTAAGCGTATGCAACCGCATTATTGGTTGCACGGTAACGGATGCGTACATTTTCCAAAGTATAGGGGTTTACGTCAGTTAAGTGTTTGTAGTAAATTTCAGAATTTAATCTAAACTTGCGATCCCACATTTTGAAACTATAATCGTTTCCAAATACAATATGGATAGACTTTTGAGCTTTTACACCAGGGCGTACGGTACCCGACGAGTCGCGCAATTCTCTATAAAAAGGAGGCTGGTGGTACACCCCGCCCGAAAGTCGGAAAAGCATATCCATTTCCCAATCGGGCTTTAATGAAACCTGTGCGCGTGGACTGAAAACAGTTTGCGTAGTGCTTGTGATGTTTTTTCCACTCACAGTCCAATTATGGGCACGTACCCCTGCATTCATCCATAGTTCACTGGTTCCAAGTGTTGATTTTCTACTCCATTGTGCATAACCTGAAATTCTATCAATCTGTGTATCGTTTTGAGCACGAACATTAGTATAAGGCACAATAGGAGAAGTATCAGCCTCATAGGGTTGATTGTTTGGAGGGAATATAGGCGGACGGATAGAAAATCCTGCCGAATCAATAATTTCATATTCCTGAACCCGATCGCGAATATCCTCACGTGTATATTTTATGCCGTATTCTATATTATTTTCTTCTAACGCTAGATTTCCCTTGTGCTCTACATTCAGGATTAAAGCGTCCAAATCGTTTCGAGCATGTGTAAGTTGTCCGCCGATGCCACGTGTAAATTCAACCTCGCCCAATTCCTCACTGCCAATTTCAGTATTTACTTCACCTAAACGATATTCGGCAAGTATATCATAATATTCCTGTTCGGTGGTTTGGTAAAGGGAAGCTATAAATTTTGCAGTATAGTTGTCTGAAACAACCCAAGTAGATTTTAATGCGCCAAAATAAGTATTGTAGCGATCCTCTTCACGGCCTTCATAGAAAACGAGTAAAGCGATTGGATCAGTAATAGTCCCAAAATTTGTCTGTCTGGTTAACGGTCTATAATTGTATTCGTTAATGGAAAGATTTCCCAAAAAGCTCAGTTCAAATTTATTGGTGAATTTATAAGTGAGATAGGTTTGCGCATCGGCAAATTTTGGTCTGTAATTGGTTTCGGTTTGCTTTGCTTCAACAAATAGGCTGTTGTCACGATAGCGAATTCCGAATATTCCCGAAAAACGACCGTTTTTTGAAATTCCTTCCACAGAACCGCTTGCGCCCAAAAGGCTAAGGTCTATGGAAGCGCCAAAATCAACGGGACGACGATATGTAATATCCAACACCGAAGAAAGCTTGTCGCCATATTTAGCTTGAAATCCTCCCGCAGAGAAGTCAACATTACTGGTAAGGTCGCTGTTTACAAAGCTTAAACCTTCCTGTTGTCCGCTTCTAATTAGGAATGGACGATATACTTCAATTTCGTTTACGTAAACTAGGTTTTCATCATAATTACCACCACGCACAGCATATTGCGTGCTCAATTCGTCATTTCCACTCACTCCGGGAAGGGATTTTAGAAGGTTTTCTACACCAGCATTGGCACCCACCATCTTTCTGATTACCTCAGGTTCTATGTTTACAAGCCCTTCGATACGTCGGTTTTCACGACCAGAAATCACAACTTCAGGAATTTGTTCCACATCCATCCTTAAAACGGGATTCAATTCATAATCCTCATTCGGACTTAAATTGAAACGAAGCTTGGCATTTTTATGGCCAACGTGGGAAAAGGTAATAACGACTTCTTGATTTGCGGGAATTTCCAACAAATAAAAACCATTAAGATCTGAAATGGTACCATTGTCCTCATACGTTACGTTAACTCCAGAAAGTGGATTGTTGGTTTCGTCTAAAATAACTCCTCGTATTGTTGCCTTTTGAGCAAATACAGCGGTTGCAAAGAAAAAGAAAAGGAGTGTAAGCGGTAGTTTAATTGTTTTCAAAAGCAAGGATTAGGGTTGTTTTCTGAAAAATTTTGCTTCAAATGTAGCACTATTTCCCACATTATCTATTACAATAACTTTCAAATTATTCTCTGTTTCCAGATTTACGTTATCATTGAAATTATAAGTTAGAACGTCTTTTTTGTAATCATATTCCATCAAAATGAACTTTTCATTAATAGTGGCACGGTAGGAGCTTATTCCGCTAAGGTCGTCTGTAATTTTCAATTGAAGAAAATTCTGGTTGCTAATCCATTTACCTTCAGAAAAATTGACCGGCTTTATGGTGGGAGGAGTCGTGTCTGAGGCAATAGTGTAACTTCCAAAGGTTCGGGTTTTGGCAGTTAGCTTGTCTCCGTTGCGGGTTGTGGATGTATAATACGGCTGGCCGCGATAGTTCAATCTTCCAATATAGAGTTTATCACGGTCAGCTTCATTGTATGATGAAATATCTGCCGTGATTGAAATATTGCTGTGAATTGGAATTAAATCTTCGTGAAATTCCAGAACATCACCTTTATCTTTAATATTCAAATAGGTGTCTTCATATAAACTATTTGCAGGAATGTAAATGCTCCACTTGCCTTTGGTGATAGACGTGGCGTGGTCTGCATAGATATAATCGTCGGTCTTTTCAATATTTTTTTGGTCTAAAATTTCAAGCTTTGCACCCTCAATGGGCACTGAGATATACATACGATTGCCATTAAAATCATTTACTTCAATGGTATAAATAGATTGCAAACTGTCCTGAACTGTTATAAACCCATTTTCGTCTTCTTCTGTAATTATGCTCAATGGGTTGTTGGTTTCACGGAAGAGCTTTTGAACCATACTTTTGTTGGTTTCATAATAGTTATAATCAGTATATCTATTTAAATACCGCGTTTCTGAAAAAGAAAATTTATCAAAAAGAACCTTGAATTTCTGAGAACCGTTAAAGCGGGTTTCAATACTGTATGCGCCGTTTTTGTTTGAAGCACCGTCCTGTTGATCGTATGTTGTAATTCCAAAGCCAATCTTTCCGAAAGCCTTTATGTCCTCAGTTTTATAATTGCCGTCCTTCTGTTTTATCATCCGCAATTTTGTACGGTTTTGGCTTTGGTTGATGTGCGCATCTTCTCCAACGGGATAAGCAAATATTGCACTCACAATAGGTTTTTTTGAATCTGGAACCTCTATGCCAAAAAGCAATGGGTTCATGGGCCGTTGTGAAGAATCGCGAATTTCAAAGTGAAGATGTGGTCCGCCGCTGCCACCTGTATTTCCGGTATAGGCAATTAAATCTCCTTTTTTTACTGGTAATAGCGTTTTGTCGGGAAAGAGCTCTACTTCAAATGTTTCCTTACTGTATTGTGTGTCTTTTACATACTTTTCAATATCGCCGGCAAAACTTCGCAAATGTCCATAAACAGTTGTGTATCCATTGGGGTGAAGAATATAGAGCGCCTTTCCATAACCGTAATGTTGCACGTTTATTCGGCTCACATAGCCATCCGCTGGGGCATATACCGGCAGCCCTTCGCGTTGTTCAGTTTTAAGATCAAGGCCACTGTGGAAATGGTTGGCACGCATTTCACCAAAATTGCCTGAAAGCACTAAGTTTATATCCAAAGGATTGGAAAAATAATCTGTCGGTATACCGTTCTGTCCGTACGCAAACCCGCTAAAAAGGAGGAGCATTGATAAAATTTTCTTCATAGGGTAAAAATAAGAATACACTAGAATTAAAAGGGGAGAGAATTGGTTTGTTGTAACTATTCTTCAATAATACAAAAAATAATGGAAAACTGTTTGCTTATTAACGATGGTATGCTAACTTTGTGAAAGAAGTATTGAACACAGATTTTAATGAGTAATCTTTCTGAAATAGTTGATTCTCTTGAAAATAGAATTGGCAAGCTGCTCAAAAGGCACGAAAAATTAAATAAGTCCAATGCAGCGTTGGAAGAAGAACTCAAAGTTTTACAGTCAAAACAGCAACAATTTGAAGAAGAAATTGAAGCTTGGACTGAAAAATGTAACTCATTAAAAATGGCAAATTCAATGCTCGGCAGCGACCAGCATAAACGAGAAACTAAACTCAAGATAAACGCTCTCATTCGGGAAATTGACCATTGCATAAGCCAACTTTCCGAATAAAAATATAACAATGGCCGAACCATTAAAAATAAAACTATCAATTGCAGACAGGGTTTATCCCCTTACCATAAACCCTTCTCAGGAAGAGGGACTACGCTTGGCGAGCAAAAAGATAGAAGAGATGATTAAGAAGTTCGAGCAGAGTTATGCCGTACGCGACAAACAGGATGTTTTGGCAATGTGTGCCCTCCAGTTTGCAGCACAGGTTGAGCAAAAACAAATTGATAATTCCAGCGATACGCAGGAAACGGAAGCAAGGCTAAATGCTTTGGACCGTTTATTGCAAGAGCAGTTATCATAACGTTCTTTTAATTAAATAAGGTTACTGCCTACATTAATACTAATTTTTGGTAAACTCAACAGGAATTCTTTAAAAAGGGTGAGTTGAAGTTGTAAAAGCGAGCCGTCTTTGAGCGGATACTTGACCAGCTTGTTAACCCTAAACTTGTTTTTAAGGAGTTTATTCAAAATAATAATATTGATGTAGGCTTTTTTTATACATATAATTCAACTAAAAATGGACATCATAACTATTGTAATTAGCGCCATAGTTGGTATTGCGATTGGTTTTTTTATTGCAAAAATAATGGAGCGCAATAACGCTTCCCAACTTATAACGAGAGCAAAAAAGAGCGCATCTTCAATACTGAAAGAGGCAAAATCTGAAGCCGAGACCATAAAAAAAGATAAAATTCTTCAGGCTAAAGAGAAGTTTCTGGAACTGAAATCTGAACACGAAAAAGTAATCCTGAACCGTGACAAAAAAATTTCAGAAGCAGAAAAGAGAATACGCGACAAAGAATCACAAGTTTCCAGCGAACTTGCAAAATCAAAAAAATTAAATGCTGAGCTAGAAGGTAAAAAGACTGATTATGACGAGAGAATTTCCATACTCGACAAAAAGCAAAGCGAAGTAGAAAAGCTTCACCGCAGTCAAGTTGAGCAGTTGGAAGTAATCAGCAGTCTTTCTGCCGAGGATGCAAAGGCTCAGTTAATGGAAAGTTTGAAAGATGAAGCCAAAACCCAAGCAATGGCTTATGTTCAATCCTCTATGGAAGAAGCAAAAATGACAGCCCAGCAAGAAGCCAAAAAAATTATAATCAATACCATTCAACGCATAGGAACGGAAGAAGCAGTGGAAAACTGTGTATCTGTGTTCAATCTTGAAAGCGACGACGTAAAGGGTAGAATCATTGGCCGCGAGGGTAGAAACATTCGCGCCATTGAAGCTGCTACAGGTGTGGAAATTATAGTTGACGATACTCCGGAAGCTATTATCCTGTCGTGTTTTGATTCCGTACGCAGGGAAATTGCACGACTGTCACTTCACAAATTGGTTACCGATGGACGTATTCACCCAGCACGTATTGAAGAGGTTGTTCAAAAAACTACCAAACAAATTGAAGAGGAGATTATTGAAGTGGGAAAAAGAACCGTTATCGATCTGGGAATACACGGTCTGCACCCCGAACTTATAAAAGCCGTGGGGCGTATGAAATATCGTTCTTCATACGGCCAAAACCTATTGCATCACTCCCGCGAAGTGGCAAGGCTTTGTGGCGTAATGGCTGCGGAACTTGGACTGAACGCTAAATTGGCTAAACGGGCCGGATTGCTTCACGATATCGGAAAGGTTCCCGAAACCGAAACCGAAATGCCACACGCACTTTTAGGAATGCAATGGGCAGAGAAATATGGTGAGAAACCAGAAGTTTGTAATGCTATTGGAGCTCACCACGATGAAATTGAGATGACTGGATTGCTTTCTCCAATTGTACAGGTTTGCGATGCTATTAGTGGCGCAAGACCTGGCGCAAGACGCCAAGTGCTGGATTCTTACATTCAACGTTTGAAGGACTTGGAAGATATTGCATTCGGATTCGGCGGTGTAAATAAAGCATATGCAATCCAAGCGGGCCGTGAGCTTCGTGTAATGGTTGAAAGCGAAAAAGTGAGTGATGAAAAAGCCGCGCAGCTTTCTTTTGAAATTTCACAAAAGATACAAACGGATATGACCTATCCAGGACAAGTAAAAGTTACCGTTATTCGTGAAACACGAGCAGTGAACATTGCAAAGTAAGACCTGTTATAACATCAAAAAAAAAGCTCCTTTTGGAGCTTTTTTTATTTATAATTCAGGAGATTATTTAAAAACATTCTTTACGGTATCAATACCTTTTTTGATACTTTCAACAATTGGAGAATTTTCATCATAAATATCTTCATAACCTTTGCTTGGTTCCTCAAAAAACTTACCGGTTATAAATCGATAATGTTCATCCAGTCTGGCAATTGCTTTCATATCTGCATCATCCAGTTCTATAGAAGCCGCTTTAAAGTTTTCTTCTATATGTTCTTTGCTTGTAGATTTTGGGATAGCAGCAGTGCCGCGGTGCGCATGCCAACTTATCAAAATTTGCCCTTCCGAAGCATTGTGTTTTCTTGCAATTTCTTTAATCGTTTTAATTTCCAAAATATTGGGTTCAGCTTTTCCCTTCATAGAATCAGATCTATCTCCCGAACCCAAGGGGGAATAGGCGGTAAGGTGTATGTTTTCTGATTTGCAATATTTTAAAAGATCATCCTGCTGCAGGAGGGGGTGAAGTTCAACTTGGTTCATTTCAGGTTTAGTGGCAGCTTTGGCAATAAGTTCCTTTAATTTTATATCGCTAAAATTGGAAACGCCAATGTGACGTGCAAGCCCGTCTTTTTTGGCCTTTTCCATTTGTTTCCAAGTTTCAATTATAGGGGCTTCCTCGGGCGTTAAATAATCATTAGGTTTTTTTGGGAAGTCTACACCATGCTTGAAAGCCACTGGCCAATGGATTAAATATAAATCTAAATAGTCTAGTTTTAGTTTTTTAAGTGATTCTTCCAAGGCGGGTCTTACCTGTCCTTCGGCATGCGAATCGTTCCAAAGTTTAGAGGTAATGAAGACATCTTCCCGAAAAATATCACCTTCGGCAAAAACCTCGGCTAATGCTTCGCCAATTGCTTCCTCGTTTCCATAAGCAGCCGCAGTATCTATATGGCGGTACCCAGCGTAAATTGCATCTTTTACTGCCTTTTTAACATCGTTGCCGGTGGATTTCCAAGTACCTAGACCTATTGCATGCATTGCATCTCCATTACTAAATTTTAATATTTTCATTTCTCTTTTTGTTTGGTTTAATTTTTTCTTTTCAAAATACAAAAGGTTGCTTTCAGAATAAAGAAATTAGGAGGGTTTAGCTTTTTTTTAACCTGTAGGATTAAGTCGATGAGTCGATAGGATTATAAGTTTAGATTTTAATTTTACAAGCTGATCGACTCTCAACTTCTCGATTTTTAAACTTTTCAATTATCTTCTCGGGTGGAAGCGGTTTATTACCTCGGTTAAGTGTTTGCGGTCTATGTGCGTGTAAATTTCTGTTGTGGTAATGCTCTCGTGTCCTAACATTTGTTGAATGGCGCGTAGGTCTGCACCATTCTCCAAAAGGTGTGTGGCGAAGGAGTGGCGAAATGTGTGAGGGCTTATGGTTTTATGGATACCAGCTTTTTCTGCGAGGCGCTTCACGATGGTAAAAATCATCGCGCGGGTTAGAGACTTGCCGTGTTGGTTGAGAAAGAGAGTATCTTTGGCCTGTGGCTGAATCTTTTGATGTCTGCGAATTTCTTTTCTATAAATTTCAATATATTTTTGGGTGGTTGGCCCTATAGGCACGAGGCGCTGTTTATCGCCTTTTCCCGTTATTTTAATAAAACCTTCTTCAAAATATAAGTCCGAGATTTTTAGGTTTGTAAGTTCTGAAACGCGGAGACCGCAACCATACAGCGTTTCTATGATGGCACGGTTACGTTCACCTTGCTTTGAGCTTAGGTCTATTGTTTTTATGAGAGTATCTATTTCTTCAATGGCTAAAGTGTCCGGTAGTTTTCTTCCTATTTTTGGAGCTTCAATCAGTTCCAAGGGATTGGTTTTTCTGTAATCTTCAAAAATTAAGTAGTTGAAAAATCCTTTGAGGCCCGAAATGAGACGGCTTTGGGAACGTGGATTTACTTTTTTTGCGATCTCATAAATGAATTGTTGAAGAGTTTCTTCAGAAATAGTGATGGGAGATACTTCTATTTCATTGGTTTCCAGCCACTGCATAAGCTTTTTGATGTCCAGGGAATAATTGATGATAGAATTTTCGGAAAGACCGCGTTCCAATCTGAGATAATTTTGATAATCCTTTAAAATGTTCAGCCACTTCATACCGCTATATTACTACTAAAAACAATAGTTAACAAAAAACTAAATATATTTTAAGCCATAACATTAAAGGTATCTTTGCGTTTTAATTGAAACCTAAAAATAGTATTATGAAAAAATTGATTGTAGCAGTTATTACATTATTTATTGGAACCTCCGCATTTTCGCAAGAAATCGATCTAGGGGTTAAAGCAGGTGCTAACTTTGCAAATATTTCTGATGTGGAAGATCTTTCTAGCAAGACTGGATTTCAGGCCGGGATTTTTGCTGGGGTAAAATTTACAGATAAAGTGGGTATTCAGGCAGATTTACTTTACTCACAGCAAGGAGCGGAGTTTGATGCTGGAGAATTTGACTTAAGTTATGTGAATGTCCCTGTAGTATTAAAATATTATTTGGTTCAAGGGTTAAATGTTCAAGCAGGACCGCAGTTTGGTTTTATTGCTGTCTCTTATACACATCTGACGCTGCCGACGAGCGATCTAGTGTAG
>OJGZ01000443.1_pt1 | contig 14853 bp, 9 predicted proteins | sample 1595051 | NCBI WGS metagenome assembly OJGZ01 (sample SAMN05416800, study PRJEB24817) | seawater metagenome | isolation source: Sea water | place: Canada:Atlantic | collected 2013-07 | reverse complement strand
ATCTACACTAGATCGCTCGTCGGCAGCGTCAGATGTGTATAAGAGACAGATAGAGAATCATCACCAGCATGCCGCCGAAGAAAATTCCCTGCACCACGCTTTGTGTTTGCGTCGAGGCGTTGTAACTTTCCTGTGACAGCAATTCCAGCGGCAGCTGGATGCTGTGTGCAGAGGCGACCTTGAGGAAAATGTCGTTGTCGGTGCCTGTGGGTAAGGTCAGCGGGAACGCGGGCGTCGGGGCGGTGCCTGGGCGTACGGAAAAATCCCGGTCCATGCCTGCCTGAAAGTGGGCGACCAGCGTGCCGCCGGCATCGACCTGGTAGACATCCACTTCACCGAGCATGGCGTAGTCGATTTGCAGCTGCCAGTCAGGATGAAGTCGATTAAGATTGCGAACTGAGAAGCGGAACCAGCAATGATCGGTGGTAAAGCCTAAATTCGGCGTGCTGGCTCCGGATGGTTGCCAGGGCAGGTCGGTGCGCTGAAGAATGGCATTAATGCCGGGCGACTGATCCGCAGGCGTGCAGAAGGTGTACAGGCCCTGATAGGGGTGCATGTGTTCCTGCTGTTCGCCGATGATTTGGGTGTCCGGCCCTTTGGCTGAAGCCAGGGAAGACAGGCAAATCGAGAAAAAAGCGACGAACAAAAGCAGAGCGGCTTTCGAGTCCTTGAACAAAGTGTCTTTATCCTGAATAGACGGGGTGACATCACCTCTAATCAGTGATGCTAGCAGCGTGAGCCGGGGGGCTCAATGCAGGGGGAGAATAACAGATGACAGGGATAGTGAACCGCTTTGCGGTGGGGCCAATTACCGGTGAGTCAGGGAAAAGCCATGTGCGCCTTTTCGGGGCATTGCCGAAAGGGGAGCTGGGCGCGGGCAACAAGCTTATGTGGGGGCGGGTTCGCTGGCGTAAACAGGGGGGCGACAGCTGGTCTGAACCCCGTAAGTTTCGCCTTAATGGCAACTTCGATGGCTCCGGGGTGGTGGTGATCAACGGGCTTGAGCCTGGCACTCGCTACCAGTATCAGGCCGGTTGGGTGCGCAGCGAAGAGGATGGTGAGCCACTGGACTGGCACGCCATTGAGAGCGGGTGTTTTTCCACCGATCAGCCCACGGCTGATCAGACAACCTTCTTGTTTGGTTCCTGTTGTTACCGGTTTGTCGGGTTGGATGGGATTATCCAGGATGATCGCGCCGACAAGATTTTTGCGGAAATGTCGGTGCAGGCGGAGCAACACAAACCGGATTTTGTTCTGTTCGGTGGTGATCAGGTCTATGCCGATTCCATGTACAGCATTGGCGCGGCGGCCACCCGTGACGATTTCGATTCTCTCTATCGGGCCAGTTTTTCCCAGAAGCACCTGGCCAAATTGTTAAGGGAAACCAACAGCTACATGATCCTGGATGATCATGAAATCGAGAATAACTGGCCGGCCAAGGCCGACGCCGAGTTATGGACGAACAAGTATCCGGCAGCGATCAAGGCATACCAGATTTACCAGGCATCTCATTCCCCGGCGGCCCCATTGAATGAGGCTGGCACCTACCTGGACCGTGACCCGGATAAGTTTTGGTACACCTTTTCCCGTGGTCCGGCGGATTTCTTTGTAATGGATGTGCGTACTGAGCGGGTGCTTAGCCGCTGGCCCTGGCAACGCAAGATGATCAGCGAGGTGCAGGAACAGGCGTTCGTCGAATGGCTGGACCGTGACCCCGAGCGCGTCAAGGTGCTGGTGACTTCCGTGGTGATGTTCCCGGAACAGCGGCGCCCGTTTCGTGGCAAAGATGCCTGGGAAGGCTTTCGCCATCAGCGCCAGCGACTACTGGCTGCGATGGCAAAAAGTGCGAGCCAGAAACTGGTGGTGCTTAGCGGTGATGTGCATGCTTCCCTGTATGCCAGTTTGACCTTGAACGGTGGTAAAAAGGTACATAGTTGGACATGTTCCGGGTTGTTCTGGCCCACCGCCTTGTTTGCGTTCCGCTGGTATCGCCCGATGATCCGGGTGCCGGGGCTGCTCTATAGCGGCTGGGGGCGCCCGTTGGGGCAAGTCAGCGTGCCGGGTGAGGTCTTTAGCGACAATGCATTTTCGGTGGTGTCCTTCGATGACAGGGGCGCCCGATTTGCGTTGTTCGATCGCCGGAACCGGCCAGTGCCGGATGCGAGCCGAACCATCGAATGGTAAGCGGTCCGTGAGAGGAGGGGGGCGGGTTTCTCATGCTGCCCATGGCGAAAAACTTACATGAGTTGGCGCTTTTTTCGTCTTACCCCGGGTAGGCGGTTTCCCTAAAGTGGATCTTGCAAGGACGCGATGGAACACGGATGTTCGATTTCGGCCCGGTACAGCCTAGCCCGCCAACCCCAAATGGCGGGCTTTTCTTTTTCTGGGGTGTCCTCTTTCCTGCTTTCCCCTTTGATTGCCCATAACAGAACACCGATAATGTACCGCTTCACAGCAGGAGTCGGTCATGTCTGAGCAAGTAGAACAGCGGGAAATCCTCAAAGCCAAACTCAATCAGGAAACCGCCAAGGCTAGCTGGAAAGAGCTACAGCCGTTCTTTGCCCGTGGCCAGACGGTCTATGTGGCGCCGGAACTGGATTTGATTGAAGTCGCACTGGCGTTTTCAGACGATGAGGCCGCGCAAATTGCCCTGTGGCGGGACAAGGCCCAGGTCGACAAGGTTACCGATGAGCAGGCAGCGGCGTGGTTCGCGGCAGATAAAGGCTTGTGGACAGTGGTGCTACCGCCCTGGGTGCTGGTGCAGCCGGAGTCCGTGCAGTAACTCGATCTGTTGCCACAGACTCGTCGGCAATAGAGCGTTGGTCGCGAGGTAACGCTGCCCAATGAGTAACGTTCCTGGCATCTGGATGCCGCCCCTTTCTGGTTCCTCCTTTCTTGCTCGCCCCCTGACTTCGCGTCCCTCACTGCGGCTTATGCGGTGGGGGGCGAGTCCTGATGCCGTGTCCGGTACTCGCCGGGGGGCAGCCCCAGCCACCGTTTGAAAGCCTTGTTGAATGACGAGGGATCTTCATAACCCAGCTGCTGCGCGATCTCGGCAAAGCCTGCTTCGCTGTAGCGGACCAGTTGTTCGGCCAACTCTGCGCGGACTTGATCCAGCAGATCCCGGAACCGGGTATGGTGCGCGTTCAGGCGCCGCTGAAGGTTGCGCACGCTCATGTTCAGGCTATTGGCCAAAGCCTGCTGGTCGTAATGGCCTTCCTCCAGTTGATGGCGCAGGCGTTCGCGAATCAGGTCAATCAGGTGGTGATCGCGCAGGGAATTCAGGGTCTTGTCGCAGTGGATCAGCGCTTGCTGAAAACGCTCGTCATCGTGATTGGGGTTGAGCGTATCGAGAATGTGGGCAGGGAACAGCACCTGATCGTGCTCGCGACTCGCGGTGACCGGGGCCTTCAATAAAGCGCTGAATAGCTCGGTATGGGCAGTGTTCTCTCGCAGGTGAACGTGGACGTCTTCACTGGCCTGCACGCCCAGAGCCACGTCTGCCAGCCGCAAAAAACCACTCAGTACGGCATGGGTCTGCATGGTATGGAGTGGGGCGTCACCATTGGCAGCGCAGCGCACCGCAACATACTCGTCTTGCAGGTGAATGGTTACTTGCTGGGCTTCCGTGAGTAGCGGCCAGTACTGTTCCAGGACTTTCAGCGCCTGCCAGCCATCGCGGTAGTAGTGCAGGGCATCCCCCAGGGGGGCTATATCGGGGAGGAGAATTTGTTGGCCAATGCGAATGCCCATGGCCGGGTCACCAAGTTTCCTTTCCGCCTGCTCGAACAGCCGATGAATCGCGGACACGTCCAGACGCTCATCATTCTCGGTCAGTAGAGATGCCGGCAAACTGGCGTTGGTAAACAGTTCCAGCAGATCGAGCCCTTGGCGCTGCCAGTAACGCAGGTCACTGCGGAACATGGAGATGTGTTTGCTGAACATGGGTTGCCTCTAATCTTTTATTCTTATGTCGTTGTTTTGAAACGGCATTGGTTTTTGGCGACACACTCCCTGTTTGGCTGGCGTCTGGCGCCATATGTTGCTCTTCCTCTCCCTCGTAAGGTAGCCACTTCGTACGATAGTACATCGCTCTGTGCGTAATAACGCACCATTTTGCGATATATGTGGCGCGAAAACCCTCAAAACGGTGACTTACGTCACGCTTTTGTCCTGATGTTAGGGAGAGAGATAATAATGAATACAACTAAGAACAAGTTCGTAGATGTGCCGGCGGCTCGCCTGCTAGCGCCGCTGGCCCTGGCCGTATCACTGGCCGCCTGTGGCGGTGGTGGCAGCAGTAGTGGTGGTGGTGGTGCTAATGGTGGTGGTGAGAACCCGGTGGGCTATCAGTTCCCGCAGGACATGCCAGCCGATGTACCGCAGCAGGAAATCGCCTGTGGTGGTGACGACGCCATCATGTTGGATGCGAATAACATTACTGACAGCGCCAAGATTGCTTTCCTTGATGCTCAGGACGGGGATGTGATCGCGTTCCCGGAAGGGCGCTTTGACCTGAACGATACGCTGACCCTGGATGGTGAACTGGGTGGCGCACGCATTGCAGACATTACAATTTGTGGCCAGGGCATGGACAAGACCATCCTGGATTTCAGCAATTCCGTAGGTGATGACGGTCTGTTTATCACCAACATCAATGATGTGGAAGTCTACGGCCTGGCCGTAGTGGAAGCGGCCAACAATGCCATCAAGTTCCAGCATGCTGATGGTGTGCGTATCAACTACACCGCGACGGTATGGCAGGGTGAGCCGGACAAGGGCAACGGCGCTTACGGCCTGTACCCGGTAGAAAGCAGCAATGTGCTGGTGGAAAACAGCTACGTACGCGGTTCTGCGGATGCCGGTGTCTATGTGGGGCAGTCACAGAACATTGTTGTGCGCAACAACGTGGCCGAATACAACGTGGCGGGGATCGAAATCGAGAACTCCACCGGTGCGGACATGTACAACAATATCGCCCGTTTCAATACCGGTGGTTTGCTGGTATTCGATCTGCCCATCGGTAATGGCACCTATGGTTCTGGTGTGCGGGTCTTCGGTAACACCGTGACTGAAAACAACACCAAGAACTTTGCCAATAGCAGCAGCAACCCGGGTGGCGTTCATATCGTGCCGCCGGGCACAGGTGTCATCGTTCTGTCCACTGACGATGTGGAAATTTTCGATAACGAGATTGCCGATCACGATACCCTGGCAGTGGCAGTGACCAGCTTCTTTATCGCCGATGAAAACGCGGCGGGTCCTGATTATCAGTCCATCATCGCCGACGGTTGGCTGCCAGTTGTGCGCAATATTCATGTGCACGATAACGCCATCACCAATGCCGGTTCCGCACCGAATGGGGCGTTGATTCAGGACATGATTACGCTGTTCACCCTGACTCCGGAACTGCAGTGGCCGGGCATCCTGTATGACGGTCTAGGCGAGCAGCTGGCTAACAGCAGCGCTTTGCTGCCAGTGGCTGACGCTTATGAAGAGGGCGAGAAGGTTTGTTTCCAGAACAACGGCGACACCCTGATCGGCTATCCCTACGACCCGGCCACCGCTGCCACCATGTCCGGCCCGACGCTGAGCCCGGCAGTGGGTGCAGATCTGCTGGATTGCAGCCAGCCGGCGTTGCCTGCGGCCACCTTGACCTTCAAGGGTGAGCAGTTTGGTTGTGGCGTGGATGACACCACCAGCGAGCACTGCAAGCCGGCCCCTGTTCTCTAACGTTTGTTTATCTTTTCTACCTGTCTGATTTCGGGGCGGCCTGTCGCCGCCCCGAAGCAGGAGTCATGACATGAAAACATTAATGCAGATTTCTCTGCTTTCTACCGCCGCAATACTGACCGCCTGTGGCGGCGGTGGCGGTAGTAGCGGCGGTGGAGGTGCTGGTACTGGTGGCGGCGATCCGGTGGCCAGGAACTGCCAGATCAGTGACAGCGCGGACGTAAACTGGGACGCACTGGAAAATGACAACCTGGAAAAGCTCTCGGACTACAACCTCTTTACCAGCAGCTGTGATCCCACCCGGGATGCCCACGGTGGCATAGCCTATGACTTGAATACGCCTTTGTTCTCTGACTACACCAGCAAATACCGGTTTGTGTTTGTGCCGGATGGACAGAGTGCCACCTACAATGAAGACACTGTTTTCGACTTCCCGGTGGGCACCGTTATTACCAAGACTTTCGCCCTGCCGGCGGATACCGCTTACCGCGGTTATGATCCGCAGACGAGCACGGAAACGTTGCTGGAAACCCGCCTGCTGATTCATCGTGCTGGCGGCTGGACCGCGCTACCTTATGTGTGGAACGCAGACGGCACCGAGGCGACCTACCGGGTTCAGGGGGCACAGTTGCCCGCGACACTGGTGCACAACGGTGCCCAGGAATCCTTCACCTATTCCGTGCCCGACAAGGCGCAGTGCAAGCAGTGCCACAGCCATGATACCGGCGATACCAATGTGTTTATTCCCATCGGTCCCAAGGCCCGTCATCTCAATGGTGATATGGACTATGGCAGTGGCCCGGAAAACCAGCTGAGTCACTGGAGCGACGTGGGTATTCTCAGCGGCCTTCCGGCTCTGGATCAGGTGGACAAGGTGCCGAGCTACCACGATGCTGATGCGGGCTTGATCAGTGGTTACAGCGATGAACAACTGATGGCGGCGGCAAAAGGCTACCTGGATGTGAACTGTGCCCATTGCCACGGCGTGGGAGGCACTGCGGCCTACACCGGTTTGCAGCTGGAGTTTTGGCGCGACTATGACACCGAGAAAGAAAAGCACGGTGTCTGCAAGGGCCCCATCGCCTATGACCAGGGTGAAATGACCTACGACGTGGTGCCGGGTAACGCAGACGAATCGATCCTGCATTTCCGCATGGATACCACCAACCCGCAGGACAGCATGCCGCGCCTTGGCCGTGCGCTGATCCATGAGGAAGGTGTTGCCCTGGTGAAGGCCTGGATCAACAGCCTGCCTGACGCGTCCTGTTCCTCCAAGTGAGGGTGATGCAGTGATAGCAAGAAACGGTCTGTATAGCATCTTGTTATTGCTGCTGACGGCTTGTGGTGGCAGTGGTGGCGGTAGTGATACGGCCGCCACCGCACCAGAGCCCGAGCCGGATACCACCGACCCGCGCTGTCTTGCCGACAGCGACGGGCCGAACTGGCAAGCGCTGGCGGAAGTGAATTGCCCGCTCCTGTCCCAGTATCAGCTGTTTTCTGATGGCCGTGATCCTCGTGTGGGCCCCACTGGGCCGGGGCTGCCATTTGCCCCGGCCAGTGGCCTTTTTAGTGATCATGCCACCAAGTACCGATTTGTTTTTCTGCCCGAAGGGAGCACGGCACAATACCGTGACACTTTTGGGCTGGTATTCCCGGTGGGCACCGTGATGGTGAAAACCTTCGCCTTGCCGGTCAGCGCTGCCGGGGGCGATGACCGTCTGATGGAAACCCGCCTGTTGATCCACCGGGCCTCCGGCTGGGTGGGGTTGCCGTATCAGTGGCAAGCGGATGGCCAGGATGCCACGCTGGCACGGACCGGCAAGGTGATCGACACCTATGTCATGGTCGACGGTGTGCAGCAGGATTTCCGTTACCAGATCCCCGATGTGCTGACTTGCCGCAAGTGTCACCAGGGCCGCACTGACAATGAAGTGATGACCCCGCTGGGTACAACGGTTCGCCAGCTGAATCATGATTTTCCCTACGCCGGTGGAGCCAAAAACCAGCTGGTTTACTGGCAGGAAAACGGCATGCTGGCTGATGCGCCTGCCCCGGCAAGCTGGCCCCGCGCCGTGGATTGGCATGACACCAGCGAACCGCTGGACCTGCGCGTACGCTCCTATCTGGATACCAACTGCAGCCATTGCCACAGTGACGTGGGCAGCGGTGCGCTGTCGGGCCTGCGGCTGGAAATGTGGCGAGACCCTACCGATTACATCTATGGCATCTGCAACCGGGCGCAGGGGTATTACGGTGGGCCGTTAGGCCTCACCTACGATATCGTGCCCGGCAACGCGGCTGACTCGGTGTTGCCGTTCCGGCTGGGTGCTCAGCGCCATACCGATAATGCCAAGGATATGATGCCACCGCTGGGCCGCAGCCTTGCAGACCACGATGCGGTCGCACTGGTGCGCCAGTGGATTGATGCGATGCCCGCGAAAGCGTGCACCACACTGGATTAAACTCCCGCCTGCTTGCGTATTCCTGCGCTGGCTCCTCTTGTTTACCCCGCAACTCGCGATAACGTTTTTTGTGCTGTCATCCTGCTGTCCTGATGGAATGGTTTGATTACTTGAAACAGCAGGCTGGTATTGGCCGCGGCCACCGGTATAGAGTGAGCGAAAGGGCCTGCAGGGCGCGCCCGGCCGGCCTGGTGAAAGCCCGGAGAACGTGACCATTCACGTGATCCGGTTTTACGTAACGAGGTTGCGTAGTAATGCGTAGTTCCAAGGACGCCGGAGGTTTCGATGCAGGATGACATCGCTCAACGCCAGGCGCTGTTGCAGGCCCAGCTGGAAGGGCAGGTCACTGCCCACATCGGTGCTGACCACCAGTCTCTGTTTCGCAGCTTTCTCGCTGCCTATTATGAAATGAGCAGTCTGGCCGCGTTGACGGCCCGGCCTCCGGAACAACTCTTCCATATTGCCCAGCAACACTGGCTGATGGCGCACCAGCGCCACCCCGGCGAAACCCTGATTCACCTGAAGCCTCCCTGTCGCCCCGGCGGCCTTGCCGCGTTGCGCACCGTTACCGATGACGTCCCCTTTCTGGTGGATTCGGTGGCCATGGCTGTGCGTGATGCCGGCACCGCCATCGACTGGACCGTGCACCCGGTCATTCAGGTGCGACGCGATGCCCATGGGCATCTGACCCAGGTGACGGGGGTGGGTGATGGCGAGCAGCCGGCGGAGTCCATGATCTACGTGGAATTCGAACCGCTGGCAGACGACGAGGATTATGCCAGCCTGCAGGACATTCTCGAGCGCGTGCTGGGTGATTTGCGCGTGGTGGTGGACGACTTCGAGCCCATGCTCGACAACCTGGAAGCGACCCGCAGCAACCTGTCGGCCAGTTACCCGGAGCGGGATCAGCAGGAGTTACAGGAAGCCACCGGCTTTATCGAATGGTTGTCCGAAGACCACTTTACCTTTCTGGGGTATGCCCGCTCCGAAGCGAAAGCGGTGGACGGCGGCATGCAACTGCATCTGGTGGACGAGGCCGGTCTTGGTCTGGCGCGCCCCGGCAGTCCTTACGCCAACGCGGATGAATTTATTGCGCCCCATGACGAAATGGCCAAATACATCCGCCATGGTCGTCTGGTAGTCGTGACCAAAGCCAATGTGCGCTCGCCCATTCATCATCCGCACTATATGGATGTGGTATCCGTGAAGCGCCTGGCCGCTGATGGATCGGTGGAAGGCACTGACCGCTATATCGGGCTGTTTTCCCTGGATGCTTACATCAATCGTCCCCGGGACATTCCACTGATTCGCCGCAAGGTGAATTACGTGCTGGACCGTTCCCGGTTGCCGGAACGCTCGCATTCCGGCAAACACCTGCGCGATATCATTTACCAGCTTCCCCGCGATGAGCTGTTCCAGTGTAGTGAGGAAGAGCTGTACGACATCTGCATGGGTATTCGCGCCCTGCGTGATCGTCATCATCTGCGGGTATTCATGCGCCGGGACCGCTATGGGCGTTTTTATTCGTGCATGATTTACCTGAGCCGCGAACGCTACTCCCGGGAATTGCGCGACAAGGTCACCGCCGAGCTGATGACGCTGTGCAACGGTCGCTCCGTGGAACGCACCGTGGATTTCCTCCGCGAAGGGCTGGCCCGGATTCACTGCATTGTGCGTATTCCCCAGGGCACACAGCTGGCCATGACCGACAGCCAGGTGGAGCAACGGCTGATTGAAATTACCCGTTCCTGGTCGGACCAGTTACGGGAAGTCTTGCGCGAAAGTGGCTACCAGGATGAGCAGGGCGACAAGGTGGGTAGCCGGGCCGATGACGGGGCTGCCCTGGCCCTGCGTTACGGCGACGCCTTTCCCCTGGGTTACCGGGAAGCGCACAGTGCCGTGGAAGCCGCCGCCGACCTGCAATACCTGACGCAGTTGTCTGCCGCCCAACCGGTGCTGCCCAGCCTGGCCATTACCGATGCAGACGGTGCGGCGTGCCCGACCAGCCTGCGGCTTTATAGCCTGAATAATCCCATCGGCTTGTCCGATGTGCTACCGGCACTGGAGAATTTTGGTTTGCGGGTAGTGCGCCAGAACCCGACCCGGGTGACGCCTCGTGATGGCGAACCCCGCTGGATTCAGGTCTTCGACGTGCAGGTCCACGGGGAGTGTTCCCTGGGGCCGGCCCAGCAGAAGCGTTACTTCGAAGATGCCTTCCTGCAATGCTGGAATGGCCATACGGAAAATGACGGCCTGAATCGGCTGGTGCTGCTGGCGGGCCTGAATGCCCGTCAGGTGGTGTGCCTGCGTACCCTGACTAAATATCTGATTCAAACCGGGTTGCCGTATTCGCAGAACTACATGGAAGAGTTGCTGGCGGAACATGCGCGCATTGCCCGCTTGCTGGTGCAGCTTTTCGAAACCCGCTTTGACCCGCAGCTGACTGACAGCCGTCGTGATAATGAAGGGCTGAAACTGGCACAGAACCTGGACCATGAACTCGATGGCGTGGCGTCTCTGGATGCGGACCGTGTGCTGCGAGCGTTCCTGAGTGTGGTGCGCGCGGGGCTGCGTACCAATTTCTATCAGCAAGACGCGGGCGGCCATGACAAAGCCTATGTCAGCCTGAAGCTCGATCCGAAGAAGGTGTCGGAGTTGCCGCCGCCGTTGCCCATGTACGAAACCTTTGTGTATTCACCCACCATGGAAGGCATTCACTTGCGTGGTGGGCCGGTGGCCCGTGGCGGCCTTCGCTGGTCCGACCGGCGTGAGGATTTCCGCACCGAGGTGCTGGGCCTGGTCAAGGCGCAAATGGTCAAGAACGCCATTATTGTGCCGGTGGGGGCCAAGGGCGGTTTTGTGGTGAAAGGCGGCACACCGGGAGATCGGGAAGCGTGGCAGCAGCAGGGTATTGCCTGCTACAAGGAGTTCATCCGTGGCCTGCTGGACCTCACTGACAATCGCGAAGGCGACGCGATTGTGGCGCCGGAACAGGTGGTACGCCACGACGGTGATGACCCCTATCTGGTAGTGGCGGCGGACAAGGGCACCGCGACCTTCTCGGATATTGCCAACGGCCTGGCAGATGAATACGGCTTCTGGCTGGGCGATGCGTTTGCCTCTGGCGGCAGTGCCGGTTACGACCACAAGCAAATGGGGATTACCGCACGCGGTGCCTGGGAAAGCGTGAAGCGTCACTTCCGGGAACAGGACAAGGATATCCAGACGCAGCCGTTTACCGTGGTGGGGATCGGCGACATGGGCGGCGATGTGTTTGGCAACGGCATGCTGTTGTCGGACCAGATTCAATTAGTCGCGGCCTTCAATCACCTGCACATCTTTATCGACCCAAACCCGGACCCGGCGGCCACCTTTGCCGAGCGTCAGCGCCTGTTCACGACCAGGGGCGCCACCTGGGATGATTTCGACCGCGAGGCCATGTCCGAGGGCGGCGATGTCTGGTCGCGCAGCGCCAAGAGTATCGAGCTCAGTGAGCCGGCCTGCCAGGCGCTGGGCATCAGTGAACGGACGCTGACCCCGGCAGAATTGATCATGGCGATTCTCAAGGCGCCGGTGGAACTGCTCTGGAACGGCGGTATCGGCACCTATGTGAAAGGCAGTAACGAGAGTCATAGCCAGGTGGGAGACCGGGCCAACGATGCCATTCGTGTGAACGGCAAGGAACTGCGCTGCCAGGTAGTGGGTGAGGGCGGCAACCTGGGCCTCACGCAACTGGGGCGCATTGAATTTGCGCTCAATGGCGGGCGCATCAATACCGATGCCATTGATAACTCCGGCGGTGTGCACAGCTCTGACCGGGAAGTGAATATCAAGATTCCGCTTAACCAGCGTTTGCGTGACGGGCGGCTGGATCGCGATACCCGCGACCCCTTGCTGGTGCGCATGACCGATGATGTGGCCGATGCGGTGCTGCACGACAACTACGTGCAGAGCCTGGCGCTAAGCCTGCTGGAATATAACGCGGCGTCGCGACTGGATGAGCACGCCAACCACCTGCGTACGCTGGAGCGTCAGGCCATGCTGGTGCGCACGGTGGAGTACCTGCCGGATGATGAATCACTCAGTGAACGTCGCACCCGCGGCAAAGGGCTGACCCGCCCGGAACTGTCGGTGTTGTTGTCCTATACCAAGAATGCGCTGTTCGATGCCTTGCTGGCGTCGGATGTCCCCGATGATGCGTTCTTTGACCAGGACGTGCTGCATTACTTTCCGCAGGAACTGGTGGAATCCTTCGGCGATGATCTGCTCAACCATGGCCTGCGCCGGGAGTTGATCGCCACGGTGCTGGCCAACGCGGTGGTCAACCGGATGGGGTTCGCCTTTGTGCATCGGTATGCGGATGAGCATGGCTTGTCGTTGCACCGTTTGGTGAAGGCCTACGCCATGGCCCATGCGGTGTTCGATGGCGACCTGTATTGGGCGCCGGTGGATGGCCTGGACGGGCGCGTGGACAGCCAGGTGCAGCTACGACTCTATGGCCGCGTCATCGGCTTGATGAAGCACGTGACCACCTGGCTGATCCATTACAAGTGGGGGCGGCGTCCGGTGGCAGAAGCGGTGGCTCGCTACCGCAAGGCCATCGCCGAACTGGAGAGCATGCTGCCGGCCGCATTACCGGGCAGTTATCGGCAGGAATGGGATCAGGCCGTGGAGGGCATGAAAGACGATGGCGTCCCCGAGAAAGAGGCGAAGCTGTTAGCCAATACCATGGTGCTGGGGTGTGCCCCGGATATTGTTGAGCTTGCTTCGCTGGCCCAGGTGCCGCTGAAACTGGCGGCGGAAGTGTACTTTCTGGTGGGCGATAAGCTGCAGATTCTGTGGCTGTTGTCGTCGATTCTGGACCTGTCTGTGCAGGATCGCTGGCAAGCACTGGCCCGTGCCAATCTGCGCGAAGATTCCTACCGCCTACACCGCCAAGTAGCCGCCAAGGTGCTGGAGTATGAGGGTGACAACGCCGCCGCGCGCTTTGGCGCCTGGGAAGAAAAATCCCGCCGCAAGGTGGCCTTTGGTATCCACCGTTTGCAGACCCTGCAGGCGGATGGCCCCCACGACTTCATGACACTGGCGGTGGGGGTGCGGGAGCTGCGTAAACTGCGAAGCCTGTAACTCGCAGAAGTCGGTACCACACGGAATGCACTTGAGTTGGCTGGTCTCTGCATATACTGTACAAAAAGACAGTATATGCAGAGGTGAAGTTTATGCGCGCAGCGAACCGGGGCACCCTGAGCCAGCTACCTGGCCGTTTTGCCGTCAGCCATTCTGAATCCGATAGCCCTCCGGTGAGTCGGCCTACTCGCTATCATCGCGAAAAAGCCAGCAGCATCATCATGACCAATCGTAGTCCGGACCTGCCGTTTGAGCAGAGTATCAATCCGTATCGGGGCTGCGAACATGGCTGCATTTATTGCTATGCCCGTCCCAACCATGCCTATGTGGACTTATCACCCGGTCAGGATTTCGAGAGCGAGATTTTCTGCAAGGACAATGCTGCGGAAGTGCTTCGCGACAGCCTTCGCAAACCGTCTTACCGCTGTCGGCCCATTGTGCTCGGCACGGTCACCGACCCTTATCAGCCCATTGAGCGAGAGCGACGCATTACCCGTGAGCTGTTGCAGGTGTTGGTGGATTGCCAGCACCCCTTCAGCCTAATTACCAAAAGTACTCTGGTGCTGCGGGATCTGGACCTGATTGCGCCCATGGCCCGGGCGGGACGTGCCTCGGTGGCTGTTTCGGTCACCACGCTGGATAACCGTCTGAAAGGAGAGCTGGAGCCCCGTGCCAGCGGCGGCAAGGAGCGGCTAAAGGTGGTCCGCGAACTCAGCCGTGCCGGCGTACCGGTAACGGTGCTGGTGGCGCCGGTGATTCCCTTCATCAACGACCATGAGCTGGAAGACATTGTGCATCAGGTGGCCATGGCAGGCGCCCAGCAGGCAGGTTATGTGGTGTTGCGCTTACCCCATGAAGTCGGGCCGCTGTGGCAGGAATGGCTGGCGGACCATTACCCGGATCGGGCCGAGAAGGTCATGTCGGTAATGCGTGATCTGCATGGCGGCGCCATTTATGACAGCCGCTGGCACCAGCGTCAGAGCGGGCAGGGTGCCTGGGCGCATCTGCTGCGTCAACGTTTTGATTCCGCCTGCCGCAGTGCCGGGCTGGCGGGCAGGGAGTCGCTGGATCTGGATACAGGCGGCTTTGTGCCACCCGGGCCCCATGGGCAGTTGAGCCTGTGGGGAGCCGTTTAGTAACTCCGGGTTATTTACCTTTGTCGGTCTTTCCTTTACTTTAGTGACTCGTGGTTACTAATTTGCATTGACGGCGCGCCCGCTTCCGGAGTGCCTGACAGGAGAGTCCGATGAAAGCGGTATTGATTACCGGTGCCAGCGCCGGTATTGGTGAAGAGTTTGCTCGCCAGCTGGCTACCCAAGGGCACAACCTGGTGCTGGCGGCGCGGCGTCTGGAGCGATTGGAAACATTGGCCAGTGAGTTGCGTCAGCGCCATAACCTTGAGGTTGTGTGTATCGCCTCCGATTTGGCCCAGGCCGGTGCGGCAGAAAAACTGGTCGCGGATATGGCTACCCATAATGTGGAACCTGTCTCTTATACACATCTCCGAGCCCACGAGACCGTACTAGATCTC
>OJGZ01000441.1_pt1 | contig 14885 bp, 18 predicted proteins | sample 1595051 | NCBI WGS metagenome assembly OJGZ01 (sample SAMN05416800, study PRJEB24817) | seawater metagenome | isolation source: Sea water | place: Canada:Atlantic | collected 2013-07 | reverse complement strand
ATCTACACTAGATCGCTCGTCGGCAGCGTCAGATGTGTATAAGAGACAGGAGTAATGCCTATCAGGAATGGCAGGTCGGCATACTCGGCATTGATGAAGGTAATGCCCAGAAAGGCCCCCAGCATCATCATGTCACCCTGCGCAAAGTTGACCGCTTCTGACGCTTTGTAGATCAGCACAAAGCCCAGTGCCAGCAACCCGTAGATGCAGCCGTTAGCGACCCCGCTGACCAGCAGCTGGAGTATATCCATGGTCCCTCTCTCCCGGGGGGTTTATTGTTCTGGTGTATTTTTATTCAGCTCTTTCGAGACTATCTGAAGCTTTACATTCTCTCCAGTATGTAAAATGTAACAAGGTTGGACAAAGAGCCAAAGACGTCACGGATCAGGCCGGAAAAGCGTTTTTGGACCGACGAACGCCAACGTGAAGAGAAAAAACAGGACGGAACAGGGTGAAAAAGAGAGAGGGAAAGAGAGCAACAGGCCCGCCGGCCAGGCGTTAGCAGCAGAAGCGTTACCGAGGGTAACCCGTAAAGGCTTCTGCACTTTTACCTTCCAGCACATCGCCTGCTGTGCCGTATTCGGTGTCTTGCGATGAGACCGTCAAAGTGCCTTCCAGCCACATGGCATCCACCGCCAGATCCAGCGATGTCGGCGGTACCCCATGCCGATAGCAAGCAGGCTGACCGGCACGATGATGGCGAGCATAACCAGATGAAAGAGTTCCTCGACACGGCCAAAAGCAGATAACAATCCGATGGCAAAGAGCCCCGCCAGGCTGGCGACACAGTGAATCATGCAGAGACTGGACAGGCCGATGGCCACCGCGTCCAGGCGAAAACGTTGCATTATCGTCTCTCGAAAAACGATTGTTTGTTTACGACGCCGCGCAATCCACGCAACGACCATGCACTTCCAGCAGGGGTTCGCGCTGAATGACAAAACCCACTTCGTCCAGGGTCTGCTGAAGCTCGTCGACAGCGGCCCCCGCCATGGGGGTTTCCTGAACGCCGCCGCACTGATCGCACAAAAGGAACACCGTTCCCCTGTGCCCATGCTGGCAAGTGATGTGATCACAGGCCAGATACTGGTTGGTGGAGCTAAGCCGATGGGCCAGGCCTTGCTGAACCAGAAAATCCAACGCTCGATACATAGTGGGCGGCTGCGCATTGCTCTGGTAACGAGCCTTGAACTGATCCAGCAGCTGATAGGCCGTTTGCGGACCACCCTGCTCCAGCATCAACGACATGACCTGCTTGCGCTGGGGCGTCATCCGCACGCCCTGCTTGAGGCATTGCTGTTCAGCGCTGTTAAGAATCTGCTCGGTACGACTCACTGCCATGTTTTCAGCCTAGATATCCAGAGTGACCAACAAGCGTTGCTGGCCGGGAGACATGGGCGGGGACCGATGGACCACGCCCGCTCCCGGATTATCCCGCCATGTCTCTCCTTTGAACAGTGCCACCTGCCCAGCCTCCAGCTGCTCCACGTGTTGTTGCTGGTAAAGCGCACTCTGATCACAGCCGGGCACTAAAAGCTGGTCCGACACACGTGGGGAGGGCAACCACTGGCTGCCCGCCCCGCCATAGGTGCACAGCATGCGAACCGGAATCCGATCCACGTGGAAGCGTGGGCACATCGGTTTGCGCAACGCCGTCACTCGCAACCCGACTCCGTCAACCCCGAACAGACAGGCAACCATATCGGCTAACAAGAACAGGTCCTCTCTCAAGGGAGCATAGGTTGCGTGCGGCAGGGACCGCAGCAGGGTCGCTTCCAGCTGAGTGACGTCCAACCAGCTTTTCACCGCCAGCCGTTGCTCGCAGGCCAGGGCCACCACATCCTGCCCCACCGGGCTGGGCCGATCCCACACGGCCACTTGCACATCATCCTCGAAGATATCCGCGAGCACCGTCACCTCCGGTGCGCCTTGCCAGCCTGGCGGCGTGGCGGTGACCGTTTGAGCTTGCATCACCCTGCCACCTCCCATTGCGGGAAGGGATCGTCCAGCTCCTCCCACAGCGCCTTGCCCTGAAGCATTTCCGCTTCCGTCAACAAGCAGGCATCCAGTGCCTTGCGGGTTTCGTCTGGCTGCAGGTTATGGCCGATAAACACCAGTTCCTGGCGCATGTCGCCAAAAGGTTCCTGCCATTTCTCCATGATCAGCGCGCGGTATTCTTCGTCACTGGGCCAGTGTTGCTCCGGCACGGTTTTCCAGAACATGCCGGCCGGGCCATGGTGAACAATGTCACCGGCCTGGCTCCAGCTACCCGCAAAGTGTGGGCGGCTGGCCAGCCAGAAAAAGCCCTTGGAGCGCAGCAAGGTTCCCAACGGCCAGGGCTGCTGCAGGAAGTCCCAGAATCGCTGCGGATGGAACGGCCGACGCGCTTCATAGGTGAAACTGCTAATCCCGTATTCCTCGGTTTCAGGCAAATGCTCGCCACGCATTTCCTTTAACCACCCCGGCGCCTGCTGGGCTTTTTCAAAGTCAAACCGTCCTGTATTGAGCACCGCTTCCAGCGGCACCATGCCGTGGCGAATTGGCAAAATCCGGGCATCCGGGTTCAACAGCCGCAAGGTTGCCTGCAACACCTCCAGTTCCTTTTCTGTGACCAAATCCGTCTTGCTGATCAACAGCACATCACAGAATTCCACTTGCTCCACCAACAGGTCCACCACATTACGATGATCTTCATCACCAAGGTTTTCCTGCTCCTGCTGAAGCGTGCGGGTACTACGATAATCCCGCAGGAAGTTAACCGCATCGACCACCGTAACCATGGTGTCCAACCGGGCCACGGAGGACAGCCCTTCCCCGTTTTCATCTTCAAACGTAAAGGTTTCTGCCACGGGCAAGGGTTCTGAAATTCCGGTGGACTCAATCACCAGATAGTCGAAAGAGCCTTCCCGGGCCAGGCGGTTCACTTCCACTAACAGGTCCTCTCGCAATGTGCAGCAGATGCAGCCATTGCTCATCTCCACCAGCTTCTCTTCCGAGCGGTTCAGTGACACGTTCTGGTTAACCAGTGCCGCATCAATGTTAATTTCGCTCATGTCGTTGACGATAACGGCAACGCGCAGGCCACTTCGATTGTTGAGGATATGATTGAGGACAGTGGTTTTTCCCGCGCCAAGAAACCCTGACAACACGGTAACGGGAAGCTGGCGAATGGGGCTGGCTTGCTGGCTTGTCATGTCTCTATCCAATTCGTTGATGGGCATAATGTCGTTCATTCTGCTCAAGGCGAGCCTTCACCTCGGCGCAGTATTCCGTAGTAGGACGGGCCAGCAGCCGCGGCAGACCAATGGGTTCACCACTGATTTTGCAGTAACCGTAATCCCCGTTTTCCAGCCGCCTCAGGGCGCCACGAATTTTCCCCAGCAAGGCTTCTTGGCGCGCCATAAAGCGTAGCTGATGGCGGCAGGTCTCCTCCTCTACAGCGGCGTCCAATGGGTCAGCCTGGGCCGGTGTCTGCAGATTATTTCTGGCACTGCCGATGTGCTGTTCGCAATCGTGAGCCAGGGCAGCAAGACGTTTGCGGAAAAACTGCCGCTGGCTGGCATTCATGTATTGCGACGCCTTCATGGTCAGCAGCGCCTTCTCACTGATGGTGCGAGGCATGACGCCCTCCTTTTGTGTTATGTTATGTTATAACATAACACACCCAGTCAACAACCTCCTCGGAGAATAACCATGAGCTTTCCCCTGCCTGACTCCTATACCGAGTGGCGACATTGCATTACCGAAATATGCGGGATCCCGCTTGGTGAGAGCTTTATCCGCGAAAGACTGGCGGCCCTGGACGACGACAATGACCACATGACCCGCAAATTCATCGAGCTTTACGGCAGGAAACACTGGAAACAGACAAAAGACTGGTTTACCCGGGCACTGAATGACCAAGGAGAAAAGAATGATTCGCAGAAACCCTAATGATGACCTGCCGGCCATTCATTCGGACGCCTTCGTCGACTCTACCGCCATCATTTGCGGCAACCATCATTGGCGGACAGATTGTCATGGCCGAGGAGGAAGCCATCCGAGTACCCAGCGGAAAACCGATCGACTTTCTATCACGCACCCAGCCTGCGGAACCGGATGGTGTTTGACGCAAAAGGGGCACTCACAGAGATTCAGCCCACCAGAAACTCATCAAAATGGCGAATAACCCGGTCGGCAAGATGGCCATGGGCATTGAGGCCATCCGTGTCGAGATAAACACCGACCATGCCCGCATTGCGGGCTGCCAGCAGGTCATATTTAAAATCCCCCACGTAGGCAATGCTTGCAGGGGCCATACCCCATTCCCGGGCAATCGCGAGCAAGCCATCCGGAGCGGGTTTTGGCGGGGCATCTTCCCGTGCCAGCACTCGCTGCACAGGAATATTCAGCCGGGTGACTGTGAGCTCGGCAATGACTCGGGCATTACGGGTAAGAATAGCCGTGGGAATCCCCATCACCGACAGCCTTTCAAGGCAGGATTGTGCGCCCGGTATCCAAGTGGCCCGCTCCGCCCCGGCACGCTCATATTCCAGTACCACGGCGTGGGCCGCTGCCTGTTCATTGGCTGGCAAGGTGTCGATAAATTCCAGCACCCCCACATCCGGTGGGCAATTCAGGTGCGCACGGATGGCCGCAAAATCCAGGCGGGAATCCACCAGGGTGCCATCCAGGTCGAAAATGATGCCGTCGAAGCCCGGCAGGTTATCGGTCGTTGGCATGCTCACCCCGTCACCCCAACCGCCAGCAGCAACAACGAAGCGATTAACGGCACGGCCAGTCCTCCGTCAGCGACTCACCGCCTGTGGCCATCGCGGTGAGTTGCATGTCACTGTCGAAGATAAACCGCAGGCCCTTCTCACCGGGATCTTGCCAGTACACCGCCTTTACCGGCAATGAGCCGGGGCCTGCTTCCAGGGTTTCGTCCAGCTCCCCCTGATACATTTCATATAAAGCCGGTGATTCGCCCAGCGCCACACCGGTATCAGTGCGAATGTTTGACGGGGGGTTAACGTCCAGCCGGGCAATGCGACTGTTTCTGAACTGAGCAGACAGCCCGGCTGGCCACAGATCGCTGCGCACACGGCCACAGGCACTTTGTCCCGATACAATATCCAACGGCACCTTGGTGGTCGCCTGCACACTGGAGAGGGTGTCGCCGATACAAACGTCGCCATAGCAGCCCGGAGACAACCGATGCAGCGGATCTTCACTGTCCAGCGTCAGAGTCACCGTCAGCGCCACGGCCTCGGAATCTGCCCCGCGTTCGGGGTCGCCAATTCGGGCGCGGTAGTGGCTGGCCAGGTCCGGCGCCACATTTGAACCCGCTGCCGGATAGGAAAAGCCCCCGCGAAAGGTGACGCAGAGCGTATTGGCATCAGCATGCTGCTCCGCCAACAACGCCCGGGACGCAGGGGTTGTACCGACACACAGTACCGGCTCCACCGACCGCCCCCAGGTATCCGGATAGCCTCGGTCGTCACAATAATCATGGGAAAAATCGAGCATGCAGCGGTGAGGAACGCTTTTGTGGGTAAACACGGCAAGATCAATCGTATTCCCTGCCTGCATCAACAGGGCTTCACTCACGTCTTCCCCCATGTGAACAAAATGGTCCATCTCCCAGCCGACATCCGTGCGCAAATCCAGACGCAAATCGGCAGGTGGAGTGGAGGCAATCAACGGATTCGCTGACACCATCATCCCCAGCCCCACCAGTAATCCCCACTGGCACCGTCGCGCCTGTTGCGTCCATCGCTTCATGCTTTCCCCCGCTGCTCCGAATACCGGAAGCCCGCTCCCTGTCGTTGCCTCAAGGAAAGCAAATTCAGCCAGGCGACGCCAGCCCCTCCTGTCAGCCACAGGCCGGGGTAACGCAATGTGACCTCCCCCATACACACCGGCTCTATTCTGGGTAATACTGAAGGCACTTTTTTTCAGGGAGTGATGCTTATGAAACGCCTAACAAAAGTACTGGCTGGCGCTGCCATTCTCAGTGTGGCCCCGCTGGCCAACGCGGGCTTCTATGTTGGCGCAGGGATTTATAATTCCGGCACCGACGAAAAAATCGACAATGTCGAGTTTGATGATGACGACACCTCCGGCGGCCTGTTTCTGGGCTGGCGTCCCATCGAACTGGTGGGCGCGGAAGTGGGTTATTACGACTTCGGTGAACTGGAAGCGGACAACGGCACCAAGATTGAAGGTGGCGCAGTCACCTTTGCCGGCCTGCTCAGCTTTGAACTCGGCCCCGTGGGCCTCTACGGCAAAGGCGGTGTGGCCAACACCGACTTCGACGTAAAGCACCCGTCCTTCAAGGATGATGAGTCCTCCACCGATGCCTTTGGCGGTGTGGGCGCCACCATTGATTTGATGGACAAGCTGTATGTGTATGGCGAGTTCATGCACTTCGACAACGATGCCGGCATCGACATGTTCGGCGCCGGGCTGCGCTTTCAATTCTGATTCGAGCCCTGGTAACAACAAACAAGCCACACGAATAACCGTGTGGCTTGTTTGTTTTCCGTGGATGAAAGTGAAAACACGTTCAAGCCGTTTGATTGGCTTATCGCGAAGACATCGCACCTTGCCAAACGCCCAACGCCGGATGCCTGACGCAAAAAACACAGCCTGAAAGGCTGCGGCTATCCCGGCAGCTCTTTTGAAGAGTGCGCAGGGGAAATCCTGTAATCCGTTTACGAAAAGAGCATGGATGTCTGCTTTTCAATATTTGGATGCCAACGTCAACCGTCCAGCGGAACCGACGCGTTAACGGGCCTGAATTCTATCCAGCGCCTCAACCCGGTCTAGTTCCTGGTCACTGAACATTTGCTGCTGCAAGCGCGCCAGTGCCGTCTCCTGATCCAGGTGCGATAACCCACTGTCGATAATCGCCTGCCGCTGCTCACGGTAGCTCTGATAACGTGCCCCCCATTGCGCACGCTGCTGATCCAGCGCTTCCAGACGCGCGGCGCCATCCGCGCCAAACTGCTGCTCCCGTAACCGGCGAATGTCTGCCTCACTGGCCCCCTGCTCTCGCAACGCCTGGGTACGCGCCGCCAGCTGCGCCGGGCCGCGGGTTTCCGCCAGCATGCTCTGCATGGCAGCCGGCAACGATTGCGTCAGCCCCTGGAGCTGTTGTTGTCGCTGGGTATCGCTGAGAGAAGCGTTATCGAGGATATCCTGACGGTCAGCCATATAACGGTCGTAAGCGATATCCATGCCGTAGAATGCCTCCGCCGCTTGCTGGCCCAGGTAAGCGACTTGCAGATCGTGACGCTGTTTGACCGCAGTGCGGATGCTGGCAGGCGAACCATCATGGGGAGGCAATGCCGCCATCGCCTGCCCCAGTGCCATGTATTGCTGGAAAAACTGCCAAGCCTCGTTCGCGGCCTCGGCCGGAAGAGACGCCTGCAGATAACTTGCCAGGCGCGCCTGACAATCTTCCAGAGACTCTTCCCCCTGGGCGGACAGGAAATAATCGAACACCCGACGCAGGTCCGGCGTTACTACTAACTCACCGTCCGTTGTGGTTTGCAGCTGGCCATCGACCTCCGTGCCGCGCAGCGATGCCGGCATGGCAGCCAGTGTTTCCGCGTGGCTCAAAGCAGCCTGAAAGCTGTCGGCAGCAGGCGCTACACCCGGGGTATTCGAGCCGGGAAACAAGGCAACGTTCTGCACGCCGCTACTGCTACCCGGGACCGTGGTAACCGGCGACCAGAATAACCCGGCAAACGCCACGGCCAATACAACCACAAGCAGGACAAGCGCCCACTGAATACGTGACATGATGTTCTCCTTTTTATTTCATGCCGTGACAACGTCACTGATGGACAGCTTAGCCCTCCAGCGCCATAAGCCGACTAAAGAACGGAGAGGCCAGCATGGCCTCCCAATCTTCCCGCTGACCAAGCATGCTCACACACAGACGGGCCATAACGGTGATATAGCGGGGCATGTCCGTGTGTTCTGCTTCCGCACAGAACTGGTACCCCAGATGCTCGATGCCCTGCACCAGGGTTTTCAGCGCCAGGCTATCCGGTGGCGTACGACCATGGGCCTTCATGGCTTCGTGGAGAATCATGACAATGCGCTCGTTATGCGCATCGCGGTAACGCGATACCGGCGAAGACACATCATGCAGCTCCCGAAAACGGGCAATCATCAATGGCCCCAATGAGCGTCCCCAGTTCAAATAGCCACTCAAGGCCATCGGCAGATAGTCATAAAAGGCTTTCTGGGGCTGGGCAAACACTTTCACAAACAAGCCTTCCACTTCTGCATTGCAGCTTTGCACAATCTCATCAATCACCTCGGGCGCAGAGGCGAAATACTTATAGAAGGTCGGCCGGGAAATGCCCGCTTCCTTGAGTATTCGTTGCACGGTGGTGCCATGCATACCCTGTTCGCCATAGACCGTGCGCCCCGCCGCCAAAATCCGCGCACGTGTTGCCTCAGCCTTGCTGTTGCCCGCTACGCCCCCCCGACGCTGCGCCGCTTCCTCACTCATCACCAATCGCCTTTATTAACACCAGTGTTACTTTACAGACATTTCGCCACATAACCATAAGCTCACTACAAACCGCTGTTTTCAATGAAAATAACCGACAAAAAAGACCGTGCACAGTTAACACCGGGAAGACATCTCCTTATAACACATTGATATTAACACCGGTGTTAACTTTTGATTTCATCTACCTTAAGGTGTTCACACTCCCTGACCAGGGAACGCTCGGCGCAGAAACGGCAGTACCGCCGATAACAATAACGAGCCAGGTAAAAATACAATGACTATTCCCTTCAAGGCGCTCACCAGAGCGTTGAGCCTTATGCTGTTCCTGTTAAGCCTGTCAATGAGCATGCCTGCCCAGGCAGGCTGGTTTGACTGGCTATTCAAGGATACCTACACCGAAACCCGTTATCCCATTGTTCTCAGTCATGGTTTATTCGGTTTCGACGATATCGTCGGCTACAACTACTGGTACCGGATCCCGGAAGAACTGCGTCGTAGCGGTGCCGAAGTCTATGTGACCCAGGTTGCCGCCGCCAACAGCACCGAAGTACGCGGCGAACAGCTGGCCCGACAGGTCGAGGATATTCTCGCCGCCACTGGTGCGCAGAAAGTGAACCTGATCGGGCACAGCCATGGCGGCCCAACGGTACGCTATGTGGCCTCCGTTTACCCACAGTATGTCGCCTCTGCCACCTCTGTAGCCGGACCGCACACCGGCGCACGCATGGCCGATGTCCTGTTGGGCGTACAGGAGAACCTGCCGCTCACCGCCGAACTTCTCGGTGACATCGTCAACGCGGCGGTCGGCTTTCTCGACCTGATTTCCGGCGGCGGATACGACCAGGATTCCCTGGCGGCGTTGTATTCCCTGTCCACAAAGGGCAGCAGCGAATTCAACAGCCACTACCCGGAAGGGCTACCCCAACAGGCCTGCGGCGAAGCCCCGGAACAAGGCAGCAACGGCGTCAGCTACTACTCCTGGTCCGGCGCCAAACCGCTGACCAACGTGCTGGACATCAGCGACGCCGGCATGGGCCTGCTTGCCCTGCTCTATCTGGGCGAAAAAAATGACGGACTGGTTTCCAGCTGCTCCAGCCACCTGGGCCTGGTGATTCGTGACGATTACCGCATGAACCATCTTGATGAAGTCAATCAAGTGGCCGGTCTGGTCAGCCCCTTTGAGACCAACCCGGCCAGCGTCTTTCGTCAGCACGCCAACCGTTTGAAAAACCGGGGGCTGTAATTCCCCACACACGCTAATCGGGAGAGCTCGGGGCGCCATCTGGCGCCCTTTTTTATGCCGCTTTACGCTTTGGGCCAGACCTCATTTCCGTGAAAATTATCGCTGTACCCACTCAAAAGGCAGGCGCTATTTTCTTTTTCAGATCCATGAAACCCATTTCTCACTTGCAGGTCATATACTCGCCTCCGCACGCCTCACCCATGAACACTGCCAGCGCTTGACCTCAAGTCAGGTTGAGGCTTTAGGCTACCGTTTCGTTTCGCGCCTCACCGTGTCGAAAAACCGGCAGCAGGAACGACCAGATAGAGCCCCTGTTACGAGGAAAGATGATGCCTACCGTTTACCAACCCGCCACCCGCCGCGAGTGGCTGGGGCTTGCTGTTTTGATGCTGCCCACCGTACTGCTGGCACTGGATATGACAGTGCTGCATCTGGCCGCCCCTCATCTCAGTGCTGACTTGCAACCCACCAGCGCGGAGCTGCTGTGGATACTGGATATCTACGGCTTCATGATCGCCGGATTTCTGGTGACCATGGGCACACTGGGCGACCGGATTGGCCGGCGGCGCCTGCTGCTGACCGGTGCCACCGCCTTTGGTATTGCCTCTGCCATGGCAGCCTTTGCGACCAGCGCAGAAATGCTGATTGCCACCCGCGCCCTGCTCGGCATTGCCGGGGCCACGCTGATGCCCTCCACCCTGTCGCTGCTGCGCAACATGTTCCAGGTCGAGCGCGAGCGCACCCTGGCCATCACTGTCTGGATGACCGGCTTTATCGTCGGCAGCGCCATCGGCCCCTTGGTCGGCGGTGCATTGCTGGAATTTTTCTGGTGGGGATCGGTGTTCCTGCTCGGTGTGCCAGTGATGGTGTTGCTGCTGATCTGTGGCCCCCTGCTGTTGCCGGAATTCCGGGATGAAGAGGCCGGCGCCCAGGACTGGACCAGCGCCCTGTTATCCGTGGCCATGGTGCTGGCCGTGATTTACGGCCTCAAGGACATGGCGCGCAACGGCATTACCGCAATGCCGCTGATCAGCATAGCCGCGGGATTACTCGTCGGGGTGATTTTCGTCCGCCGTCAGCGGCGCCTGGCAGACCCCATGTTTGATCTGGCGTTGTTTGCCAATCGCACCTTCAGCACTTCTGTTGCCGCCATGCTGCTAACCATTCTGGCGCTATCCGGCGCCTGGTTGATGGTCTTTCAGTACCTGCAAGGGGTGCTGGATCTGTCACCGCTGGAGTCCGGGCTGGTGATGTTGCCGCCTGCCGTGCTGCAAACCGCCGCCTCGTTACTGGTACCAAGGCTGGCGGGCCGACTGCCCCACTGGAAGCTGGTCAGTGCAGGGCTGGTGATGGCATCGATCGGCCTGCTGTTAATGCTGCCGGTACAGAACCCGTCGCATATTCCCCTGCTGATTGCAGGCATGACCATCATGGGCATTGGCGTCATGCCAATGATGATTCTCGGCACCGACATGGTGGTCAGTGCCGCCCCTGCCCGCAAGGCCGGTGCGGCCTCCGCTACATCGGAAACCGCTACCGAACTGGGCATGGCGCTGGGTATCGCCGTGATTGGCAGTATTGGCGCAGCGCTGTACCGCAACCACATGCTGACAGCCATGCCCAAGGGGTTAAGCGACACGCTCGCCCTGGCGGCAGGCGACACCCTGGGCGGCGCGATCGGTGCCGCCGCCCAGCTACCTGACGACATCGCGCAACCGCTCATGGCAGCGGCCAAAACCGGCTTCAATCTGGCATTGCATGCCAATGCCGCCATCGGCGCCGTGATACTGGCGCTGACAGCGGTGGGGGTCGTGGTCATGCTACGGCGCACACCGAATGATGAGAGCGACAGCGCCCAGGAGCTGACGCCATTGGCTATTTCACCCGATCAAGAATAATACGGGTTTCGCCGTCATCCGACGCCTGGCCGAATGCCGCCACCAAGGTGGGGCCTTCTGCCAAGCGTACCCGCTGGCGCACTCGGTGGCGCCCTTGCGAGCCGGGTCGGTAGGCAATATCCAGCACAAATCCCTCGTCACCCCGGCGCTCGATATCAATGCGATAATTGTCACCAACTGCCTGCCAGCGCCGTCGCTCCGCATCTGCCCCCACGCTGCCATATAGGCGTATGACCCAATCCCGGCCACCATCACGTGCCACCTCCGTCACCCGCAGACCATTGTCAGGCACGCCCACCCGATCCAGCAGAAACACATGAAAGGCACTGACGATTGCCACCATACACACCACCGCACTGAGCCAGAGCCGCCACCCCATTCGCATCGCTGTTTCAACCCTCACCGTTACTGCCTGACTGTCGCTGACGCACCGTTTATCCCGTCATTGTTTCAATTACGTATCTGACTGTCACAGTGTAATTGTAATTCAGCAGCAACAGGCGTTTAGTAGAAGGCAGGACCATGGATAAAGGTGATATAACAATGAAAATGCACATCATGCCCGTCCGTCGCAACCTGAAATTTCACGTGCCGGACGACACCGTTCTGAACTGGCACGACAAGGGCCCGGGCATTTCCCAGTTCTTCAATACCCTCTCGCTGTTTTTCCCGGAAGGGGAGCGTTTCTTCATCAACAGCGTGCGTAAATACCGCGATCAGATCGATGACCCGGAATTACAGGAAGCCGTGCGCAATTTTATCGGCCAGGAAGCCATGCACGGCCGCGAGCACGAGGACTACAACCAGAAGATGGTCGCCGCCGGTTTACCGGTGGATAAACAGGAGGCCATCGTTACCCGGTTGCTAAGCCTGATTTCCCGTTTCCTGCCCAATGCCATGCAGCTTTCCGCCACCGTGGCACTGGAACATCTCACCGCCATTCTGGCCGATGTTCTGCTGCGTGAACCGGAGCTGATTGATGGCTCGGACCCGCAATACCAGAAGCTCTGGCATTGGCACGCACTGGAGGAAACGGAACACAAGGCGGTGGCCTTTGATGTCTTTATCACCGCGTTCGGCAGAGGCTTCAAATCCTGGCTACTACGCGCCAGCGGGCTGGTGTTGGCCACGGTGATTTTCTTCTCGCTGTTTTATCCGTTCTATGTGATCAACATGTACAAGACCGGCAAGCTGTTCAGCCTGAAAGACTGGTGGACGTCATTCAAATTTCAGTGGCTCAAACCCGGCGGGTTACGGCGGGTGATTATTCCCTGGCTGGACTGGTTCAAACCCGGCTTCCACCCCTGGGATCACGACAACCGCGAGTTTCTGGCAGAAATGGACAGCCTGATCGGCGATGTGGATGGCTACGACAAGGGCACAGCCGCATGACCGCCTGACGGATAACGCTCACTCAAGCACGCAACGAACCACAAAAAAAGCCCCGCAGTTGCGGGACTTTTTTTGGTTCGTCATCGTGATGGGCATCACTACATGTGAATGCCGCACTCGGTTTTCTTGTTGCCTTTCCAGCGCCCTTCACGGCCTTCACCCTTGAAGGTGCAGTGGCTGCAGCCAATAGAGTCGAACCCTTGCTCCACCAGCGGGTGAAACGGCAAGTCGTGCTCCTTGATATAGGCGTCACGCTGTTCCTTGGTGACATCAATCATCGGGTTGAACTTGATCATGCCCCGACGCTCTTCGAACACTTCCAGGCCGGCACGGTGTTCGGTCTGCCACCCCATCAGGCTGGAAATCCACAGATCGTAGTCTTCCTTGGCTTCTTCCAGCGGGTTGACCTTGTTCACCTGGCAGCACAGGTCCGGATCGGTTTCCCACATACGGTTTTCCTGGGACACCTGATGATGATCCGGGTCCGGGGTCACATCGACTACCTGCAGACCGAATTTCTCGACCAGATAATCCCGGTACTTCAGGGTATCCGCAAAGTGGTAGCCCGTGTCGATAAAATGCACCGGCTGCTCAGGACGGATGGTCGAGATAATGTGCAGGAAATACGCAGAAGTCGCCGCAAAAGACGAGGTCACCATGATGCGATCCGGCGGAAAGTCCTCGTAGACACGACGAATGCGCTCCGCAAAGCTCAGCGGGCGATAGACACGGTTCAGCTCCTCCAGCGTCTCTTTGGACAGGCCGGCGGTATTGTCACCAAAACGTGTAATCAGCTGTGCACTACCCATGATCTACAGCACCTCAAACGGGAATGTCGAGGTGCCATGATAGGAATTCGAGGAAGAATATAAAGGAATATATAGTGATACTTTTATAACGAAACGGGATATGGGCGACATGGCACGACGCCAGGTCGCTGCCATCGCCCCACCCCGTCGTACGCTATCAGAACGAGTAATTCACGCCCAAACCAATCAGCTCCTGCTTGCCAAAATCGTTGTCGACCAGGCGCAAATACTCGACATTCAGCGTGGAGTGCTGGCCCACGCCCAGGTCGAAGCCGCCCCCATAGGAGCTGCCGTCATCACGTTGGGTGGTGCCGTTGATATCATTCTCCACATACCCGTAGCCGCCAATCAGATACGGTTGAACCGGCCCTTCCAGAGGCGGGGTCAAGCGCGCATAGGCGCCGTAGAAAAAGTCGTTCTCCACATCGATATTGCGATAGGAATCATCGCTCAGCCCGGCCCCCAGGCGCAGTTCCGCACTGACCAGCTCGTGCAATACCATGCCGCCGCGCAACGTCAGCGCAGTGAGTTCCGCGTCGCTGACCGCACCACGGTCAATTTTCATCAGGTTGACCTGGGCACCCGCGTACATCTCTGCCTGCACCGCCACGGCGCCCACCAGCAAACCGACCGATACTGCGCCACGCGCGATGTTGCGGGCAGACAAAGGGAATGAACTCAGCATCCTGCTCTCCTCGTTATGATTGTTATAGATCGCTAGCCTCTGATTCGTAGCGTTCCTGTCCCTTATTGAAACGATTAACCGCCTGAATTGAAAGCGTTGTCTGAACTCAGGAACACGCTTGATCCACACCGCATACGCGAACTGCTTCACTGTGAATCACGATTTAACATTTCAAGCCGAACTTACACGCTGACGGCGGTCGGACTTTCCAGTGCCGCCGTATTTTGGCTTCGGCCACTTTTCGGTAACACCGTAATCCCCGGCAATTTCGGGGCGATTGACAAGGAGATATAGCACTGTCTCTTATACACATCTCCGAGCCCACGAGACCGTACTAGATCTCGTA
>OJGZ01000439.1_pt1 | contig 15052 bp, 15 predicted proteins | sample 1595051 | NCBI WGS metagenome assembly OJGZ01 (sample SAMN05416800, study PRJEB24817) | seawater metagenome | isolation source: Sea water | place: Canada:Atlantic | collected 2013-07 | reverse complement strand
TAGTACGGTCTCGTGGGCTCGGAGATGTGTATAAGAGACAGCTTATCAACTTAATGCCGGCGAACAAAGTGGTTTTGAGTTTGAGCTAGCAAACCTGTTCGCCGAAAAGCTTGGCGTACGTGCACGATTTATTTTACCCAATAATTTCCATGATATTTTAAAACTTACTGGCGAGCACGAAGCTGACTTTGCAGCTGCCGGCTTAAGTATTACACCACAACGCCAACACCTACTGCGTTTTACACCACCCTATTATGAAGTTACCCAACAACTAATTTATCATTATCGTTCAAGACGACCACGTTCTACAAAATACCTTAAAGACTCTTTCTTTGAAGTGCTTGCCGGCTCAAGCCATGCTGAAAACTTACGAAAGCTGAAAACGTCTCAGTCTTATTTGTCTTGGGTTGAGGCAAGTAATACAAATGTTTTTGAATTGATTGAGATGGTAAACAATGGCCTGCTTGATTACACCATTGCTGATTCAAACCAATTCCAAACATACCGTGGTCAGTTTCCACAATTAAGCTCAGCATTTAACATATCCAAACCAGAACAGATTGCCTGGGCATTTCCACTCAGTAACGACAGCACCCTTTATGATGAAGCTGTTAGTTTTCTTAATGAAATAAAACTATCCGGTGTATTAAAGCAATTGCAAGATAAGCACTTTGGCTACACCAAAAATCTTAATTACATCAATATTTGCACTTTCAGGCGGCATGTTAAAAGCAGGCTACCTAAATTACATAACTACTTTCTAGCTGCTTCTGAAAAATACAACATTGATTGGAAACTACTTGCCGCTGTAGCGTATCAAGAGTCTCATTGGAATCCAAAAGCAATTTCCCCCACTGGGGTCAGAGGCATCATGATGCTAACAAAAGCAACTGCCAAACAAATGAAAATCCTGAACCGCCTTGACCCCGAACAAAGCATTGATGGCGGCGCTAAATATTTAGCTACTCGGCTAAAGAAAATCCCCGAACGGATAAATGAACCTGATAAAACCTGGATGGCTTTAGCTTCATACAATATTGGGTTTGGCCACTTAGAAGACGCGAGAATACTGACACAACAGCAAGGCGGCGACCCTGATAGGTGGATTGATGTAAAACAATACCTACCCCTGTTAACTCAAAAGAAATGGTATAAACAAACCAAGCATGGTTATGCCAGAGGAAAAGAGCCTGTCACCTATATTGAGAATGTACGTCAATATTACGACCTACTGAACAAGTCTGATGCGTTAAATAATGCACCTGAACTGCCTGCCCGCAAACATGAAGCTCAGCATATCCAGCTACCTGCTTTATAACTCTCTACGCAGGCGCTAATTGTCGCTTCATCCATTCTATGCAATAGTCATAGACATCTTCTTTTTCAGGCTCGTGATGTAATTCATGATAAAAGTCTTCCCAAATTTTCAACGTACATAAATCGCCCGCGTGTTCAGAAAAAATTGTGCTCGCTTTATGGCACGTTAATTTATCCGCATCACCATGCATCATTAATAAAGGAAAATCTACTAACGATGCATCTGCCAGTAACTGCTCACCTGCTTGTAATAATTGAGTGCCCAACTTTGCAGAAATTCGATCATGATTTAACGGATCATTTTTATGCTGCTGCAATACAGCCGCGTCTCTTGATAACGTTTTAATATCAACCCCACTGCATAGCGACAAACTTGGCCATACCTGCTGCAACTTCGCACCTAAGAACACCTTCCAGCTAGGCGGTTCAAATGCCGGCTTTAACATAGGGGCACTTAAAATCACGCCGTTGTATTCACCTGGGTGAGATAACGTGTATTTAAGCGTTAAGGTTGCACCTAAACTGTGCCCATAAATAAAGTGCGGTTTTGTCAGGTCAATTTTTGACGCATGATTTAAGAATCTGTCAATATCTCGAATCATTTGTTGCAACTCAGGCGTGTGCCCTCGTTGGCCATCTGATTTACCGTGTCCGCGCAAGTCAAACGAAACCACCTCAATGCCATGCGAAACAAAATATTGAGCTAGATGTTCATAGCGGCCGCTATGTTCACCTAACCCATGGATGATACAAACAACCATTTTAGGCTCAACATTGGGCACCCAACGTACGGCATGCATTGGCGTACCATCACAGGCAATCCATTGTGTTTCGTTTTGCGTCAACATTCTCGAGATGTTTTTTCTAATTATTTAAACAAACATTAGCATGAATAATTAGACATCACTGAGAACTATCGCCTTTTTCTAAAAAATGACGTTAATAACTGTGAACATTCATCTGCTAGCACACCACCCGTCCATTCGACATGATGATTAGTGTAGCCCGCTTGCGTTAACGAAAGCGCACTACAAATAGCCCCTCTTTTCTCATCAACCGCGGCAAATACAATGCGCTTAATGCGAGCGTGTTGTATGGCTCCCATGCACATGACGCAAGGTTCAAGGGTAACGTAGAGTGTAGTATCAACTAAACGGTAATTCTCAATTTTTTTACTCGCCGCTCGAATGGCAACGATTTCAGCATGCGCTGTTGGGTCGTTATTTTTTATGGGTAGGTTATAGCCTTCGGCAATACATTCGTTATTTTTGACGATAATTGCCCCAACAGGCACCTCACCAACTTCTTCCGCTTTTCGCGCTAAAGCAATGGCTTCGCGCATCCAAACTTCATCATCCATTTAGCTGTGTTATTCCCATTCAATGGTGGCCGGCGGTTTACCTGAAATATCGTACGTCACTCGGGAGATACCGGATATTTCATTAATAATACGGTTAGACACATGTCCTAAAAATGCATACGGCAGGTGCGCCCAACGAGCTGTCATAAAATCAATTGTTTCTACTGCACGCAGTGCAATAACATATTCATAACGGCGGCCATCACCCGTTACTCCAACAGACTTAATCGGTAAAAATACCGCAAACGCTTGGCTGGTTTTTTGATATAGGTCATGCTTATACAACTCACTGATAAAAATATCATCCGCCAAACGTAATAAATCGGCATATTCTTTTTTAACTTCGCCCAAAATTCGAACACCTAACCCAGGGCCAGGAAATGGGTGTCTATAAACCATATCAACAGGCAGTCCCAGCTCAACGCCCATCTTGCGGACTTCATCTTTAAATAACTCACGTAGTGGCTCAACGAGCTTCAGCTTCATGTCTTTTGGTAAACCACCAACATTATGGTGTGACTTAATTAAATGCGCCTTCCCAGTTTTAGAACCCGCTGATTCAATAACATCGGGGTAAATCGTGCCCTGCGCTAACCACTTTGCATCTGATAGCTTCGCCGCCTCTTCATCAAAGATTTCAATAAACAAATTACCAATGACTTTGCGTTTTTTTTCAGGATCTGACACACCCTTAAGCGCATCTAAGTAGCGCTGTTCAGCATTAACTCTAATCACTTTAACACCCATATGTTCAGCGAACATTGCCATCACTTGATCACCTTCGTTTAAGCGAAGCAAACCCGTATCAACAAAAACACAGGTCAATTGTTTGCCAATCGCTTTGTGCAATAAAGCCGCCACAACAGAGGAGTCAACACCGCCAGACAAACCCAAAATCACTTGATCCGTTCCTACCTGCTCTTGTACTGCCGCAATACTGGTATCAATGATGTTTTTTGATGTCCACAATGCTTCGCAACCACAAATATCTAAAACAAAACGCCTTAAAATGCGGCCACCCTGTTTAGTGTGGGTTACTTCTGGGTGAAACTGTAAGCCATAAAAATGTTTATCTTCATTTGCCATACCGGCAATAGGCGCACTGTCGGTACTCGCCATCAGTTTAAAGCCCGTTGGCAACTCAACCACTTTGTCGCCATGGCTCATCCATACGTCCAACATCCCATAACCTTCTGGCGTTGTGTGATCTTCTATATCTCTGAGCAATTCTGTGTGTCCACGCGCGCGAATACTCGCATAACCAAATTCTTTGTGATCTGACGCTTCAACTCTACCCCCCATCTGGGCCGCCATGGTTTGCATACCATAGCAAATACCTAATACGGGAACACCCAACTCAAAAACCATTGGAGGCGCTTTAGGTGCGTTGCCTTCTGTCACAGTTTCAGGCCCACCAGATAATATGATGCCGCTGGCTTTAAAATCGTTTATTGCTTGATGCTCCACATCATATGGGTAAATTTCGCAATACACGCCAATTTCACGTACACGTCTTGCGATCAGTTGCGTGTATTGAGAACCGAAATCTATAATAAGTATCTTATGAGAATGAATATCTTCGTGCTGCTGTGTTTTCAATCTAAACCTCGTTGTTATCGTTCGGTACGATAATTAGGTGCTTCTTTGGTAATCATCACGTCATGTACATGGCTTTCTTTCATTCCAGCCCCTGTAATACGGACAAATTTTGCTTTATGACGCATCACGTCAATGCTTTCGCAGCCCGTATAACCCATGCTTGCTCGTAAACCACCCACTAGCTGATGAACGATACTTACCATTGTGCCTTTGTATGCCACGCGGCCTTCTATGCCCTCAGGCACTAGCTTTTCAGTTTCACTAGTTTCTTGGAAATAGCGATCGCTTGAGCCTTCTTGTTGCGCCATTGCACCTAATGACCCCATGCCACGATAGCTTTTGTAAGAGCGTCCTTGGTATAGCTCCACTTCACCCGGCGCTTCTTCTGTGCCCGCTAAAAGACTCCCTAACATGACAGAACTGGCACCCGCCGCTATCACCTTAGCCACATCACCAGAATAACGAACTCCACCGTCTGAAATAACAGGAACGCCAGTGCCTTTGAGTGCTTGAACAGCGTTATCTACTGCAGTAATTTGTGGCACGCCAACACCTGCAACAATACGCGTAGTACAAATTGAACCCGGGCCAATACCCACCTTAATACCATCAGCACCTGCATCAACCAAAGCCAGCGCAGCATCAGCTGTTGCAATGTTTCCACCAATAACTTGAAGATTTGGGTAATTCTTTTTCACCCAAGTCACTCGATCTAACACACCTTGTGAATGCCCATGTGCGGTATCAACAATAACCACATCCACACCTGCATCAACCAGTGCGCCAACACGGTCTTCTGTGCCATCGCCAGTGCCTACTGCTGCACCAACACGTAATTGTTCCAGCTCATCCTTACACGCTTGTGGGTAATCTTTGGCTTTTTGAATATCTTTGACGGTGATCATGCCGCAAAGTAGGCCATTATCATTCACGACCAATACTTTCTCAATGCGGTGGGTATGCAACAAACCAATCACTTCTTCTTTGCTTGCCCCTTCACGAACGGTGACCAGCTTTTCTTTTGGCGTCATCGCTGTATCAATGAGCGAGTCCAAGTGTGTTTCAAAGCGTAAATCACGGCTAGTAACAATACCCACAAGATCACTACCGTTAACAACTGGAACACCAGAAATATTATGTTGGCGAGTTAACGCCATGACATCGCGGATAGTTGTGTTGGATGTCACTGTTATAGGGTCCTTAACAACCCCACTTTCAAAGCGCTTTACTTTTAACACTTCAGCAGCTTGTTGATTTGCTGTCATGTTTTTATGGATAATCCCTATTCCACCCTCTTGCGCTAAGGCAATAGCCAAGCGTGCTTCGGTGACCGTATCCATTGCCGCTGAAAGAATCGGTATATTAAGCGCTATACCGCGTGTTAATTGTGTTTGGAGAGAGACGTCTCTAGGTAATACCGTAGAATGTGCTGGTACTAGCAAAACATCATCAAATGTTAAAGCTTCTTGTTCGAATCGCATATTTTCCGTGCTTGTCGTAGAAAAAGCACCTTATTATAAGGTATGCTCAACTTTTTATCATCTAATAGATAATTTTCTAACTCTTTATGCTAGATAACCAACAAACCTATACCGTTTCCCAACTTTGTCGTGAAACGCGGTTAACGTTAGAAGGTCACTTTTTAACGATTACCATCGAAGGCGAGCTATCTAACGTGGCTCGCCCCGCCTCTGGGCACATTTATTTCACATTAAAAGACAGTAAAGCTCAGGTTCAATGCGCCATGTTTCGCCCCCAACTTCGTAAAATTGGCTTTAAACCAGAGAGTGGCATGCAGGTCCTTTTAAAAGCCAGAGTAAGTCTATATGAAGCACGTGGTAATTTTCAGCTCATCGCTGAACATATGGAAGCTGCGGGAGAAGGCGTACTCCGTCAGCAATTTGAAGCTCTCAAGAATAAACTATCAAGCGAAGAGCTTTTTGATGAAATACATAAGAAACCATTACCAGCATTAGCAACAAAGATTGGCATCATCACCTCCAAAAGTGGTGCTGCCGTTCATGATATTTTAAAAGTTCTTAGAAACCGGTTCCCGCTGTTACCCGTATTAATTTACCCCGTAACGGTGCAAGGTGGCACCGCGAAACAAGAAATAACTGACGCTATTGCACGCGCCAACAAGCGTAACGAATGTGATGTATTAATACTTGCTCGAGGCGGAGGCTCTCTGGAAGACTTATGGTCATTCAATGAAGAAATCGTCGCAAGGGCCATCTACCAATCCACTATTCCCATAATTAGCGCCATAGGTCACGAGGTTGACTATACCATTGCAGACTTTGTTGCCGACCATCGCGCACCAACACCCTCTGCGGCTGCAGAGCTGATCAGCCCAGACCAAGAACAATGGTTTAGCCACTTACAGTATTTAGCCAAACAACTGACTGAGCAATTATCGCGACAAATTTTAAATAGAACCCAACAGCTGGGGCACATTCAACATCGCCTACAACGCACTCACCCAGGGACCCAGCTGCAATTACATGCTCAACGACTGGATGATTGCCAGGCGCGATTAGCGCAATCGCCAAAAGCTGTCTTACAACATTATTTTTTACGTTTATCTGGTTTAAAAGCACAATTGCTTAGCACGAGTCCTTTAAAGAAAGTTGATGCCTACCAGCAAAGGCTTAGCACCTTAAAGCACCAGTTGCCAACGAATGTTCAACGTAAATTGCAACGGTCACGGCTTCGGTTCGAACAGTGCAATACGGGGCTACATGCTTTTAGTCCGTTAAATACGCTGTCCAGAGGCTACAGCATCACAAAGAATAAAACTGACAACTCGATTGTTAATAGCGTTAAACACGTTTTACTTAATGATAAACTGCACATCCAATTAGCTGATGGCTCACTAAGCACAACGGTCGACAATATTTATGAAGAAAATTAACGTTTTTACTTTGCTATTTGGGATGGCTTTTTGCAGCTTGGCAATAGCACTTCCCCAACAGAATCTTGTACCAGGCGGGGTAGCTGTTATTAAATTAACAAACGAAACAGCTCCTAACGTACTCTACAACGGTCGTAAGGTTCTTACGGTTCAGCATAATAACCATTGGTATGCCATTGTGGGCATTCCATTATCTGCCAAACCAGGAAAGCATACGTTAACTAATACAACATTAGCCGCATCTATACCATTTAATGTAGCGGATAAAGACTACCCTGCCCAGCATATAACGTTAAAGAAAACACCTAAAAACAAACGCATGATTAATCCAAACAAACTGGATATGGATCGTATAGGAAAAGAGAAAGTCACACTGTCTAAAGCATTATCAACGTGGTCCAAAACGCCCGCAAATGTGGACTTTATTTTACCTGCCACGGGGAGACTCAGCAGCCCCTTCGGCTTGAAGCGTTTCTTCAATAATCAGCCGAGACGGCCCCATAGTGGATTAGATATTGCCGCACCAAAAGGTGCCCCCGTTGTGGCGCCCGCCAATGCAACAGTCATTGATGTTGGAGATTATTTTTTTAATGGAAATACCGTTTTGCTCGATCACGGACAAGGTTTAATTAGTGGTTATTTTCACCTGAATAAAACCTTGGTAAACATTGGAGATGCTGTACTTCAAGGCCAACATATCGCAGATATTGGTGCAACAGGTCGAGTGACAGGCCCACATTTACACTGGAATGTTTATTTAAATAAAACCAAAGTTGACCCCGCCTATTTTATTAGCGACCATATACATCAACTGACAAGTAAAAAGTAGAACACATATGCAAATTAAAGATTTATGCACGAATTGTGATTGTTGGACTATCACAATGATTGAACACGATGGTAAAGCAGCAACGTTTACTTGCACCCATTGCAAGAACAGCTTTGAAATGCCATGGGACACTAACACTCGGTTTATGATTCGTTCAATTCGCCACAGCCTAAAGAAACGCACTAAAAAGTACCCTGAACTCCAGGAACTTAAATATGCAGGTGACTTTGTTAAATTAGTAGAAAGAGCAGATGAGCCAAAAAAAGGCGGTTGTAAGTAATCTTTAGCGGTGTTTTTTAAGCTTAAATTTCTTTTTACCTAACGATTTACCATCTTTACCTTTGCTAATATTCGTTGCTGATTTTCTAGTTTCTTTTTGATAAGGATTATCTGGCGACTTAAATTCTATACGAATCGGTGTTCCAACTAAGTCTAGCTTTTGTCTAAACGTATTCATCAGATAGCGTTTATAACTTCCCGGTACAGATTTTGTTTGATTTCCATGAATTACGACAACTGGTGGATTTTGCCCACCTTGATGCGCAAATTTTAATTTAATTCTTCTACCGCCTACTAACGGAGGTTGATGGGCTTTAAGCGCATACCCTAAGATCTCTGTTAATCGAGGCGTTGACATTTCAACCATTGCAGAACGGTATAACGCACCAATCGAGTCAAACAATTTACCGACGCCACTACCGTGTAATGCAGAGATAAAATATTGCTCCGCGTATTCTAAAAAACTTAATTTAACATCAATTTGACGCTTTACTTTATCTCGCTGGTCTTCGGATAAGCCGTCCCATTTATTAAAACCAATTACCAATGCACGCCCTGTTTCCAGCACCATGCCAAGCAAACTCGCATCTTGGTCGGTAACACCCTCACTCGCATCTATCAAATAAATAACGACATGCGTGTCCTCAATCGCCCTTAATGTTTTTACGATACTGAACTTTTCTACTACTTCTGAGACCTTAGAACGCCTACGCACACCGGCCGTATCAATCAATGTGTATTTCTTACCTGAGCGTTCAAACGGTATAAATACACTATCGCGTGTAGTGCCGGGTTCATCAAACACCACCACACGCTCTTCACCTAAGATCCTATTGATTAACGTTGATTTCCCAACATTCGGCCTACCTATTACTGCCACCCGAATACCATCACCAGGCAGCGCTTCAGAAAATGAATCCACCGTGGGGAGTATAGTGAACACATGTTTTAGCAATTCAACGACACCACGCCCGTGTGTTGCAGCAATCGGCCAAGGTTTTTCAAAACCCATTTTGTTAAACTCGGCAATATAAGAATTCGCATCTAGCCCATCGACCTTATTGGCGACCAATACCACTTGCTTATCAAGTTTACGTAAATTTAAGGCAATTTCTTCATCGATAGGGTGCATTCCATGCCGTGTATCCACCATGAAAAGAACGACGTCAGCTTCTTCTAAAGCGCGCTCTACTTGCTCGATAGCAACGCCATCTATCCCTTCAGACGTCGCAGTCACTCCGCCCGTATCAACAACCAGTGATTTCAAATCACCACGGCGCACTAAACCGTACTGCCTGTCTCTTGTGAGCCCCGGATAATCTGCCACTAACGCATCGCGCGTACGCGTTAAATAATTAAACAAGGTTGATTTGCCAACATTTGGCCGGCCGACTAAGGCAATAACTGGCAACATAACTATTCGTCTATGTCTGTTTCAGCAGCTGTTATAGAAGTAAACTGCAATGCTGTGATTTCACCTTCACTGTCTTGTAGATAGACAAACTCATCTTTAACAATAGGCGCAGAGACAATCGGCTTATCACTCACTTTAACACGCCCAATTAAACGGCCGTCTACCGAAGATAGTACATGCAAGTAACCTTCATAATCAGCCGTGAATAGATACTCACCTTCCAATACAAGATCCGTCAGCTGGCGATTTTCAAGCAAGTCTTGTTGCCAATTGACCGCCCCCGTTGTCTGATCTGCTGACCAGATATGATTATTCACATCAATAACAAACAAAGCAGTCCAGTCGGCTGCCATCCGCTTAAATGATGATATTTCTGAACGTCTCCAGCTTATTTCGCCTGAACGAACATCCGTTGCGACCAAACCACCATTAAACGTTGCTGCAAATACAAAACGATCACCTGCATATGGGTCTGCATCCACATCCACCATACGGTCTAAAGCACCTCGCCCTCTCGGCACGGCTATACTGGACTCCCAGATTTGCATACCGTCGGTTAACCGTAATACCACTAAGTTACCATTTGCATAACCCGTGATAACACCACCACTTTTTAATACCGGTGAGCTTGTTCCTCTTAAACTCAGCGCCGGAACGTCCCGCACAAACGACCATTTTTCTTCGCCATTTTCGGCATCAAGCGCTGTCACAGCACCATCAACTGTACGTGCAATCACGGTATTATCTGAATAACGTGGAATTGATAACACCTCACTAGATACATGATGAGTCCAGAGTGTATCGCCATCTTCCAGCTTAAGCGCAACGATTTCAGCGTCAGTTGTACCAACAAACAACGCATTATCGCTGACACCTATTCCACCAGATATCGGTAATTTTGTTTCAACTTCCCAAACTTTTTCGCCAGTTTCCCGTTCAATAGAAACAATGACACCTTCATGGTCTGCCACATACAAGAAGCCATCCGCTTCCGTCATTTCTAATTTCAGGAAGTTATTGCCATGGCCTTCGGTAAAATCTCCTTGCCATACAGGGTCAAGCAAAAGCTCCGGCACGATATCTTCTAACGCCCGAGGCGGCCTCGTCTCGTCTTCACCATCGTATGTCATCATATCGATAACACTTTTCTCTAAACTCTTACCTGCTGTTTTTGTACTTTCAACAACGCTTGCACAAGCTGACAACAGCACTAGTAGTCCTGCACAAACAACAATCCGTTTCATTTTGCTGTCTCTTTAACCTTCAAGGCGCCTGCTTTTACTGCATCGCTTTTTGGTGGGGGGCCCAGATCATCAAGTTTTAATTGAATTATTCTTTTATCCAACGTTGCGTTACGCATCGCTGCGATATAACTATTTCTTGCTTTTGTTATATCACCTAACAAACGATATGCATCGCCTCTTAACGCTTCGTATTGGCCAATAAATTCACCTGGGTTAACGCCATTTTTTTCAGCCATTACATCATCAATATCTTGGATGACTTCTTTCATTTCACCATCACCTATACGAATTCTAAATGCGCGCAAACGTGCCACATGTTGGATTGAATTATTTTCAGCCTGCTCACTCGTTAGCATAAGAGAGGCAACAGCTTCTTTTCGCTGCCCTTGTTGCAATTGTATTTTTGCTTTTTGCAAACCAGCTAATCCGACATAGGGTGTATCACCATATGTTTTAGTAATTTCATTCGAAAACTCAACAGCCGCTTCAGGGTTATTATTTTTAACCGCCGTTACCATTTGTTGATACAAGTCTGATGCTTCAATCGCTTGGGTTCTCGTGTGATTTTTCCAACTTTGCCAGCCAAATATAGCGAACAGCCCTATGCCAACACCAAAAATAATAGACCGTGAGTTTTCAGCCCACCATTTTTTTAAACTTTCAACTTGTTCTTCTTCAGTCTGATTAACATCCATCGTTACTTTCCGTTATTTAGTTATTCATGCCCATCTGGGCACTATTTAAATTAAAACAGTTAAAGTTAACTGTTTTGTGATTTGATATAATTTGCTATTTCTACTTGCTTCACACGTTGCTGCTCTTGGCGTTCACGCAAAAATTTTACACTAACCTCGCCAGCAGATACCTCATCATCGCCTAACACTAGCGCGAATTTAGCACCCAACTTATCTGCTTTTTTAAACTGACTTTTTAAGCCACCTTCTCCGCAATGCAACACAACACATTGGTCCGGCATTTCATCACGTAATGTTTCTGCTAATTGTATGGCTGCTTTCGTCGCCTCATCACCTTGATGCACAATGTACGCTATCGGCTTTTTAAGTTCAAAGTGATCTTGCTCTAATAAAAGGATGAGTCGCTCCACACCCATCGCAAAGCCCACAGCTGGAGTGGGTTTGCCGCCCAACTGTTCAACCAAGCCGTCATACCGGCCACCGGCACATACTGTTCCTTGGGAGCCCAATGCGCTCGTCACCCACTCAAACACCGTATGTGAATAGTAATCCAGCCCTCTAACAAGGCGTTGGTTTACTTTAAAATCAATGCCTGCATTCTGCAGATAACCTTGTAACGACTCAAAGTGCGCTATTGATGCGCCTCCCAATGAGTCGAGCAGTTGTGGCGCTTGTTCTATTAATGTTTGCAAATCTGGGTTTTTACTGTCGAGAATACGCAAAGGGTTTGACTGTAAACGTCGCTTACTGTCTTCATCAAGCTGATCTATATGACCCTCGAAGTAATCAACCAAAACGCTTCTGTAGCTTTCCCTTTCTTCACTTGTTCCTAGCGAGTTTATTTCAAGCGCCACCACATCGCTAATACCTAATGCCTTCCATATCCGATGGGACATGATAATGAGTTCAGCTTCAATCTCAGCACCCGACATACCAAAACACTCAACGCCGACTTGTTGAAACTGCCTATAACGGCCTTTTTGTGGGCGCTCATGCCGAAACATGGGCCCTTGGTACCAGAGGCGCTGAACTTGGTTATAAAACAAACTGTGCTCAAGACCGGCACGCACACAACTGGCTGTCCCTTCAGGCCGTAGACTTAGCGAATCCCCATTTCGGTCTTCAAACGTATACATTTCCTTTTCAACAATATCCGTCACTTCACCAATTGAACGGCAGAACAAATCGGTACTTTCTACCAACGGCATACGTATTTCAGCATAGCCATATTGTTTACAAACATCCGATACGGTTTTTTCCAATCCCTGCCAAACTGGCGTCTGATCAGGCAAAATATCATGCATGCCACGTATGGCTTGTAAGCGTTTACTCATGACTTAACTATTATCTTGAAATGTTGTAGCTGAACTTGCTCTTTTCTAACAAGCTTGTCTCATGTGAGTCAGGAAAAAGTTGTTGCAACTTCAACACTGAGCTTGCGACGGCATTTTTATCACCCAGCTTATCTTCCGTTTGAATAGATAACCACAGAGATGCCGGCGTAATTTTTTGCGCCAGTGTAAAACGTTGTAAATAAGCTCTTACGGATAAATAGTTTTTTTGCTCGTACTTAAGCTTTGCCATTTGAAATAATGCCGGAGAAAACCGTTTATTTCTTTGCAGCGCCGTTCGAAAATACTTATCAGCATCGTCGTATTTACCTGCTTTAGTCGCACAAGTACCTGCATTGGTGAGCGCTAACAGTGGCGATTTATATAATGGATTTTTTAATGCTTGTAAAAAATGCCTATCAGCACTTTCATAGTCTTTCACACCACATAAATAACGTGCATAGTTGTTTTGAGCGCTAGAATTATTAGGCTCTAACTGAACCGCTCTTTTGTAATGGACACCGGCTAGTGAACTCTCACCAAGGCGATCATATAGCACAGCTATTACGTTATTTGCATCACTTGAACGCGGGTCCACCTGAATCGCTCTTTTAAGCTTTTCTAGCGCCACATCGTTCAAGCCACGGTTCATGTATTCCACACCGAGAGAAACATAAACATCTGCGGGGCTGTCTTTTTGTGTATGAATATTGCTTTCTTGTTGAGGGCGAACTTGTTGAGTTTCGCACCCATTTATCAGAACAGCCATTAATGAAACAAAAAGCACTAGTAATTTTTTCATGATATTGCAACCCTCTGAGCCTTTAATTGCCGTTTGGTTTTGTCTTTAACTTTGCCCACTAATTGACCACAAGCGGCATCAATATCATCTCCACGTGTTTTTCGCGTTGTTGTAATCAGGCCGCCTTCTTTTAGGACATCCGTAAAACGGTGAATCGCATTATTGCTGGACCGTTTATATTTTGTATCTGGAAACGGATTAAAAGGAATCAAATTCACCTTCGATGGAATGCCTTCTAGCAAGTCCTTTAATTTATGTGCCTGTTCAACCGAATCATTAACACCCTGTAGCATGACGTATTCAAACGTAATTTTTCTGCGCTTATCATCTTTGATGTAATTTCTACACGCATCGAGCAGTTCCGCAATAGGGTATTTTTTATTGATTGGCACAAGCTCATCTCTTAGCTCATCATCTGGCGCATGTAGCGACACGGCCAAACTAGCATCACTAAGATCTGCCAAGCGATACATTGCTGGCACCACACCAGATGTACTAACCGTGACACGGCGTTTCGCTAAGCCGTATGCGTAATCATCCATCATTAAATTAAGCGATTTAACCGTACTGGTGAAGTTAAGTAATGGCTCGCCCATCCCCATCATCACTACATTTGTCAGCCTGGCCTTACCTTCTAATGCTCTAGCAGCTACCCAAACTTGGCCTATAATCTCGGCTACTGATAAGTTCCGATTAAAACCTTGTTGGGCCGTTGAACAAAACGTACATTCCAATGCACAGCCAACTTGTGATGACACACACAACGTGCCGCGGTTATCTTCTGGAATAAAAACGGTTTCGATTCTATTTTGCCCATCCAGTTCTAGAACCCATTTATAGGTTCCATCATCAGATTTTTGCTCTAACACTATCTCGGGCAACTTCACTTCAGCAATATCAGCAAGGCGTAGTCTTAACGCCTTGCTGAGATTTGTCATTTTCTCAAAGTCAGACACACCCATTTGGTGAATCCACTTTAAAACTTGCGTCGCACGAAATGGCTTTTCACCCATATCAGCAAAAAACGACTCTAGACCCTCTCGGTCTAAATTCAGCAAGTTTTGTTTCGCAGTCATTAGTTAACTAGCGAAGACGCTCACAAAGTTCCGCATCACTAAAGAAGAACTTAATTTCTTCAGCGGCTGTTTCAGGTGCATCTGAACCATGCACAGCATTTTCATCGATACTGTCAGCAAAATCTTTACGAATTGTGCCTGCACTGTCTCTTATACACATCTCCGAGCCCACGAGACCGTACTAGATCTCGT
>OJGZ01000424.1_pt1 | contig 15566 bp, 12 predicted proteins | sample 1595051 | NCBI WGS metagenome assembly OJGZ01 (sample SAMN05416800, study PRJEB24817) | seawater metagenome | isolation source: Sea water | place: Canada:Atlantic | collected 2013-07 | reverse complement strand
TACTAAGCTTCCACATCACCTGCTCCTTCCTTCTTTACTCTTTCTATGAACTTGCCAACTAATTCCGCTGACTCGTTATATATATTGAATGCAAGCCCATTCGTCAACCACTAAATTCACTTTTTTTAAATAAAATGTTAAACATTAAAAAAGCCCGCATAAAGCGGGCCTTTAGGATAGAAAAACATCACAAATATTTATACTGCAAGTGCGTTCCTAAATTCTGCAGGTAAATTTTCTTTGTAATATTTAAGAACATTTTCAATTTGAGGATCATTCCCCCAACGTTCGCCTTCCTCATCAATAGGTTGTATATTAAACTGAGAGAGGGCTTGATTATTTTGAATTGGTATATTCAACCATTTTTTTGGTTTATCAATAATAATCGCTTTCTTTCCATTAATAATAGTATGAATCCAAAACCATACATCATCTGCTTTAGCAGCAAGCTTCATATAGGGGTCCGTGTTTACTTTTTTACTTAGTATATCGGGGGGATATAAAGAGCCCGCACCCCCTGTACAAAAATTTTCATACGAGGGAAGAGACCGCTTTATATTGTGTTTCCAGTTTCTATAAAGTTTAATTTCACCACTAGCTTTAAACTTTATTTTATGTCCCCTGGTACATATAACGTTAGAAGGGTTTTTTTTATGGGCTTTATACAGTTGCTTAACTGTATTTGACATATAGTATATATCATCATCAGCTGTAACAATAAGGGCTTTTGGGAATTCCTTCAGTGCTGGTAACAATTTTTTATGCCCCCTCGTGTTTTTTTTCACCCACTTAACCTCCATCCCAATTTTTTCAAGATCTTTTATGATAGCAGGAAGTTTTTTATCGGGAAACTCTTCTTCCGCCAACCACAAAATTATTCTATCTGGCTTCATTGTTTGCGTAAGAAGTGAATGAAGAGTTATATATATCTTAGATATTCTGATAGGGAAAGAAGTTAGAGAAACAATTATTTCAGGGTTACGTTTTACTTTTGTAACCCCCAATTCCTTATTATTAATCATTCTTTTTATATCACCCAAGATTTTTTGTTCGTCTTCTTTTTTAAGGGAATCCCCATCATAAGACTTGGGATTAATTAAAGGAAAATGAAATATATCATCAATAAATAGGGGCAAAGATGATATTGCCAAGGCTATTAATACACCCCAAAATATATATTTATTAACTTTTTTCATTGATGTATTTCCCTTTCTTACATCGCCTTAACGACTTGTTCACACATTTTTTTGGCATCGCCAAACAACATCATCGTATTATCCCTAAAGAACAATTCATTCTGCACGCCTGCATACCCAGGGGACATCGATCGTTTCACGAAAAAGACTGTCTTGGCATTTTCCACATCCAAAATAGGCATCCCGTAAATTGGGCTGGTTGGATCCGTTTTTGCTGCCGGATTCGTTACATCATTCGCCCCGATAACAAAGGCCACATCAGCAGAAGCAAAATCACTGTTGATATCTTCCAATTCAAAAACATCATCGTATGGAATGCTTGCCTCAGCCAACAGAACATTCATATGGCCGGGCATGCGCCCTGCAACCGGATGAATGGCGAATTTAACTTTAACCCCATTTCTTTTAAGGTTATCCACCATTTCCTTCAAAGCATGCTGGGCTTGCGCAACCGCCATCCCATACCCAGGAACGATAATAACAGTCTTGGCATTTTTCATCATGAAACCAGCGTCTTCCGCGCTTCCTTGCTTAACCGGACGGTCATCTTCAACAGCTGGCCCACCACTTGCTTGGGCAGCACCGCCGCCAAAACCACCTAAGATAACATTGATGATACTTCGGTTCATTCCCTTGCACATAATGTAACTTAGGATGGCACCCGATGCCCCAACCAAAGCGCCCGTGATAATTAACAAGTTATTTTGAAGGGTAAAACCAATACCACAGGCAGCCCAACCAGAATAAGAGTTCAACATCGAAACAATAACAGGCATATCGGCCCCACCAATTGGCAAGATTAATAAGAACCCAAGAACCAAAGCCGCGATGGTGATCATCCAGAACATAAAGGCCTCACCATTTAATGTCATATCCACGATACCGTAGATGATTCCAATAAGAATGGCCAAGTTAAGAAAATGTTGCCCTTTGAAAACCAAAGGCCTGCTGCCTAAGATCCCTTGAAGCTTCATAAAGGCCACAACAGACCCTGTGAAAGTAATCGCCCCGATGGCAGACCCAAGGCCCATTTCAATCAAAGCACTGGTTGTTATACCTTCCATGCCGCCTATACCAAAGGCTTCTGGGCTGTAAAAGGCGGCCCCCGCCACACAAACAGCAGCCAACCCAACCAAACTGTGAAACGCCGCCACCAATTGGGGCAAAGCTGTCATTTCAATTTTCTTGGCAATCAAAGTACCAATGGCCCCACCGATAAGAATACCGCCGATAATTGCCTCAAAACTTAAAACTGTTCCGCTGGCCAATGTTGTTAAAATGGCAATAACCATCCCAACGATTCCATAAGTATTCCCTGACCTTGCAGATTCAGGGGAAGACAACCCCCGCAACGACATAATAAAGCACACTGATGCGACAAGGTATAAAATTGCTGATAGATTTGCACTCATAGGATTATCCTTAATCTTTTTTCTTGAACATATGCAACATACGTTGCGTTACGATGAATCCACCAAAAATGTTAATTGATGCTAATGTTACGGCAATGAACCCCATGATTTTTGAAACATCAAAAAATTCACCCCCTGCTGCAACCAACGCCCCAACAATAATCACGCTGGAAATCGCGTTTGTCACCGCCATTAAGGGGGAATGCAAAGCAGGCGTCACACGCCATACAACATAATATCCGACAAAACATGCCAAGATAAAAACTGTAAACCCAAGAATTGTTGGGTCTGTACACATTTCTTGACCATTTTCAACTGTCATATTGGAAAATTGATCAGCCATTTGGTAGCCATCACCTTGTATTACCTGAACTTTTTCAGTAATTGTTGTTGTGAATCCCATCGGACCCTCCTACTTCTTTTCCTGGGCAGCTTTTGTTGCCGCTGTTTTTTTAGGGATTGTTTTGGTTGGTATAAGGTCAGAACGATTGATCTTACCATTCAAAACAACTGTGGCATCTTTCAAAATTTCATCTTCCATGTTGAAATTTAAGGTATTGGCTTCTTTATCAAACAATAAAGTCACGAAATTCAAAAGATTTTTCGCATAAAGCTTTGAAGCATCACGGGCCAATCTGGAAGGGACATTAGCATGCCCAACAATTTTAACGCCATGCTTTTCAACAACTTTGCCAAATTCACTAAGTTCGCAGTTCCCGCCCATTTCAACAGCCAAGTCGACAATAACAGAGCCCGCAGACATTTCTTTAACCATGTCGGCTGTAATGATTTTTGGCGCCGGGCGCCCTGGAATCAAAGCGGTGGAAATAACAATGTCACTTTTTGCCAATTCTTCTTTTAATTTTTGGGCCTGACGTTTTTTATAATCATCACTGACTTCTTTGGCATAACCACCTTTGCCTTCAGCCGTTTCGCCTTCGACTTCTATGAAAGATGCGCCAAGGCTTTCCACTTGCTCTTTAGCCGCTGCACGCACATCAAAGGCTGACACAACAGCCCCAAGACGTTTTGCTGTGGCAATGGCTTGCAAGCCTGCAACCCCTGCCCCAATAATTAAGACCTTTGCAGGACTGATAGTTCCAGCAGCCGTCATCATCATAGGCATAGCCTTATCAAGGTATTCTGTTGCATCTAAAACAGCCTTGTATCCGGCAAGGTTACTTTGGGAAGAAAGTATATCCATGGATTGTGCGCGGGTAATACGCGGCACCAATTCCATTGCGACAATATTAATGCCCGCATTTTCATAAGCTTTTAAATGACCCGGACTTGTCATGGCCGAAACAGATGCCACAACCGTCGCATTTTTTTCATACAAGGAAACTTCGTCTGTCCCTTCGGACTTAAGCATTGGTTTTTGAACTTTTAAGATAAGATTGGCATTTTTATAGAGGTCTTTGCCTGATTGAATTTTGGCCCCGGCATTTTTAAAATCATCGTCAGAAACTGATGAATTCAAACCAGCCCCTTTTTCAACGGCGACCTCAAATCCCATATCAATGTATTTCTTAACGGTTTCCGGCGACGCGGCGACGCGCCCTTCGTCCTTATGTAATTCTTTTGGAACAGCGATTTTCATGCTTTACCCTTTTGGCTTTATTGTATAAGTGGTGCGCCCTGAAGGATTCGAACCCTCGACCTGCGGCTTAGAAGGCCGTTGCTCTATCCAACTGAGCTAAGGGCGCACAATAACTGCCATTATAGAAATTCCAATAAAAATGTAAAGCATTTCGAAAGTTTTTTTATATAATAATTATTAAATAGGCAGATTCAATAGGATTTTCAAGGAATAAATAAAATGACCGTAACCAGATTGTATAGAGATGAGATGAATTTTAAGCGGTTCCAACTACGGTCATCTTATAAAGTTCAGAACTCTGCACCATGTTTTGTGCCTCACAAAGCCTCCCAACAGAGAACTAAACCGACGTTTGATTGGGCCTCCCCAATCATAACTCTTCTATATTGCACAATTGCCCTTAAATCAAGTAAATATTTTTTAATAGCCTATTCAGCCAAGTCAGCCGCCCCTATCCAGACCAATACTGCCTTGACTAGAAACATAGAATATGGGAAAAATAAGAAAATATAAAGTGGGGCTGATGCACTTAATAATTAATCCACATAAGGAAAAGGTCTTAAAAAGAATATCATAAATGAAGCATAACATTAAAAATATTGGTATTTTTGTAGGAGAAGATTTATTGGGGGATGGTATTTTGAAAATTCCCTTTATCCTGTGCCTAAAAGAACAATTTCCCAAAGCAAACATCACGTGGATAACCGGTAAAAATAAAAGTGTTTTTTCCTCTGCTCTATCGCCCTTAGTAGAAAATAAAATTGATACCGTCATTGATACCATTCCCATTGGTCAAACCTGGGGGGAAATATTCTGCCCACCCCCTCTTCAGCAAAAATTTGATTTATTAATTGATACCCAAAGAAATATACGGGAAACTTTGGCCCTAAGAAAAATCCCTCATCATTATTTTTATTCACAGACTTGGCGTTACTTTTTTTCTGATTTTAAGCCGTCAAAAGATATTAAAAAGTATTTTCACCTGACAGATAATCTTATTAATATTGTTCGCATTATTACGAAAAAAAATATCGAAAAAACTTATTCAATTGAAATCCCTAAAGCTCTGTTAGATAAAGTCAAAAACCTATTACCCAATGACAAACCTCTGATTGGGCTATCCCCCGGTGCGGGACAACCTTTTAAAGTTTGGCCGCTGGAAAATTTTATAAGCGTGGCCAAAGAAGTTTTAAAATACAATAGATACCCAGTATTTATCTTAGGCCCAGCCGAAAACAATCTTTATGCCCCCCTGAAAAAGGCTGTTCCTGATGCCTTATTTCCATTACAAGAACACCCTGACTTTTTTAAACTTCCGATGCATACCATTGCTTTGTCCAGAAATTTTGAAAAAAGTGTGGCAAATGATTCTGGCACTGGTCATTTACTTGCCGCCGGGGGCAAGCCTATTATTTCCTTATTCGGAAAAACAGCCCCCCAAAAAGTACACCCTTATACCAAAAAAATAAATTACATCAAAAGCCCAACAGGAAAAATGATCGATATTTCAGTTAATGAAGTGATAAACGCCTTAAAGTTAAAGACCTAAGAATATTAACTGATTATCTATTTTATATCTCTGACCCTATAAACAGCGACCAAAGCCAGGAAAGAAACCCCTGAAATACAATAGATAATAATATTAGCATTTTCCAAAGCGCCCGCATAAGTATAAACAAAGGGCCCCCCATCAATAGTTATTTTAAACCAAAGTGGGAAAGTGTATAACCCATTGCAAACAGCCTACCTTTTAAAGGAGGTTTGCTTGTTTCATGAAGTGTCTTATGCCCACCATGCGGACGATCAAACTTAAGCATTTCAATAGAACCATCCGGCATATCAAAAAACACCTTTGCTGAAGCTGTTTTTTCATCCCCCACAACTGTAATGCCTTCAAGATCATTCAAAAACTTTAAAACATCGCCATAGTCAACTGGTTGTTTTATTCTGAAGATCCGAACAAAAACTTCCAGGTCTTTGATTTCAGATACCGGGGTCAATCTTAATCTTTCCACACCTGAAGATGCTGCTGCCGAAGCCGCTGCCGAAGCCGCTTCTGGGGTTGCTACTGCTTCTCTTTTTGCTTCTTCTTCCTTAAGCTTTTCTTTATATGCTTCTGCTAGCTGCCCCCTTAGAACTGTGCGCTCTAGTGCCGCTGCTGCGTTAGCCTCAGCAATTTCTTGCCGTTTTGCAAGTTCTGCAAGTTCTTCTGCTTCAGCAAGTTCCTGTAGCCTTTCACGTTCGGCAAGTATTTTAGCCTCTGCAATTTCCCGCTTTCTTTCAATTTCTTTTATCTCAGCAATCTTTTTCTGCCTTTCAAGCTCTGAAAGCTCTTCTTTCTCCGCAGCTGCAGCCTCTACCTTCAAAGCTTCTGCCTCTCTATCTTTCTTGGACTTTGCTTCCGCAATTTTTCTGGCTTCCGCCTCTTCTTTACGATTTCTTATGGCTTCTTGTTTTGTTTGAACGGCAAGCTTTGCTTTTGTGTTTTTGTTATCTGCATCCGCCAAACCAACTGTTTCTTCCTTAATTTCCGCTTCAAGTTTCGCAATGGCATCTCTTAAAGAGTGAAGTTTCCCTCCTTCTTTCGGCCCTAAACTTCCCAAAGCTTTCCGGCGTTCATAGTCTTGATATTGGCGTATCACATCTTCAAATCCTTTTATTTCCAAATGAAGTTGCTCATGAAGTGACCTTATCCATCCAAGCATTTTTCTTTCCACAGTGATTACCGGTTTAGCAGGCCTTCTTACTTTGCCTTTACCTATTTTTTTCTTAGGTTTTCTTTCTTTAAGATCACCAGTTGTCTTGCATCGAAGTCCTAATTGGGTCAAAACGGAAAGCTGCGGCACACTTATCCATGTAATATTGGCTAATGATCTATTATGTTCCCTATCTTTAGGATCTAAAGACCTATCAATATGATCAAGCATGAATTTCATTGATGCATCAGCCCCACTTTTAATGATTACAGCTTCATGCCCTGGAATTAGACGCCTTTCCATATGACCGCCGTTCATATATCCTTGCAATTTATATGAGAGATGCAAGAATATATCTTTACTAGACACAGAAAGTTCAGGAAAGCCACTTGTTTTTAACATTTCTTTTGCTTCTTTTAAAAAATGCAAAACTTCATCTGCTGTAGCTTGACCCGTCAGCATATCTGTAAAATATTTTGCAGAAGCTTGATAAAAAGTTGAAAATCTTACAAGTTCTGCCGTAACAGGTACGATCATCAAATAACGTAACCCTTTAACTTCCTCCGGGCCTTTTAAAAATTCTGAAAGAACCTCGTCCTGATTAAGAACATCAAGTCCTTCATCTGCCACACGACTTGTTATGTTATCCCAACGAAGATGTTCAGAATACAAGTTTGCTGCAGCCAACCTTCCGCGCTCCAAAAAATGTTGCCCTGACCCATGAATAGGCTTAATTCTGTTAAAAAAGACAGAAGTAATCACTAACTGATTGAATTCAGATATTTTGGATCTCATATATAATTTTGCTACATCTAAAACTTTACTTGATGTTATATGCTTGATGGCTTTTTTCTTAGAAGCATTATAACATTTTTTGGCATATTTTTTTATTTCAGACGCAGCCTCAACCATCTCAGGGCTGTATACTTCTGGATCATAATCAAACTGTTCAAGTAATTTTTCTAAAATTTCAGCAGGGGAACAACTCACCCCCCCTAAGACAGTCAAGGGAATTTTCCTTAGAGTTAATTTCATTCCATCTGTGGTTTTAGGTTCCTCATATAATCCCCCCATAACACCCAACAACCCAAAGTTTTTAGCGACACGTTTCATATCAAAAACTTCCACTACAGAGTCATCAACGAATCCCTCCCCTGCTCCGGAAGCAGCAGCGGCAGCGGCAAACGACCTGTTTGCAGCAAAGTTAGCCAAACATAGTACTAAAATTAATCTAAATAAATTATACATAAGTCATCTCTTTCTTTTTATACACATAAATGTAGGTTCAATTTTTCAAAAAGCAAGCTACTAATTAATCTCTGACCCTATAGACAGCGGCCAAAGCCAGGAAAGAAACCCCTGAAATACAATAGATAATAATATTAGCATTTTCCAAAGCGCCCGCATAAGTATAAACAAAGGGCATCCCCCCCATGATGGCATAAGTAATATTATAACAAACGGAAATCCCCGTCTGTCGAATCTTTACAGGAAACAATTCCACCATTAAGGGCATATACCCCGCCATTAATGCCGCAATAATTGTTTGATAAGCCATCAAAAAGAAAACCAATGTCATATAGGTTCCTTCCTCCAACAATTTAAGCAAAGGAAATAGAAAAAAGAGAGACGATAAAATACCTATTTTATAAGAAAACCCTGCCCCTTTTTTGTCCGCTAACTTTCCAAAGAACGGTATAACCAGGGCACACCATAAAACACCCAAGGTCATACCACTGAAAATATCAGATTTTTCATAGGCATATATCTTGTTTAGAAATACGGGGAAAAACAAGTTAGTTATAATTAAAATACTGGTGCCTGCTGTTAAAATAATCCCCTGAAGCGTCTTAAGTTTATAATCTTTTAATAAGTGAATCATCGGCGATAGGTAATTTTTATGCCTAAAAACTTTCTGGGCATTAATAAATTCTGGCGTTTCATCAATTCCTTTTCGAATAAAATAATTAATAATTGCCAGCACGCCCCCCAATAAGAAAGGAATACGCCACCCCCATGCAAGAACTTGTTGTGGGTCTAAGAATTTATTCAGTAAATAAGCAACCAGTGTTGCCATAACAGACCCAAGACTGACACTGGAAATAATAAAACTTGTGTGGGCCCCTCTTTTATTTTTATCTGTATGCTCGGCAACCATCGTAATGGCCCCTGGTAATTCCGCCCCAAAAGAAATTCCTTGTACAATCCGCAAGATAATCAGAAACATGGGCGCAATGCCCCCGATCACGTCATAAGTTGGCAAACATCCAATCAATAAACTGGCCCCTGCCATTAAAAACATAATGGATAGAAATGATTTTTTACGTCCAGACTTGTCCCCCACAGCTGCGAATAAAATGCCCCCAATAGGTCTGGCAATATATCCAAGGGCAAAAACCATAAAGGTTTTCATGATATTAATGACTTCATTATCAACTTGTGCATAGAATAAAGAAGATAATGTTCCTGACATCAAGGCAAATATAATGAAATCATAATATTCAAACCCTGCGCCAAGACTTGATAGAATAGTAACCTTATTATTATTTTTGATCATTTACTAACCTTTACACCTTTACTTTATGAATAATTAAAAAATATTGAATTTTAGCCGAAATAGTATTGGCATAAAATACGCATGTTTGATATACAGATTATTCATGATGATAACTTAAAGCGAATATATGTAAATAGAGATATGAATATTGATCAACTAAAAACTTTTTATGTGGTGGCTCAGGCGGGCAGTTTTACACGCGCCTCGGATGAGCTTAATATGGACCAATCAAACGTCAGCCGTAAGATTATTGCCCTGGAAGTACGTCTTGGCATTAAATTATTCCAACGACTTGCCAGGGGCCTTGTTTTAACAAAACAAGGGGAAATTCTTTTAAAAGAGGTCAAAGAAGTCTTAACAAAAATTGATGGATTAAAAAGCAAAATAAAAGATTCCGAACAATCTTTTGCAGGGCATTTAAAGATTGCGTCAACCAATGCCTTATCTTCCATGTGGCTTATGCCTTATATGTCTGAATTTTTAGAGAAACATCCCGAATCAAATATTTCATTACTAAGTACGGATAAAGAGCCAGACCTGACCATCCGCGAGGCTGATATTGCCATTCGCCCTTATGTTCATGATGCCCCTGACTTAATTCAGGATTATATCATCACATTTCATTGGCATTTATATGCAAGCCCTTCGTATATTGAAAAAAGGGGGGAGCCCAAAACAGTTGCGGACCTGGACAAACATAGTTTATTAGGCTTTGATAAAAATTCGGTTCACCCCATTCCAAATGCAAACTGGCACTTGATTGCCGGCAAGGAAGGCCGCGATGCGCGCAAGGCCTATTTTTCAACAAATTCTTTCCACGGTCTTTTACAAGCTGCCATCCATGGTATTGGCATAACCCCTTTCCCAGAAGAACCGGATGTCTTAAAGCAAACAAATTTGCAACAAATTCTGCCAGAAGTCAAAGGTCCGGCGATTGATCTTTACTTTGTCTATCCAAAAGCACTTGAAACATTCAAACTTGCCACCGCTTTTGGGGAATTTTTAAAAGAAAAAATTCGGGCAAAGTGTAAATAGTAATCTAATATTTCCTTATTCCCGTAGCCACTCTCTCCAGAGTGGCTTTTTTTATTGGAACTTAAAGGGAAATAAATTTTTATCTAATTGACATGCGCCAATAATATTATACTCTTTACCTTTAATTTAACTGCAGGAGCCTTAAAATGAAAAAAGCACGTGTTATAGCAGCAAGTTTTATCGGAAATGCCTTGGAATTTTATGATTTTACCTTATATGGCGTCATGAGTTTTATCTTGGCAAAACACTTTTTCCCAAGTGAAAATGAATTTGTTAGCTTAATAAACAGCTTTGGAGCCTTTGCCGTTGGCTATTTAATGCGCCCCTTTGGTGCCCTTGTTTTTGGATATATCGGGGACAAATTTGGCCGGAAAAAAGCCTTGTCAACAACGATTATATTAATGGGATTGCCTACTTTAGTTATTGGCTGTTTACCCGGATATGAAACCATCGGCATATTGGCCCCTATTATCATTATATTATCGCGACTTGTTCAGGGTATTTGCACAGGGGGAGAATATAATGGGGCGGCCATTTTTGCCCTGGAACATGTCGGGAAAAATTATCCAAGTTTTACTGGGGGGTTGATTTCAGGGTCTTGCGTTGTGGGGGCGATCTTGGCCACGTCCTTGGGTGCGTATGTGACAAAGCCAACGATGCCAGAATGGGCCTGGCGCATTCCCTTCTTTTTGGGGGCTATTATCAGTTTACTTGGCTATTTCATCCGAAAGAAATTATCTGAAACCCCAGAGTTCAAAAAGATAACGCCTTCAAAAGGTCTAAATTTTCTAGAGCTTATCTCAACTTATTACAAGCCCTTTATTTCAAGCTTTGTTATTGGTTCTTTTAATGGTGCGTTAACATATACATTGTTTGCATTTTTGAATGTTTATTTGCACAAATACCTTAATATTCCTTTAAATGAAGCGATGCAAAATAATTTATACGGCTTAGCTGCCTTTATGCTGGGTTGTCCCCTTATGGGATTCATGATGGATAAAATTGGACGTCGCCGCTTTATTACACTTGCATCCCTTATTATCTTAGGGGGCGTATACCCCTTGTTTATTGCGTATACATCCAATGCTGGAAATATTGGAAACCTCTGGCTTCCCCAAATTATCCTTGGGCTTTTTGTTGCAAGTATTGCGGGGACAGCCCATGGCTTTATTCAAAACTTATTCCCAACCAAGCATCGATACAAGGGTGTTTCCTTCAGTTTCAGCCTTGGTATAGGTGTTGTCGGCGGTATTACCCCCATTATATTGTTAAAACTTATTAACCATACCAATGACCTCCTTATGCCAGCTTATTATATTGCGTTCTGGGGCATTGTGATGCTTTTCACATTATGGGCATGTAGGTCAAAATATTACGATTAAGTAATATTTCTTACAAAAGATAGGGGCAAGCGTTCGGAAGCGCCCCCCCCTGGATAGAAAAACATTCGACCAAATCCATTAATAGGCATCTTCCTAATCATAAGACCTTAATAAGATTAGAGCCTATTTTGGTGTACTTGGAAAAAATATTACCTCCATCAATACCTGTATTTATTAAAGAGATTTTAGATCTACGCGCCCATTCCTCCAGGAACCCTAAAAGATAACTTGCATACAAGACCCCCTCTGAATCAGTCATATTTTTTCTCACAGGACCAATAAACCTGATAAAAGAGTTAGGTGGGGTCATATCAAAACCTGTAGCTGCAACAATTTCTGTACCTTTGTACAAGACAAGAGGCTGCAAGGTTTTTGATTCCTCACTTATATCATCTGATCCTAAAAGAGAACTTTGAACAAATTTATAGGCTTCCCATTCTTCTTTTTGTGTACACAAGCGAGGGCAAAGCCCTTCAAATCCACTCTTTCTTAACACATCAACTATAAAACTATTCTTATGAAGGTTGTAGGTTGTTATGCCTGTGGATGACAACTTTGAATGAGAGGAATCTGTAGAAATGATATATTCTTTAAGCGCGCCATAGATTTTAATTAACGAAGCGTCTGCACGCACCGTATCTCTAAATTTAAGATTTAAGTCTATCTCTGCACTACCAACTTCGTGTGCATGAAGATATATTTCATAGAGCTCTTTTTTGCCATACACCCTTCTAAATGGAAGATTATAGTTACCCTTATATTTATATCCCACTCTAGCTAGAGAATGATCTAAACTTTCGGGATCTTGAGCTTCTGGAACCACAAGTAAAATGTCGATAATTGGCTTAGCTAATAAGCCAGGTATAGAAGTTGAGCCGATATGGTGAATATCTAAGCATATACCCCCCAATGACTCCTTAATTAAATTTTCTTCATCTGAATAAGCATCTAGCCATGCAGGGTCATGTTCTAAAATCTTAATAGTTTTAGGTTCTTTTTTCTTGGGTAATATTTCTATAAATTCTCTCATTTGCTTTCTAGATTGTATGAAAAAATTTGCAATTGTCCTCGCATCATTCAAAGGAGTATGGTCATGTGGATAAGTACTTTCAAGACCTAAAAGTTCTCTGTGCCTACTTGGGGGTAATAAAGTTTGAATACGATCTCTGAAGCAGAGCCATGTTTTTTGCATTGTCGCAGAATCCCAGACCATACGATACTTACCCTCTTCACTATATCTGAGTGGGCGCCTTCCTAGATACTTTCCCAAATAGGTATCAATCCATGCGATATCAAAGCTTGGATTGTCAGATATAATCAAAAGTTCATTTGGCAAAGTTTCTATTTTTCTAAGGAACTCCCCAAAAGCTGTCATTGCCTTCTCAGGGGAAATCGCATCCTTTGAAACAACTTCTAACGCCCCAGGATTTTTATCCCAAAAGTCTCTTTTACAGTCTTCATCAAATACCGTCCCTTCAGGCATCGCGATATTTACACTAAAGGAATCAACTTCTTCGCTGTTTCCATTTTGCAGGCTGGCGCCAATACTCAGGAGGGCATTCTTTTCAAAATCAGGTCCACTTGTTTCTACATCAAATGCTATTACATACTGTTCTTTCAAAATAACTGCTCCTTTTAGATTTTTATATAATAGGTCATCCAGGAAGTGCGCCCAGATTTGGAAAGCTTACAAAGAATTAAGCCTGGCATCCAAAAAAGGCAAGCGGTTTTTAAGACAAAAGATTATTTAAGGTATTTTAAGACTTCTTCATAATACCCAAACATGCGGGGGTCTTTTAGTTTGTGGGGAAACAAAATGCCATCCAAATGGTCACATTCATGCTGAATAATGCGGGCATGAAAACCATGTGTTTCTTTTTCATAAATACGCCCTTTTTCATCCATAGCCTTAAGATGGATGGAATGGTAACGCTCCACAAGCCCTAACAAGCCCGGAACAGATTGGCACCCTTCCCAGCCTTCCGACATTTTATCGGATAAAGGGGTGATTTCAGGATTAATTAATACCTGGGGGGGCACGCCTTCAGGATCATATTCTGGTGTTAAATCATAAGTTTCAGGGTCGTCTACTTTTATAGGGATATGATAAACAACCAATCGTATTGGACAGAAAACTTGCGGCGCTGCTATACCCAAACACCCTCTGTGCCTAATAGTTTCCTTCATATCAGAAATCAATTCTTGGACTTCTGTCGTCAAAGGATCCAAGACAGGTCGACATTTTTTTCCTAAAACTGGGTTCCCCATAAGGGCAACATTTAAAACTTTACCAAACATACTTTTATATGACATAACCTACTTATTCAAACAAGGAAAAAGGGGCATAAAGCCCCTTAATTCCGTTTTAAATTATCTTGATTTCCTAATCTTTATCAATAACCATTGTCGCCATTGTAAGGTTTGAATGGGCAACGATCATTGTTCGCATTGGCGAGATCAATGGATCCATGGCAACAAGAATAAAGACCAAAGATCCAAACGGCAACCCAAGTGGGTCAAGAATCATCGCCAAGATTGGAATTAAAATTCCCCCTGTTGTAATCCCAATTGTAGATATTCCTGCAAAAATTGACAGAAAGACCACATAAACCATCTGTATAATTGTAAAGTCATGTAGGTAAATATGCCCTACAAAAATTGCAGCAAAGGAAAAATATAAACATATACTGAACCGTCCCACGATAATCCCCAAAGGAATAAGCGATTGAACAAGGTTCGTATTCTTTTTGTATAAGTTATTCAAAACTTCAATCGAAGACGGAATTGCTGACAAAGATGAAGATGTGGCCAAAGCAATGATTGTTGGGTCTTTAAAGTAAGTCATAGATTTAATAAACCCAAGTTTTGTTCTAAAGTTAATGATTGTTACGCCAACAAAGAACACGAATAAATAAGAAAGGTTTATATACCCCACAAATGGCACCATACTTAAAAAGGCATCCGGATCAATCTTTGTAATGTTTGTCGACATAATACAAAATGATGCAATTGGCAGAAACGTAATGATTTCAGAGAATATCCGTTCAAATACTTTATAAACAATCTCAAGAAAATTCATTATTCTTTCGCTTCCTGGAACAGCTGCCAAGGCCAAAGCAAAGATGAAGGAGAAAACAACGACTTGGACAATTGCACTTTGTGATAATGAATTAAAAATATTTTTTGGAATCGAATCACGTATAAACTCTATAAAGCTTACAGATTTTTGTAGTTCAACAGGTTCCTTAAGGTTTCTTTCAATACTGGAAGCAGATAAAACAATTTTATTCAAAGCCGGACTGGCGCCAACATCAACTTTATCAGCTGGTCGAAATACCCCCCCAACAAGAACTCCTATTAAAGAAAAAATCAAAAATAATGAGGCCATCACCCCCACGATTTTCCGAACACTTACATTTGATTTTGTAGTTAATAGCTTTGTAACACCCAATGTTGCTGCTGAAACGATAATCGGAACAACACACATTTTCATTAAGTTGAGAAAGATTTGCCCAACAACCCCTAAAGTTTCTGTATATTGTGGAAAATATGATCCATAAAAACCACCGAGCGTAAACCCAAGCAAAACTGATATTGGGTTTTTTAATATTTTTCTTATTTTTTGCATAGTATTTCCCCCTGTCTCTTATACACATCTCCGAGCCCACGAGACCGTACTAGATCTCGT
>OJGZ01000422.1_pt1 | contig 15609 bp, 11 predicted proteins | sample 1595051 | NCBI WGS metagenome assembly OJGZ01 (sample SAMN05416800, study PRJEB24817) | seawater metagenome | isolation source: Sea water | place: Canada:Atlantic | collected 2013-07 | reverse complement strand
TAGCCCCCATCGCCATGGAAGATGGCTTGCGTTTCGCCATCCGCGAAGGTGGTCGTACTGTTGGTGCGGGTGTCGTCGCTAAGATTTTTGAATAAAGTCGATATATGAGTTGAACAGCAGTCAGGTGTTTGCACCTGGCTGTTGTTGTTTTATAGGAAAGTCAAAATACGAGTAACTAGAGTTTCTAGGCCAGTAGTTCAATTGGTAGAGCACCGGTCTCCAAAACCGGCTGTTGGGGGTTCGAGTCCCTCCTGGCCTGCCAAATAAACGGGCAAAGTAAGATGAGTGCTGCGACAGACGAAAAACAATACCGGCTTGATGGTGCAAAATGGTCATTCGTGGCGATTCTCGTGGGTGGCGCTATCTATGGTAATTACTATTTTTCTGCAGAGCCTTTGCTTTATAGAGTTTTGGTATTGCTTGTTGTCGCCTTGGTCGCTGGCGGGATCGCTCTACAGACGGCTAAAGGCGCTGACTTTTGGGCGCTGGCCAAAGGTGCGAAAACTGAGGCGAGCCGAGTTGTTTGGCCGACGCGGCAAGAGCGCAATCAAACCACGCTGGTAGTGGTGGCTTTTGTGTTAGTGATGGCGTTGTTGTTGTGGGGCCTCGATGCTTTTTTTGGCTGGTTGGCCGCGATGATAATAGGGTAGGCATTATGACGAAGCGTTGGTATGTGGTGCATGCTTATTCCGGCTATGAGAAAAAGGTCGCTCTTGCGATCAAAGAGCGTGTGAATCTTGCAGGTATGGAAGATCTGTTTGGCGAGGTGCTGGTGCCAACAGAAGAAGTTGTCGAAATTCGTGGCGGACAGAAGCGCAAGAGCGAACGGAAATTCTTCCCTGGCTATGTGTTGGTCCAAATGGAATTAAGCGACGATACGTGGCACCTGATCAAAGAAACACCTCGTGTGATGGGTTTTATTGGTGGTAAGGCTGATAAGCCGGCACCTATTACCGAGCGTGAAGCGGATGCAATCCTTGCTCGCGTTCATGATTCTGAAGAAAAACCACGTCCGAAAACCTTGTTCGAACCAGGTGAGGTCATCCGGGTCATTGATGGGCCCTTCAACGATTTCAATGCGTCGGTTGAAGAAGTGAATTACGATAAGAGTAAGCTGCGGGTTGCGGTCACCATTTTTGGTCGCTCTACCCCTGTTGAGCTGGATTTTACGCAGGTCGAAAAGACCTGATATTAACCTCGCTGTAAAGCGAAACGGGAAGCCAAAGACGGGTTTGTTCGAACTCCGAGGCGTTACACCCATGTGGAGAAAACAAGATGGCGAAAAAAGTAGAAGCATATATCAAGCTGCAGGTTGCAGCTGGACAGGCAAACCCAAGTCCCCCTGTCGGCCCGGCACTGGGTCAGCACGGCGTTAATATCATGGAGTTTTGCAAAGCGTTTAATGCCCAGACCCAAAGTATTGAGCCTGGCTTACCGATACCTGTTGTCATAACGGTTTACGCTGATCGCAGCTTTACTTTTATTCAGAAAACACCGCCTGCTGCCGTTTTGTTGCGCAAAGCTGCGGGTATCCAGAAAGGTAGCGGTCGCCCAAATACGGAAAAAGTAGGCAAGGTTACTCGAGCTCAGCTGGAAGACATTGCAACACAAAAAATGCCTGATCTGACGGCAGCTGATATGGATGCTGCAGTAAGAACAATCGCGGGCTCTGCGCGCAGTGCAGGTCTAGAAGTGGAGGGCGTGTAATGGGTAAGTTGACAAAACGCCAGCGAGAATTTGCAGATAAAGTAGAAAAGGGTAAGCTCTACTCTATCGAAAGTGCAATCGAATTGTTGAAGTCATTGCCTCAGGGCGGCTTTGCGCAGACAGTTGATGTCGCCATCAATCTTGGGGTCGACCCGCGTAAGTCAGACCAGGCTGTGCGTGGCGCCACTACACTGCCCAGTGGTACTGGAAAAGATGTTAAGGTCGCTGTCTTTGCACAAGGTGCCAATGCGGATGCTGCTCGTGAAGCGGGGGCTGACCTGGTTGGAATGGATGACCTCGCGGAGCAAATTAAAGGCGGTGACTTAAGTTTCGGCGTCGTTATAGCAAGTCCTGATGCGATGCGCGTGGTTGGCCAGCTGGGGCAGGTTCTCGGTCCCCGTGGTCTGATGCCGAATCCTAAGACAGGTACCGTCACTCCTGATGTTGCGACAGCTGTTAAGAACGCTAAAGCGGGACAAGTGCGCTATCGTACGGATAAAAACGGTATTATTCATGGTGGTATCGGTAGTATTAACTTTGAGCCCGCGGCCATTAAGCAAAATCTTGAAGCTCTTATTGCGGATCTCAATAAGTCGAAGCCTGCTTCTGCAAAAGGCGTTTATTTGAAAAAAATATCGCTATCCACCACCATGGGCCCAGGCCTATTAATTGATCAGTCCTCTTTGGAAAGTTAGAGGGTTGTGTACAGACTTTGGGGTTCACACTTCATCTGGAGTGAGGGCCGTTAAAGACCGCAGGTGCCGAAAGGTTTAATTGTAGCGTTTAGGTTGTTTTTTTGACTGTAGACGTACAGCCCGCGCAAACGGTGTGACCCGATTCAGTGAATATAGCTGGGTTTGATCACCGAATACGTCTCACTCAGCGCAACCGGGTGAGGATTAACTGGGATTAGCTAAGCTAATCAAACCCAGGAGACTATGTTATGGCATTAAATCTCGAAGACAAGAAAGCGATTGTCGCAGACGTTAACGAGACTGCCAGCAACGCTGTGTCACTTGTGATTGCCGATGCAAGAGGAGTCAATGTCGTTGATATGACGGAGCTGCGAAAGCAAGCCCGTGAAAACAACGTCGATCTTCGTATTGTCAAAAACTCATTGGCTAAGCGTGCTTTCGAAGGCACTGAGTTCGAGTGTATTGAAAGCGCATTAGCTGGGCCGTCGCTGTTTGGATTTTCTATGGATGATCCGGGTGCGGCAGCTCGCCTGTTCAAAGATTTCGCGAAAACTAACGAAAAATTTGAAGTTAAGGCTTTGTCAATTAGTGGCCAATTACTTGAAAAAGAGCAACTTGATGTGCTCGCTAGCCTACCTACGCTTGAGCAAGCGCTGGGCCAGCTGGTGAGTGTGATGATTGCTCCGGTAACTAAGTTGGTTCGTACCTTTAATGAGGTGCCAACAAAAGTTACTCGCGTTGTGGCGGCCGTTCGAGACCAAAAGCAGGACGCCGCTTAAGCGGTATCTTAAATTCAGTAATTTACTAAATCGGGAGATTGAGTGATGGCTCTATCTAAAGATGATATCTTAAATGCAATCGCAGAAATGAGCGTGATGGAAGTTGTAGAGCTCGTTGAGGCAATGGAAGAAAAGTTTGGTGTATCTGCAGCAGCTGCTGTTGCCGTTGCCGCACCTGCTGCTGGTGGCGATACAGCTGCTGCCGCTGAAGAAAAGACCGAGTTTGATATTGTGCTGGCTTCTGTTGGTGATAAAAAGATCAATGTTATCAAAGCAGTTCGTGCGATCACAGGCCTTGGTCTTAAAGAAGCAAAAGCAATGGTCGATGGTGCGCCATCCGCTGTTAAAGAAGGTGCTTCTAAGGATGATGCTGAAGCCGCTAAAGCTCAGTTGGAAGAAGCCGGCGCAACTGTCGAACTTAAATAAACTTTCGCCCTTAATGGCGAAAGTCTGAAAGTTCAGGCACAAAGGCTGGTGGGTTATCCCACCGGCCTTTTCCCGCTTACAGGATCAGGCTTTTAGAGCGCTTATCTTCCTCTAGGTGGATGCACATAGTCATTGTGCAAAGAATTAGACATGCTAGATTTTGGCGTACACAGTTATAAGTTTCTTTTTCGCAAGGGTTCACGAGTCGGGGAAAATATATGGCCTATTCATACACAGAGAAAAAACGGATTCGCAAAGGCTTTGGTAAGCTTTCACAGGTGATGGACCAGCCCTATCTATTGGCAATACAACTCGACTCCTATCGTAAGTTTACTCAAGAAGGTGTTGCCGCTGCTGACCGAAAACCTGCAGGATTACACGCTGCACTTAATTCGGTATTCCCAATCGAAAGTTATTCCGGCAATGCGCGATTAGAGTATGTCGATTACCAGCTTGGTAAGGCGGTATTTGATGTCGAAGAGTGTAAATTGCGTGGTGCTACGTATGCAGTACCACTGCGGGTTCGGGTACGCCTAGTTCTGGTCGACAAAGATTCCGCCAATAAAACGATCAAAGATATTAAAGAACAAGAAGTCTACATGGGCGAAATGCCTCTGATGACGGACAACGGTACATTTGTAGTGAACGGCACTGAGCGTGTTATTGTTTCTCAGCTGCATCGTTCGCCAGGTGTATTCTTCGATCATGACAAAGGTAAGACCCACTCATCGGGTAAGCTGCTTTATTCAGCCAGAGTGATTCCCTATCGTGGCTCTTGGCTGGATTTCGAATTTGACCCTAAAGATCTGGTCTACGTGCGTATCGATCGCCGTCGTAAGTTGCCTGCATCCATATTATTGCGGGCTATGGGGTATAGCACGGCCGAAATGATCGATATGTTCTATGATACGAGCACCTTCCATTTCTCTGAAGACGGGAAAGTGACTCTTGAGCTTGAGCCATCCCGATTGCGTGGCGAGATGGCCGCCTTTGATATCAAAGGTAAAAATGGAAAGGTTCTTGTTGAAACTGGCCGTCGTATTACTGCTCGGCATATTCGTCAGCTTGAAAAAGACGAAATCACTAAACTTGAAGTGCCTGCGGAGTACCTCTTAGGCCGCTCCCTGTCGAATGATGTTGTTAACGAGGAAACTGGCGAAATTCTCCTTGAGTGCAACACGCTAATCAGTGAAGAAGTTCTTGAACAGATTTTAGCAGCTAAGCTAACGACACTTGAAACGATCTATACAAACGATCTTGACTGCGGCCCTTTCCTGGCCGATACACTGCGAATTGACACGGCACGCTCCGAGCTCGACGCATTGGTCGAAATTTATCGCATGATGCGTCCCGGCGAGCCTCCCACTAAGGACTCAGCTGAAAACCTCTTTAAAAACTTGTTCTTTAGTACAGATCGTTATGATTTATCTGCTGTCGGACGTATGAAGTTTAATCGTCGTATCGGCCGAGAGGAAATCGTTGGTGAAGGTACGCTGTCTCGAGAGGACATTGTCGATGTGCTGAAAGTGCTTATCGATATTCGCAACGGTAAGGGTGTGATCGATGATATCGATCACCTCGGTAACCGGCGTGTGCGATCAGTGGGTGAAATGGCCGAAAACCAGTTCCGCATTGGCTTGGTTCGTGTAGAACGTGCCGTTAAAGAGCGTCTGTCCGTCGCGGAATCTGAAGGCTTAATGCCCCAGGATATGATTAATGCCAAGCCTGTAGCTGCGGCGATGAAAGAGTTCTTTGGCTCTAGTCAGTTGTCTCAGTTTATGGATCAAAACAACCCTTTGTCAGAAGTCACACACAAGCGGCGTGTTTCAGCTCTCGGCCCCGGTGGATTGACTCGTGAACGTGCGGGCTTTGAAGTGCGAGATGTGCACCCCACGCACTATGGACGAGTTTGTCCCATTGAGACGCCTGAAGGGCCGAACATCGGTTTGATTAACTCTTTGGCAAACTATGCTCGAACTAATGATTATGGTTTCCTCGAAACACCCTATCGTAGAGTCGTTGATGACAAAGTGACGGACGACATTGAATACCTGTCGGCGATTAATGAGAATGACTTTGTGATTGCTCAAGCCTCGGCATCTATTGACGCCAAGGGCAAGCTAAGTGACGAACTGGTCACGGTTCGTTATCAAGGTGAAACGACCGTGAAGCCGCCCGAAGATGTTCAGTATATGGATGTTTCTGCTCGCCAGGTTGTTTCTGTTGCTGCGTCTCTGGTGCCTTTCCTTGAGCACGATGATGCCAACAGGGCTTTGATGGGTTCTAACATGCAGCGTCAGGCTGTGCCTACACTGCGCTCTGACAAGCCTTTAGTCGGCACCGGTATGGAGAGCATCGTGGCCGGTGACTCTGGTGTTTGTGTGGTGGCTAAACGTGGCGGTACCGTTGAAAGTGCTGATGCGGGTCGTATTGTGGTGCGAGTGCACGATAGCGAAGTGGATAGCGGTGATGCTGGTGTCGATATCTATAACTTAACAAAATATACACGTTCCAACCAAAATACCTGTATTAACCAGAAGGTGATCGTTAAGAACGGCGATGTCATCGCTCGTGGCGATATTCTTGCTGACGGCCCCTCGGTTGACCTTGGAGAATTGGCTTTGGGTCAGAATATGCGCATCGCATTTATGCCATGGAACGGATATAACTTTGAAGATTCTATTCTTGTTTCCGAGAAAGTGGTGGATGAGGATCGCTTTACCACTATTCATATCCAGGAGCTGACCTGCGTTGCTCGTGACACCAAGTTGGGCGCGGAGGAAATAACCGCGGATATCCCCAATGTTGGCGAATCCGCTCTGGCTAGACTGGACGAGTCAGGTATTGTTTATATCGGTGCAGAAGTGGGCGCTGGCGATATTCTGGTGGGTAAGGTAACACCGAAAGGTGAGACCCAGTTGACGCCGGAAGAAAAGCTACTGCGTGCTATCTTTGGTGAAAAAGCCAGTGATGTAAAGGATACGTCGTTGCGCGTGCCCGGCAGTACTAAGGGCACAGTCATCAATGTTCAGGTCTTTACACGAGATGGTCTCGAAAAAGATGCGCGTGCTCAGTCCATCGAGAAGGCAGAACTCGATCAATTCCGTAAAGATGTCAATGACGAATACCGCATTATGGAAAACGCGACGTTTCAACGCTTGCGTTCAGCTCTCATAGGGAAGACGGTGATTCGTGCTAGCGAGCTTAGCAAAGGAGATAAGTTAACATCGGCTATTGCCGATGCGTATGGCGCAGAAGAATGGTTTAAAGTGCGCATGGAAGACGACGATTTAAATCAACTACTAAGCCGTGCTGAAGAGCAGCTCGCTGAGCGTCGCAAGCTCCTTGACGAGCGTTTCGAGGATAAAAAAGGCAAGCTGGAAACGGGTGACGATCTTGCCCCAGGGGTGCTAAAAATTGTCAAAGTATATTTGGCGATCAAGCGACGTATTCAACCCGGGGATAAAATGGCGGGTCGGCACGGAAACAAGGGGGTAATCTCTGTGATTATGCCTGTTGAAGATATGCCCTATGACGAGCATGGCGAGCCTGTGGATATTGTTCTTAATCCGTTAGGGGTGCCCTCTAGAATGAACGTAGGGCAGATACTGGAAACCCACCTCGGACTCGCAGCTAAAGGTTTGGGGAATCAAATCGATCGTATGATCAAAGAGCAGCGCAAAACAGCTGAGATCAAAGACTTTCTGCAGAAAATTTACGATGTCGGTGAGAGCGCCAAAAAAGACGATCTGGAACCTTTCAGTGAGAGTGAGATTATGTCGCTGGCAGAAAACCTGCGTGGCGGTGTGCCCATGGCAACTGAGGTATTCGATGGGGCTACTGAACCCGAGATTAAGGAGCTGTTGCGGCTTGCCGGTTTGGCCGATAGTGGTCAAATGACACTGTACGATGGCCGTTCTGGCGACGCATTTGGACGTGATGTTACAGTGGGTTATATGTACATGCTCAAGCTTAACCACCTTGTGGATGACAAGATGCATGCGCGTTCCACCGGTTCTTATAGTCTTGTTACCCAGCAGCCGCTCGGTGGTAAAGCCCAGTTTGGCGGGCAACGCTTCGGTGAAATGGAGGTGTGGGCGCTGGAGGCTTACGGTGCAGCATACACCCTACAGGAGATGCTCACCGTTAAGTCGGATGACGTCAATGGCCGTACCAAAATGTACAAAAATATTGTTGATGGCGATCACCAGATGGAGCCGGGCATGCCAGAATCCTTTAACGTACTCGTTAAAGAAATTCGATCGCTGGGTATCAATATGGAGTTGGAATACGAATAAAGATGCTGTCGTTAGTTGAGGTAGTCGAGTGATAACACTCGGCTAGACAGTATCCACTGGAGGAAAGGTCTTGAAAGATTTATTGAATTTGTTGAAGTCCCAGGATCAACGAAGTGATTTTGAGGGCATTCGTATTTCGCTGACTTCGCCGGATATGATCCGTTCGTGGTCATTTGGCGAAGTTAAGAAGCCAGAGACGATTAACTATCGAACGTTCAAACCTGAACGTGACGGTTTGTTTTGTTGCAAGATTTTTGGCCCGGTCAAAGATTATGAATGTCTGTGCGGTAAGTACAAACGCATGAAGCACCGGGGCATTGTTTGCGAGAAGTGTGGTGTTGAAGTCACGCTTGGTAAAGTGCGCCGTGAGCGCATGGGTCACATTGAGTTGGCTAGCCCGGTTGCCCATATCTGGTTCTTGAAGTCCCTGCCTTCACGCATTGGCTTGATGCTGGATATGACGCTGAGAGAGATCGAGCGCGTGTTGTACTTCGAGTCTTTCGTCGTTGTCGATCCTGGCATGACGACGCTCGAGCGTGGAGAGTTGCTCACCGATGAGCAATACTACGAGGCGATGGAGGAGTTTGGGGACGAGTTCACGGCTTTGATGGGTGCTGAAGCGATTCAGACGCTAATGAAAGATCTCGATCTCAAACATGAGATTGCTGAATTACGCAATGAGATCCCCAATACTAAATCTGAAACTAAGATCAAGAAATTCTCCAAGCGCTTGAAACTGCTTGAAGCCTTTTTAAATTCAGGTAACAAACCTGAGTGGATGGTGCTAGAAGCGCTGCCCATTTTACCGCCCGATTTGCGTCCTTTGGTGCCACTCGATGGCGGGCGTTTTGCCACTTCTGACTTGAATGATCTTTACCGGCGGGTTATTAACCGCAACAACCGTTTGAAGCGTCTCCTTGAGCTTAATGCACCGGATATCATCGTGCGTAATGAAAAGCGCATGCTGCAGGAATCTGTTGATGCGCTGCTGGATAATGGACGGCGTGGCCGCGCCATTACCGGCTCTAATAAGCGCCCTCTTAAATCGCTTGCTGATATGATTAAAGGTAAGCAGGGCCGCTTTCGTCAAAACTTGCTGGGTAAGCGCGTCGATTACTCTGGTCGTTCAGTGATTGTGGTTGGTCCAACGTTGCGTTTACACCAATGCGGCCTACCCAAGCGTATGGCTCTTGAGTTGTTTAAGCCTTTTATTTTTTCCAAACTGGAATCTCGGGGACTGGCCACCACAATCAAAGCTGCCAAAAAGATGGTTGAGCGTAGCGAGGCTGTCGTTTGGGATATCCTTGAAGATGTTATCCGAGAGCATCCGGTATTGCTCAACAGAGCACCAACCCTGCACCGTTTGGGTATTCAAGCTTTTGAGCCAACACTGATTGAGGGTAAGGCGATTCAGTTGCACCCATTGGTCTGTGCGGCTTATAACGCCGACTTTGACGGTGATCAAATGGCGGTACACGTACCGTTAACAATTGAGGCGCAGTTGGAATCCCGCGCGTTAATGATGTCCACCAACAATATTCTTTCGCCAGCGAGTGGTGAGCCGATTATTGTCCCTTCTCAAGATGTGGTTCTCGGGCTTTATTTTATGACCCGAGAGAATATCAATGTGATGGGTGAGGGTATGGTCTTCGCCAACCTGAAAGAATTGTCGCGAGCCTATTATGGGAAGCAAGTCGACCTACAGGCGAAGATTAAAATTCGCATCAGCGAGTCAACGATCGGTGATGATGGCGAGCTAGTCGAAACGATTACTTTAAAAGAAACGACAGCGGGTCGTGCTCTATTATGGGAAATTGTGCCGGCGGGCCTTCCCTTTGAGCTTGTGAATCAGCCGATGAGCAAGAAGGCGATTTCTCGCATCATTAACCAGTGCTATCGCGTTGTCGGTTTGAAGGCGACTGTAATCTTTGCTGACCAGTTAATGTATACCGGTTTTGAATTCTCTACCCGGTCTGGGGTGTCCATTGGTGTTAACGACTTTGTTATTCCTGAGGCCAAGGCTAAAATCATTGATACCTCTTTTGCCGAAGTCGCTGAGATTGAATCGCAATTTTCATCGGGTTTGGTGACTCAGGGTGAGAAATATAACAAGGTGATCGATATTTGGTCGCGTGCAAATGATCAGGTCGCCAAGGCGATGATGGATGTGCTAGCTACTGAGTCGGTCGTTGATCGCGATGGCAACACTGTCGAACAAGAATCTTTTAACTCCGTTTATATTATGGCTGATTCAGGCGCACGGGGGTCACCTGCGCAGATTCGTCAGTTAGCGGGTATGCGAGGTTTGATGGCCCGTCCCGATGGCTCCATTATTGAGACGCCAATTACAGCCAACTTCCGTGAGGGCTTGAACGTACTGCAATACTTTATTTCGACCCACGGCGCGCGAAAAGGTCTCGCGGATACAGCATTGAAGACAGCCAACTCCGGTTACCTGACACGTCGTTTGGTCGATGTTTCGCAGGATCTTGTTGTCACTGAGGAGGACTGTGGAACGCTAGAAGGCTTATTGCTGACCCCCGTTATTGAAGGTGGCGATGTTATTGAAACTTTGGGCGATCGCATCCTTGGTCGTGTCGTCGCGGATGATGTCTACAAGCCGGGTACTAAAGAGGTAGTTGTCCCTGCGGCGACAATGATTGACGAAGCTTGGGTAGAAGCCATCGAGGAGGCCGGTATCGATGAGGTCTTTGTGCGATCACCGATCACTTGTAATACTCGATACGGCATTTGTTCGCGCTGTTATGGGCGAGATCTGGCCCGCGGTCACATTATTAATGCTGGTGAAGCTGTTGGTGTTATTGCAGCACAATCAATTGGCGAGCCAGGCACGCAGCTAACAATGCGTACATTTCACATTGGTGGTGCGGCTTCAAGAGCTTCTGCTGTGGATAACATTCAAGTTCAAACCGATGGGGTGCTGCGTTTAATCAATGCCAAAGTAGCCGAACGTGCCAATGGTGAGCTTGTCGCTGTATCTCGCTCCTCTGAGTTGGCCATCGCCGATGAAAACGGTCGTGAGCGTGAGCGTTACAAGCTGCCGTTTGGTGCAGTGATCAAAGTGCAAGACGGCAGTACAGTAGCTCTTGGCGATGTCGTTGCGAACTGGGATCCGCATACACACCCCATCATCACTGAGATCGCAGGTAAGGCAGTGTTCTCCGGCATGGAGGAGGGCTTGAGTGTCTCTCGTCAAACAGATGAGATGACAGGTCTGACGAGTATCGTAGTGCTTGATCCGAATGAGCGGCCTGCGGCAGGTAAAGATATTAAGCCAATGGTCAGTATGTATGATGAAAATGGCGAAGAGCAGTATTTCGCGAACTCAAAAGTGCCAGCCCACTATATGTTGCCAGCCAATGCGGTGATTACTATTGAAGATGGCGCTGACATCGGCATTGGTGAGGTTATCGCTCGAATTCCTCAGGAAGGATCAAAAACTCGTGATATCACTGGTGGCCTACCTCGTGTAGCTGATCTGTTTGAAGCAAGAAAGCCAAAAGATCCCGCTATTCTTGCAGAAGTTAGCGGTACAGTGACTTTCGGTAAGGAGACTAAGGGCAAGCGTCGCTTAGTGATTACACCCAATAACGGTGATGATCATTACGAAGCACTAATTCCTAAGTGGCGTAATATGGGTGTTTACGAAGGTGAGCATATTGAAAAAGGCGAAGTTATTTCTGAAGGCGCCTCGAATTCTCACGATATCCTACGCCTCAAAGGTGTTGATGAACTGGCACGCTATGTCGTTAATGAAATTCAGGAAGTTTATCGCCTTCAAGGGGTGAAAATAAACGATAAGCACATTGAAGTGATCGTTCGACAAATGCTGCGTAAAGTGGAAATCACTGAAATGGGTGACTCTTCTTTTGTTAAAGGAGAGCAAGTCGAATATAACCGGTTACAGGAAGTTAACGAAGAGTTGGTTGCCGCCGATAAGATTCCAGCTAAATTCCAGCGCGTATTGCTGGGGATCACCAAAGCATCGCTGGCAACAGACAGTTTCATCTCGGCAGCCTCATTCCAGGAGACAACTCGGGTGCTAACCGAGGCGGCGGTTACTGGCAAGGTCGATAATTTGCGCGGCCTTAAGGAGAATGTGGTTGTTGGGCGCTTGATTCCTGCGGGTACCGGCCTTGCCTACCATGCTAAGCGTCGTAAAGATAAGGGCGATGTGCTGAAAGAAACCACCGTTTCTGCTAGCGATGTAGAAGCGGCATTGTCTGAAGCCTTAAGCACAGAAGACAACAAATAAACGAAGCGTAATTTGCCTTGACTCAGGGTGGCGCGGTCATTAGAATGCCGCCTCCCTGAGTTACAGGTTTTACCTTGGTCTCACTTTAGGGTTGTATAGCCTTTTAAAAAAGGCGATTTTATCAGGAGATTTATTAATGGCAACGATCAACCAGTTGGTTCGTAAGCCGAGAAAGCGAAGAATTGTTAAGAGTGATGTGCCGGCACTACAGGCTTGTCCTCAGCGACGTGGTGTTTGTACTCGTGTCTATACCACAACACCTAAAAAGCCAAATTCGGCAATGCGTAAAGTTTGCCGTGTGCGACTGACCAGTGGCTACGAAGTGACATCTTACATCGGCGGTGAAGGTCACAATTTGCAAGAGCACAGTGTGGTGCTGATTCGTGGCGGGCGTGTTAAAGATTTGCCGGGTGTTCGTTATCACACGGTTCGCGGCAGCCTGGATACCTCTGGTGTGGATGGACGTAAACAAAGACGTTCGAAGTACGGTACTAAGCGCCCTAAGGGCTAAACACTGCCGCAAATAATTAAAATCGGCAGTATGCCGAGTAAGGCCGGACGGGACGTTACCCGCTATCGGAATAACCTGAAGAGTTGAAGAGAATATGCCAAGAAGACGCGTAGTTGCCAAAAGAGAAATCCTGCCCGATCCGAAGTTCGGGAATATCACCCTTGCTAAGTTCATGAACCACGTTATGGTTAGCGGTAAAAAGTCTGTTGCCGAACGCATTGTGTACGGTGCTTTGGACATGGTAGAAGAGCGTCTCAAATCAGACCCCTTGGAAGCTTTTGAGCTGGCACTTGAAAATATTGCGCCGATGGTCGAAGTTAAATCTCGACGTGTTGGTGGTGCTACCTATCAGGTACCTGTCGAAGTTCGTGCATCACGTCGCGGTGCTTTAGCGATGCGCTGGTTGGTTGATTACGCCCGTGCTCGTGGAGAGAAGTCAATGGCGCAACGATTGGCGGGTGAGTTAATCGATGCTTCACAAGGTAAAGGTGGCGCTGTTAAAAAACGTGAAGACGTTCATCGTATGGCAGAAGCCAACAAGGCTTTCTCGCATTTCAGGTTTTAATTACAACTGACGCACAAGAAGATATGCAGAGAAGGTGGCTATTTTTGATAGCTGCCTTTTGTGGTTTCAGGAGTTTCATTTTATCAAGTGTTGTTAGTGCTTATGGAGAGAGTTGTGGCACGTAAGACGAGCATTAATCGATATCGAAACATTGGCATCGTTGCGCATGTGGATGCAGGTAAAACGACGACTACTGAGCGAGTTTTATTTTATACCGGCATGTCTCACAAAATCGGTGAGGTACATGATGGCGCTGCAACGATGGACTGGATGGAGCAAGAGCAAGAGCGAGGTATTACCATCACTTCGGCTGCGACAACCTGTTTTTGGAGCGGCATGGACCAGCAGTTTGACAAGCACCGCATCAATATCATCGATACACCCGGCCATGTTGACTTTACTATTGAGGTTGAGCGTTCTTTGCGGGTACTAGATGCCGCAGTAGTCGTTCTTTGTGGCTCTTCTGGCGTGCAACCGCAAACCGAAACGGTGTGGCGTCAAGCTAATAAGTACGAAGTGCCGCGGATGGTTTTTGTGAATAAAATGGATCGCTCTGGCGCTGATTTTATGTCTGTTGTTTCGCAGCTTAAAGATCGTCTTGATGCCAATGCAGTACCCATGCAGATGGCTATTGGAGCTGAGGAGGAATTTAAAGGCGTTGTTGATCTGGTCAAGATGAAAGCCATCCACTGGAATGAAGAGGACCAGGGTACGACATTTGTCTACGGTGATATCCCTGAGCAGATGGTCGAAGAGTGTAAGGCAATGCGAGAGTTGCTGGTAGAGGCTGCGGCTGAAGCAAGTGATGAGCTAATGGATAAGTATCTTGAAAACGAGCAACTCACCGAGGATGAAATTAAACAAGGTATTCGCACTCGGACTTTAGCCAACGAAGTTGTGCCAATACTGTGTGGCTCCGCGTTTAAGAACAAAGGTGTGCAGGCGATGCTTGATGGCGTCGTAGAGTTTTTGCCATCGCCCACAGAAGTTAAGCCTATTGAAGGCATACTTGACGATGGTGAAACAGGTGACGTACGCGAAGCTGATGATGATGCGCCTTTTGCTGCCTTGGCCTTTAAGATAGCTACCGACCCTTTTGTCGGCACATTGACCTTTATGCGGGTCTACTCTGGCGTACTGTCTCAAGGAGATGCTGTTTATAATTCGACAAAGGGCAGAAAAGAACGCGTTGGTCGTATGGTGCAAATGCATGCCAATGACCGGGAAGAGATCAAGGAGGTTCGGGCTGGCGATATTGCCGCTGCAATCGGCCTAAAAGATGTTACGACAGGGGATACACTTTGTGCCCTTAGTGATGTCATCACACTTGAACGCATGGAGTTTCCCGATCCTGTCATTTCTGTTGCAGTGGAGCCGCGTTCACAGGCGGATCAGGAAAAGATGGGTGTGGCGCTGGGGAAACTGGCTCAGGAAGACCCGTCCTTTCGTGTCAAAACTGACGAAGAGACTGGCCAGACAATTATTTCCGGCATGGGCGAGTTACACCTCGATATACTTGTCGATCGCATGCGCCGTGAATTTTCTGTTGAAGCAAATATTGGTAAACCACAAGTCGCCTATCGTGAAGCGATCCGAAATACCTGCGAGGTTGAGGGAAAATTTGTCCGTCAGTCTGGCGGGCGCGGCCAATACGGGCACGTCTGGATCAAGTTTGAGCCTCGAGAAGACGAAGAGGAAGGCCTGGAATTCATTAATGAAATTGTGGGTGGCGCTGTACCCAAAGATTATATACCCGCCGTCGAAAAAGGTATCGCCGAGCAAATGAAGAATGGAGTGGTTGCTGGCTACCCGCTGTTAGGTTTAAAGGCGACTTTATACGACGGCTCCTTTCATGACGTCGACTCGAATGAGATGGCTTTTAAAGTAGCTGGCTCTCTGGCGACAAAAAAGCTTGTTGATCAAGGCGGGGCGGTATTACTCGAGCCAACAATGAAGGTTGAAGTGGTGATGCCTGAGGAGAATATGGGTGACGTGGTAGGTGATCTTAATCGTCGTCGTGGCATTATTTTGGGAATGGATGATATTTCTTCGGGTAAAGTTGTCACGGCCGAAGTGCCGCTGGCAGAAATGTTTGGCTACGCAACGGATGTTCGCTCCTCGACCCAGGGTCGAGCGACATTCACTATGGAGTTCCTAAAATACAGCGAAGCACCACCGAATGTGGCGCAAGAAATTATCGCGCGCAATGGTTAAGGTATTTGCGTGTTTAGAAAGAGGGGCATGGCGCAATTAAAGGTGCTTTAGAGTTCAGTTGTACAGACCATAAATACATTTTAGAGGAGAGCGGCAATGGCAAAAGAGAAGTTCGAGCGTAATAAACCCCACGTCAAC
>OJGZ01000420.1_pt1 | contig 15639 bp, 16 predicted proteins | sample 1595051 | NCBI WGS metagenome assembly OJGZ01 (sample SAMN05416800, study PRJEB24817) | seawater metagenome | isolation source: Sea water | place: Canada:Atlantic | collected 2013-07 | reverse complement strand
CGAGATCTAGTACGGTCTCGTGGGCTCGGAGATGTGTATAAGAGACAGGGACGGAAAATTTTCGGGTGAATTCTTCGTGTTATCCACTTTCAGCAATGGTTCAAAAGAACTGGTTCGTTCTGCCGCCGGTAATGGAATATTATTACGCACAACTTCACCCCGAATACCAAATCTTGCCGCCCTTTGCGCCGAATTGTTTGCAGGAAGGCGAAAAGTTGATGGCATTTATATACCCGAAGAAAAATGAAACCGTGCTTCTTCCGAAGAATTTTGATGAAGATGTAAACGAAGTAATTTTTAAGCTGGCACATCGTTCACCGGAAACTACTGTTTTTTGGTACTTGGATTCAAAATATATCGGCAAGACCGAGACCTTTCACGAACTGGCCATTTCGCCAAAACCGGGAGCATATTTATTGACTACGGTAGATCAGGACGGCAATGAACTTCGTGAGCAGATTGAAATAAAATCTGCTTCAGAAAACCCTTAAAAATTATTTAACAAAACATTAATACTGATTGGTTCGGAATATTACGAACCAAGCGTACTTTTGCATCTTCATTTTAAATCATAAGTATATTTTGACTAAAAAAGAAAGCTTAATTGAGAAATTGGGAGTTCACATTGAGAGCAAGGATCAACTTGCTCCTTTGGCAGCGCGAATTCTTGCAACCTTGATTTTAAGTGGAAAAAAAGGAAGCACTTTTGAATCTTTGGTATGTGAACTCAGCGCCAGTAAAAGTACAATTTCAACACATTTAACCACTTTGCAGGCCGCAAACCGAATTACCTATCACACAAAATGTGGCGATAGAAAAAAGTATTTCACACTTGTTCCAGATGTGATGATAAATGCCATGAATGAAATGCTTAAAAACTGGAAAAACGAACGCGATCTGCATCTTGAAATAATGGAATATAAAAAGGAAATAAATGCAGAACTTCCTGAGGATTGTTCAGAAATCTTCGACTTGGAATTTCATAAAGATTATTTGGAATTCCTTGCACAAGCAAGTGCTTCCATGGAAAAAATTCAAAAAAAGCTTACCGAAAAACATAAAAACGACTAATTAGATCAACAATGAAAAAGAAAAATTTTATTCATTCACTTCCCATAGCTTTAGGCATTCTGCTATTGTTTTCTTCTTGTGGCGATGACAAAAGTGCACAACAGGCCCAAATGGCACAACAAGCCCCAACTTTACCGGTTGTATCAATTCCAACGAAAACTGTTACAGCATTTACAACCTATCCTGCAAGTATTGAAGGGATTGTGAACAGTCAGGTAAATGCAAAAATTTCAGGATATATTACGGATGTTTTGGTTGATGAGGGTCAAAAAGTAAGAAAAGGACAAACGTTATTTAGACTGGAGACCCAAACTTTGAGCCAAGACGCCGCTGCCGCTCGCGCTAACGTGAATGCTGCACAGGTTGAGGTTGATAAACTGAAGCCTTTGGTTGAAAAAAATATTATCAGCAATGTGCAACTTGAAACTGCCAAAGCAAAACTCCAACAAGCAAAAAGTGGCTATAACAGCATTGCGGCAAACATAGATTACGGAAACATAAAAAGCCCAGTTGATGGCTATGTTGGTTCCATCAATCTTCGGAAAGGTGCGTTGGTGAGTCCATCCTCACAAGTCCCTATGACGACTGTTTCAGACATCAGCAAAGTGTATGCATATTTCTCAATGAATGAAAAGGAATATTTGGATTTTATTCAAAATGCAGAAGGAAAAGATATTGAAGAAAAAATAAAAAAACTTCCGAAAGTGCAATTGTTATTGGCAAACGGAAGCCTTTACGAAGAAGAAGGAACCATTGAAACCATTAACTCACAAGTAAATGCGAATACGGGTTCTATTTCTTTCAGGGCTGTTTTTGATAATCCTTCAAGAATTTTAACAAACGGCAACAGCGGAAAAATTAAAATTCCAAAAGTTTATACCGATGCTGTAGTTGTTCCGCAAGAAGCTACCTATGAGCAACAAGGCAGTATTTATGTGTATAAAGTTGGTGAAGATGGTATGGCCACTTCAACCAAAATTGAGACAACGGCAGAAGTTGGAAACCTTTACGTGGTAGCTTCCGGCTTGCAGAAAGGTGATAAAATTGTTGCAAAAGGTGCAAACAAACTACGTGGAAATTCCAAAATAAATCCACAGGAAATGCCTTTTGACAGCATTGCCAAACCTATTGAAAAAGTTTTCAGATAACCGTTTAAGAAAAACCAATCATGTTAAAAACATTTATAGACAGACCCGTACTCTCTACGGTTATCTCGATAATTATTGTGATTTTGGGAATTTTAGGGCTTTCCAATCTGCCCATTACCCAATACCCTGATATTGCCCCGCCGACCATTCAGGTGAATGCAACCTATCCAGGAGCGAACGCCGAAACCATTCTTGAAAGCGTTATTATTCCGTTGGAAGAGCAGATAAATGGTGTGGAAGGAATGACCTATTTAACTTCCACTGCGACCAACAACGGAACCGCTTCCATCAGCGTGTTTTTTGATCAGGATGTAGATCCGGACATTGCCGCTGTAAACGTTCAAAACCGTGTGGCACGGGCTAATTCATTGTTGCCTCAAGCTGTAATTCAAACTGGGGTTACAACTTCAAAACAACAAACAAGTGCGTTGATGTTTCTTTCCTTTTACAGCACCAACAAAGATTATGACGATACGTTTCTTCAGAATTATTTAAAGATAAACGTAATTCCCGAATTACAAAGGGTAAATGGTGTGGGAGACGTGAGTGTATTCGGAGGAAAAGATTACTCCATGCGCATTTGGCTAAATCCTCAAAAACTTGCAGCCTATAGTTTGATGCCTTCCGATGTTGTTGCAGCTTTAAAAGAACAGAGTTTGGAAGCCGCGGCAGGTTCTTTGGGTGAAAATAATGGCGAAGCCTTTTCATATACCATTAAATATCCGGGACGTTACAAAACTGAGCAGCAATACAGCGACATTGTGATTAAAGCTTTGGGCAATGGCGAATTTTTGAGATTGAGCGATGTTGCACAAATAGAACTTGGCGCACAATCTTATGCAGGTGGATCTGTTACCAATGGAAATCCTGCGGTAAATATGGGTATTTTTCAAACGAAAGGTTCAAATGCACAGGAAATTATTGATGCTATAAAAGTAGAATTGGCTCAAGTGGAAGCCAATCTTCCCGAAGGCATCACGTATTATATTCCGTATGATACTAACAACTTTTTGAATGCCTCAATTGAAAAGGTGGTAATGACTTTGGTAGAAGCGTTCCTGCTAGTTTTTCTTGTGGTATTTATATTCTTGCAGGATTTTCGTTCCACTTTAATACCGGCAATTGCGGTACCAGTTTCGATTATTGGAACATTTTTCTTCCTAAATTTATTTGGATATTCCATCAACCTTCTGACGCTTTTCGCTTTGGTATTGGCAATTGGTATTGTGGTAGATGACGCTATTGTAGTCGTCGAGGCAGTCCATTCAAAGATTGACGAAGGAGAGAAAAGCCCGAAAAAGGCATCGCTTAAAGCCATGCACGAAATTTCCGGAGCTATTGTTTCCATTACCTTGGTGATGTCTGCAGTGTTTATCCCCGTAACTTTTATAAAAGGCCCTACGGGAGTATTTTATGAGCAGTTTGGAGTAACGCTTATTGTTGCAATTATTATTTCTGCAATAAACGCTTTGACTTTAACACCCGCGCTGAGTGCACTTTTCTTAAAAGGTCACGATGAAAAACAAAACAGCAATAAACCAGGTTTTATTCAGAAATTCTTTAACGGTTTCAACAGAGGTTTTAAAGCTACTGTAAACCGTTATGGAAGATCTGTCCATTTCCTATACAGGCATAAATGGATTACTGGAGTTATTTTGCTTTTGGCAGTTTTGGGAATTTGGTGGTCATCTGCAACTTTGAAAACAGGCTTTGTGCCCGATGAAGATCGTGGAATTATCTTTATGAACGTAGAACTTCCCGCGGGTTCTTCAATTGATCGTACGCGTGAGGTAAACCTAAAACTATACAATAAAATAAAAGACCTTCCTGGCGTACAAGGTGCGTCGGTTATTGACGGTCGAAGTTTGATCAGCGGTTGCGGGAAGCAATTACGGACTTGGCTTTATTAGGCTTGACGATTGGAAAGACAGAGAAGACGAATCGCTTTCGGTGCAGGCAATAACTGGCCAACTTTTCGGAATTGCTGCGCAAATTCCAGAGGCGCAAATTATATTTTTCTCGCCACCAAGTATTCCCGGTTTTGGAAACTCCGCTGGAGCCGAAGTGAATCTTTTGGATCGCTCCGGTGGAAGCTTTACAGATTTGGACCAAACCAATCAGGAGTTTATTGCAAAATTGAGCCAACGGCCTGAAATTCAATATGCACAATCCTCTTTCAACACGCGTTATCCGCAATATGAAATGATACTGAACGTGCCATTGGCAAAAGAAGTTGGGGTTTCGGTGCAAACCATTTTCAACACTTTACAAGGTTATATAGGAAGTATTTTCGCAGCAGATTTTTCCCGCTTCGGAAAACAATATCGCGTGTATGTTCAAGCATTGCCGGAAGACAGGGCAAGTGAAAGCGATTTGAACAATATTTATGTACGTACTGCCAGTGGTGAAATGACGCCAATTACCCAATTCGTTACGCTGAAACGGGTTTATGGGCCACAATCGGTTACACGTTTCAATTTGTTCAATTCCACAAAAGTTACTGCTGCGCCGGCGCCGGGTTATAGCTCGGGTGATGTTATTGCCGCTGTTGAAGACGTTAGCCAAACTTTGCCCAGCAATTTTGATATCGCTTACTCAGGTTTAACCTTGGAAGAAAAAAGCGCAGGCAACCAAACAACGATGATTTTCATTTTGTCATTGGTATTCGTTTACTTTTTGCTCGCAGCTCAATATGAAAGCTATTTATTGCCCTTTTCAGTTCTGTTTTCATTGCCAGTTGGGGTTTTTGGAGCCTATATTTCAACACAGTTTATGGGATTGCAAAACAATATCTACTTTCAGATTGCGCTCATAATGCTTATAGGGTTGCTCGCGAAAAATGCAATTCTTATTGTTGAATTTGCGCTTCAGCGAAGAAAACACGGCGAATCTATTTTGGATGCTGCCATTGACGGTGCCGAAGCGCGATTGCGACCCATTTTGATGACTTCCTTCGCCTTTATATTTGGATTGATGCCGTTGGTACTTTCAAACGGGGTTGGTGCCGCAGGTAACCGTTCCATTGGTACCGGAGCCGTTGGTGGTTTATTGATAGGAACAATTTTAGGGGTTTTTGTAATTCCAATTTTGTTCATCCTTTTCCAGTGGTTACAGGAAAAAATTACGGGCGCACCGACTGAAAAATTAGAAACTATTGAAGAAAACACTTCTCATGAAAAATAATAGCATATATAAAATTTTGATATTGGCAAGTTTGCCGTTTCTGCTGGTTTCTTGCTTTGCCGCGAAAGATTATGAACGGCCCCAAGTGGTAAATGAAGCAAATTACAGAACTGAAAATCTTCCGCAGGATACATTAAGCATCGCGACCCTTTCGTGGAAGGAATTGTTCACGGATCCTTTGTTGCAAGGTTACATTGAACAAGGCCTGAAAAACAATATGGACATCCGGGTGGCGCTTCAGCAAATACGTATAGCCGAAGCGTATGTAAAACAGGGTAAGGCAGGATATTTTCCTTCCTTGAATGGAAATGCAAAATATACTCATCAGGAATTTTCTGCCGGAGGTCAGTTTGGAAGTCAATTTTCATCACTTGATCAATATGAATTGAGCGCCAACCTTTCTTGGGAAGCTGATATTTGGGGGAAAATCCGCAGTAATGAAAGGGCTTTTCAAGCTTCATACCTTCAAAGTGTTGCGGCGCACCAAGCCGTAAAAAGTAGGTTGCTTGCCAATATTGCTTCGGTTTATTACCAATTGTTGGCGTTGGATGAACAAATTCGTGTTACCGAGGAAACCATCGAAACGCGTTCAAAAGGTTTGGAAACGACCCAAGCTTTAAAGGAGGCCGGAAACGTTACAGAAGTAGGCGTAAAACAAACCGAAGCGCAACTTTATGCCGCTAAAGGAATTTTAATCGATTTAAAAAACCAAGCTCGTTTGCTTGAAAACACCATGTCTATTTTGTTGGGAAGCGCTCCACATGAAATTACTCGCGGAAGTTTGGAAAATCAAAACATAGATATACCGTTAAATACTGGAATTCCAGCGCAATTGCTCAGAAATAGACCAGATGTAATGGCCGCAGAATACAGTTTGATGAATGCTTTTGAACTTACAAATGCAGCGCGCGCAAGTTTCTATCCCTCATTGACGCTTTCGGCAACGGGAGGTTTTCAGAATATTGAGATTGATAAACTTTTCAATGCCAATTCGCTATTTGCAACTATTATTGGAGGGTTGACACAGCCCATTTTCAACAAACGTCAAATCCGTACGCAGTATGAAGTCTCGCAGGCACAGCAGGAACAGGCTTATTTAGATTTTAGATTGGCTGTTATCACTGCCAGTAAAGAAGTTTCGGATGCACTTTATAATTATGAGGCTGCAATCGAAAAAATTGAGGTAAACCAAAAGGAATTTGAGGCTTATAATTTGGCAACAGGCTATTCCGAAGAGCTTTTGGACAACGGATTTGCAAACTATTTGGAAGTTTTGAATGCCCGGGAAAATGCACTTAATTCAAGTTTAAACCTTATAAACACAAAGAATAACCAGCTTCAGGCCATCGTAGATTTATACGAAGCCTTGGGCGGCGGTTGGAGATAATTTTTTATATTTTTTTGTTGATTGTAAATCTGTCTTGAAACTTTTTTTCAAGGCAGATTTTTTTTATCGCAACGGAAACCCCTTTGCCGCCCACCACGGGTGGATTTCAATTTCCAATCTGCCCGCTTTTACCATCGGATCCATATTGGCCAAACTGTCCGCCATTTTTTTGGTGGGAACGTTGTAAATGGTGATGCCGCGAATATCGCCATCATCGCCAAACGGCCCTGAAATATCTGCAAAGCCTTCCTCATACATCCTACCCAAATGCGCCAAATGTAATTTTTGCAGGCTGTCCGCTTCTTCTTTGGTTTGCGAACGGGTTGGGCCACTTTTCAGGAATGCAATAAAATATTGCTGCATCAAAATAGTATCGCCAGATTTGTCGTCAACATAATCGAAGGTTTGAAAGCCTTTTTGAGTAAGTTCCTCTTTTAGTTGCGCCATTGGAATTTTCTCTTCCTCTGGGCAAGGCTCGGTGATGTATTCTTTCTCAATTTTGGTTTCACAGCTAAAAAGTGTGATTCCTAAAATTATCAATAGTAGTTTAGTTTTCATTTTTCCAAGTTTTAAAAGGATTTTTACTCAAATTTGAATTGTAATATTTCACATCGCCTGTAACTTCCTTTCCCAGCCATTCGGGTTTTGAAAAGGGTTCGTTTTCAGAATCGAGTTCTATTTCAGCGATAATCAGGCCTTCATTCTCGCCCATAAAATCATCTACTTCAAAAGTATGGTTGTCACTGTAAATTTCATAACGGGTTTTTTCAATGATTCCCGGCTCGCAGAGATGGAGCAGTTCCTCAGCCTCTGCGAGCGAGATTTGCTTTTCCCATTCAAAGCGCGAAAGACCGGATTTATTGGATTTCCCTTTAATGGTCAAAAACCCATCATTTCCTTGAATGCGAATGCGCACAGTACGTTCCGGATTTGTGTTTAAAAACCCTTGCACAATTCGCATTCGTTTGTGAGCTTCGTTTTTAAAAACTTCAGAAGTGACCAAAAATTTACGTTCTATTTCCTGCATTTTGGGCTATTTGTTTAATTTCATCGGAAGTGATTTGTTGTTTTGAAAATTCTTTTTTCACCAAAACCAGCATCGCTTCAGCAATGGTTTCAGCTTTTATCATTTTGTATTTCTTCGGAATTAAAAACCCGAAGGTTTTCATAAAAATGGTTGCCATTTTTTCGCCAAAACGGTTTTCTTCACGATCGCCAACAATGAGTGAAGGTTGCAGGATGTATGTATTTTCAATATGCTGATTTAAAACATCGCGTTGCATTTCGCCTTTTGTTTTATTGTAAAAAATACTACTGTTTTCATCCGCGCCCATTGCTGAAATTGCAATGAAAGTTTTAATTCCGTTCTGTTTTGCAAGTTTTGCGGCAGTAACTGGAATGCCGTAATCAATCTTTTTATATGTTTCTTTATCGGGCGTTTTGGCTTTTGTAGTACCGATACAGCAGAAAACCACATTGGCCGTAAATGCTTCAGAATGATTTTCAAGTTGGAACATATCTATCAAATATTCCTCGATTTTCGGGGAATTCTTTCCCGCAGTGCTGCGCGAAAAGAGTTTTATCTTTTCATAAGCAGGGTCTTTCAAAAGTTTTTTGAGCAGGATACTTCCCGTTAAGCCCGTGGCGCCTAAAATGATTGCTGTTTTTTTCATTGAATATGTTTCCATTAAAAATAGGTTTCGACTGCGCTCAACCAGACATTAAAGATATTAAATTTGTAAGATGCAGGACGAACTACCCATCCGCAAAATTATACACGTAGATATGGACGCTTTTTATGCGTCCGTGGAGCAGTTGGACAATCCCGAGCTTCGCGGAAAAGCGATTGCCGTGGGTGGAAGTTCGGCACGTGGCGTTGTAAGCGCGGCAAGTTATGAAGCCCGAAAATTTGGTGTGCGCAGTGCGATGAGTGGGACGGTAGCACGAAAGCTTTGTCCAGACTTGATTTTTGTACGAACCAATTTTGACCGCTATAAAGAAGTTTCGAAACAAATCAGGAAAATATTTTTTGAATATACCGATTTGGTAGAACCGCTGTCTTTGGACGAAGCTTATCTGGACGTTACCGAAAACAAAAAGGGCAATCCCAGCGCCACGCTGATTGCGACCGAGATTCGGAAAAAGATAAAAGAAAAGACAGGGTTGAACGCTTCCGCAGGAATTTCGGTGAATAAATTTGTGGCAAAAATTGCCAGCGATATTAATAAACCCAACGGACAGAAAACTATTGGTCCCGAGGAAGTGGTTCCTTTTTTGGAAACGTTGGATGTAAAGAAATTTTATGGCGTTGGGAAGGTTACAAAAGAGAAAATGTACCGTTTGGGCATTTTTACGGGAAAGGATTTGAAAAGTAAATCGCTTGAATTTTTAGAGGAACACTTCGGAAAGAGCGGTAGTTTTTATTACAAGGTGGTTCGTGGGATTCACACCAGTAAAGTAAAGCCTTCGCGAACGCAGAAATCGTTGGCAGCAGAGCATACTTTTTCTGAAAATATTTCTTCTGAAATTTTTATGATGGAACGGCTTGAGGAAATCGCAGCAGAAGTCGAAAACAGGTTAAAGAGCAAAAAACTGGCGGGAAAAACCGTTACGCTGAAAATTAAATATCGCGATTTTACGCTTCAAACGCGCAGCAAAACGCTACCGCTTTTTATCGCTTCCAAGGAATTGATATTGGAAGTGGTTAAAGAATTGTTATTTCAGGAAAAAATGAAGGAATCGGTACGGTTGTTGGGAATTTCCATTTCACACCTTAACAACGAAACCCCGAAGAAAAAAGAGGTTCCGAAGGAATCAATAGATGTACAACTAAAACTTGAATTTTAAAGCCCACCCCTAGCCCCTCCCGAAGGGAGGGGAACTTTTGTCCTCTAAAAAGGTTTGGAGGAGATTACATGGTAAATTTTAAATATGACAGAAGACTACGTATCTTTAAACTAATTTAAAACTCCAGCTTATGAAAACCGTAGCTTTTTCCCTTCTTGCCCTTGCAGGTTTTACACTCTTATTTTCCTGTAAAAATGACGCCAAAACCAACGAAGAAACGCAGACTGTTGTAACTGATTCCATTCCTGCGGAAACTGCGCCCGATGCTATGTACGTTACCGCTGTAAGTGGATTGACTTTACGTGAATTTCCCAATCTGCAAAGTGCGAAACTTGCAGTGATGCCCTTGGGAACGAAAGTGAAAATCGTGAATGCCGAAGGAAAAACCACGATGAACGTGGGTGGAATTGATGGCGCGATGGACGAGGTGGAATTCAATAATCAAAAAGGGTTTGCTTTTAACGGTTTTCTTTCGAAGTTTTTCCCTCCCGGGGAAAATGCTTCCGCAAAAAACTATGCTGAGGAATTAAAGAAAGATTTTCCGAAGATGAGTTATTCCGAAGCTACGGGCGGGACGGCGAGCAAGCCTACCAAGACCGAAACCTTGGTGCTGCCCACGGACAAATGGCACGAGGCGTTTTTTACGGCGCAACAACTTTTTGATATTCCGAAAGCATTTGCATTCCCCAACCCGAAAGGTTCCAATAGCGAGACGCAACAGAACAACAATAAAAAGAAGGGGGATTTTGTAAGCGAACTACTGATTGCCCGAAACGACAATCAGCTTCAGAAAATAGTGTATAATTACAAAACCACAGGTTTTGGCTATACGGTTACTATTACCAAAGAAGCGGAGGGGATGAAACTGGAAAAGACGGAAGTAGCAGACTAATTATTTCACCTGCGAAACCCGCAACGTATTCACCATTCCCTTATCCACAATGGGCATTGCAGCGAGGTTTATTAAGTAATCGCCTTTGTGCACGTAGCCTTTTTCAAAAGCAATCCTGTTTACATCGTCCACGGTTTCATCTGTACTTACGTATTTATCATAATAAAAAGCCTTTACGCCCCAGAGTAAATTCAAACGGGCAAGAATACGCTTGTTGCTGGTAAAAGCCAAGATAAAAGCCGAAGGCCGCCACGCGGAAATCTGGAAGGCGGTGTAGCCACTATTGGTCAAGGTGCAAATGGCCTGTGCCTCAATCTCGTTTGCCATATGGGCGGCATGGTAGCAAATGGATTTGGTTACGTAGCGGTTGGTCTTGATTTGCGGCGGCTCTTGGGGCACGCGGATCAATTCAGAATTCTCTACGCTTTTTAAAATTCGGGTCATTGTTTTTATGACCGCCACGGGATAATTGCCCACGGAAGTTTCGCCCGAAAGCATTACGGCATCGGCGCCGTCCATTACGGAATTTGCTACATCGTTAACCTCGGCACGGGTGGGCGTTAGGGAGGTTATCATTGTTTCCATCATTTGGGTCGCGATGATTACGGGAATGCGGGCGCGTTTTGCGGTAAGCACCAATTCTTTTTGTATTAAGGGCACTTCTTCAGCAGGAACTTCTACGCCCAGATCGCCCCGTGCAACCATAAGGCCATCGCAATAGGCGATGATTCTGTCAATATTTTCGACCGCTTCGGGTTTTTCAATTTTGGCAATTATAGGAATTTTATATTCAGAATGCGCCTCGATCAACGCTTGCAGCTCCTTTAAATCTTCGGCATGGCGCACAAAGGAAAGTGCGAGCCAATCTACTTTTTGCTGAATGGCAAAAATAGCGTCTTCTTTGTCTTTGGCGGTAAGCGCGGGAAGAGAAATATTTGTATTGGGAAGGTTTACCCCTTTTTTGGAACGAAGTGGGCCGCCCTGAATTACCATTACTTTTACTTCGTTTAAATTATTGGTTTCAAGCACTTCAAAAATAAGTTTGCCATCGTCCAAGAGTACCCGCTCGCCAGGATTTACATCGCGCGGAAAATTGTCATAATTCATATAGACGCGTTCGCGGTTGCCCTCAAATTCATCGCCGGTGCAGAATAAAAGCTCATCGCCGGGCTGCACAATCACTTCTTCCTTCATCATCCCCACCCGAAGTTTTGGCCCTTGCAGATCGCCCAAAATGGCAACGTGGGTGCTTAACTCTTCAGAAAGCTTTCGTATGTTTTGAATGTTCTCTTTAACGGTTGAATAATCGGCGTGGGAAAAATTCACCCTAAATACATCTACGCCTTCCAAAATCATATGTTTTAAGATTTCAGGGCTTGAACAGGCGGGTCCGAGAGTAGCTACTATTTTGGTTCTTTTTTGATTTGACATTTAGTCGAAAATTAAATTGTTCTTAGATTTTATGTGGTCAGTTTCTACGATATAGGCAGAAATGATCTGTTTTATTTCGTTAATTTCTGAAAGAAATTTTCGCAGGGGCACGGTGTCAAAATCTGAGTAAATTTTCAGAAAAAAATCTACCTTTTTAAATTCGGGAAGCAGATAGTGAACCGTGGATTTTTCTGAAACCATTTCAGCAAATAAGCCGCCGGAACTTTGCAAACCCGCTTCAACCGATTTGCATTTGTTGGCTATGAGGTAAAAATGGGTGTATTTGTGAACATCATCAAAATCATATAATGGAAATGTTATTAGCAATCCCTCGGTTGAAAAATCGAGGTCGGTTTGTTTTCTCTTTAACCTCAAGTTTAAGTGACTGTTCATTAAATAGGCCATTTTGTAAGCCTCTTCACTGCAATGAATGGCAATGAGCGTGTAGGGCTCTTCAAAATTTTCATCAAAGATCAATTTATGATTTGCCATTTTTTTTGATGCTGTTGTTACTGTTGATACTATTGATGACAGCATTACAAAAATAGGCAACTTTAAAGGGATTAACTAAACAACGTGGTTGCTATCGTTAAATTTGATAGAAAAATAACTTTTGGGAGCTAAGGTTTTTCTGAATCAACCTTGATTTGAAGTTTGTAAAAAGCTCTTTTGGCAGCACGTTCCTCGGCTTTCTTTTTTGAAGTAGCTCTTGCTTTTGCTACTACTTCATCTTCAAGCTTTAATCGAACGGCGAAATGTTTCAATTCATCTTTGCCGTTGTCTTCATAAATTTCAAAATTGAACTGTTTTTTGTGTTTTTGGCACCATTCAATAAAAAGGCTTTTGTAGCTTATTACCTTTCCCTCCAGTTTTTTGATGTCCACATACGGTTTTATGACCCTTTTTTGAATGAACTTTTCACAATACTTAAAACCGCGATCCAAATAAATGGCTCCCACCAAAGCTTCAAAAACGTTTCCGTAAATATTTCCGCTAAATTGTTGCGTGGGAATGGTGGTTTTAAGAAATTTCACCAATTGAAGGTCACGGCCCAACTCGTTCAAATGTTCGCGGCTTACAACCTTGCTACGCATTTTTGTCAAATAACCCTCGTTACCTCCGGGAACTTTTTTAAACAAGTGTGCAGCAATTACGGCACCTAGCATAGCATCACCTAAAAACTCGAGCCGTTCATAATTTTGCGGTTGGCCACTGGTATTTTTTTCGTTGGTAGAACGATGTGTGAAAGCGGTCTCGTAAATGGAAAGGTCTTTGGGCTTGAACCCCAATATTTTTTTTAGGGAATTGGAAAATTCCCCGTTTTTGTCTGAACGGGAAGAAAATATGTTTTTAATGGAGGCCATTAATTATTTTAGGCATCAAGTTTTTTAAAAAGCACACAAGCATTGTGCCCACCAAACCCAAAGGTATTACTCATCGCCACTTTTATGTCGCGTTTTTGAGCCTTGTTTAAGGTAAGGTTTAAAGAAGGATCTATGTTTTCATCTACCGTAGTATGGTTAATGGTAGGTGGAACAATCCCGTGTTTCATTGCCAAAATAGAGGCAATGGCTTCAATAGCGCCGGCAGCGCCCAGAAGGTGGCCGGTCATAGATTTTGTTGAATTGATATTGATGTCCTTGGCATGTTCGCCAAAAACATTTACAATCGCTTTCAATTCGGCAACGTCGCCAAGTGGGGTTGAGGTTCCGTGGGTGTTTATGGCATCCACTTCATTCGGGCTCATATTGGCATCGCGCAGGGTGTTCAGCATTACACGCTCTACGCCAATTCCGTCAGGATGCGGCGCCGTCATATGGTAAGCATCGCTGCTCATACCACCGCCCACAACTTCGGCATAAATTTTTGCGCCACGCTTTTTTGCGTGTTCGTATTCCTCAAGAATTAATGCGCCAGCACCTTCCCCCAAAACAAAACCGTCACGGGTGGCATCAAATGGACGCGAGGCCGTTTCTGGACTATCGTTACGTGTAGAAAGGGCGTGCATTGCGTTAAAACCGCCCATACCAGCAATGGTTACAGCTGCTTCGCTACCGCCGGTTACAATAATATCGCAATGTCCCAAACGTATGTAGTTTAGTGCATCTATCATCGCATTGGCAGAGGAGGCACAGGCAGAGACCGTGGTATAGTTGGGCCCCATAAAACCATGCTTTATGGAAATATTTCCGGGCGCAATATCCGCAATCATTTTTGGAATAAAGAAGGGGTTGAAACGTGGCGTTCCATCCCCTTCTGCAAAGTTTATTACTTCATCCTGAAAGGTCTCCAACCCACCTATTCCGGCACCCCAAATTACACCCACTCGGAATTTGTCTATCTCATCGAGGTTTATTCCTGCGTCAATTATAGCTTCATCTGAAGATACAAGAGCGTATTGGGCAAAACGGTCTAGTTTTCGGGCTTCTTTCCTGTCAAAATGATCTTCTGCGTTGAAATTCTTCAATTCGCAAGCGAATTTTGTTTTGAACTTTTCGGTATCAAAATAGGTTATGGGCGCACAGCCACTTTTCCCACTAACAAGGGCGTCCCAATATTCTTGAATATTGTTGCCAATAGGGGTAAGGGCTCCAAGGCCTGTAACTACAACTCGCTTTAATTCCATAGAAGAATGGTTATTTTGCTGCTTCTATATAGGAAATTGCTTGACCAACAGTGGCAATGTTTTCAGCTTGGTCGTCCGGAATCTGGATATCAAATTCTTTTTCAAATTCCATGATAAGCTCTACCGTATCTAGGGAGTCTGCTCCTAAGTCGTTAGTGAAGCTCGCTTCGTTTACAACTTCGTTTTCGTCTACACCTAATTTGTCTACGATAATCGCTTTTACTCGTGATGCAATGTCTGACATAATTCTTGATTTTTAAATTTAATTATAAGTGGCAAAAATAAAATATTTTAATTGAAATCACCATTTAATGTTAAAAATGTGCCTTTGATAGTTTTAAAAATTTCACATTAAAACAAAATTGGGAAAACCAATTTAAACAATTTTGGGCGAAGTAAAACCCTATTGCCTTACTTTTGTGTTTTATTTGTTAATATTTACTTCGAGAAAAACTTTTGGAAACGGGAATGAAGAAGCGGATTGTAATTTTTGCGTCGGGTAGTGGTACCAATGCCGAGAACATTATTAAATACTTTCGACGAACCCAATTTGCCGAGGTCGTTCGCGTCCTCTCAAACAAGAAGGATGCCAAAGTTTTGGAACGTGCTGAAAAACTTAAAGTTAAAGCAGATTCTTTCACAAAAGAGGAATTATTTTCTAAAGAAGGAACTTTAAAAGTTTTAAAGGAAATCAAGCCAGACATCATTGTTTTGGCGGGTTTTCTACTGAAATTCCCAGAGATTATACTCAATGAATTTCCAAATAAAGTGATTAATATTCACCCGGCATTGCTGCCAAAATACGGCGGCAAGGGAATGTACGGCAGTTTTGTGCACGAGGCTGTTGTAAAAAATAAAGAAGCCGAAACAGGAATAACCATCCATTATGTGGATGAAAATTATGACGAAGGCGCAATTATTTCACAAAAAAAAGTAACCCTTTCAGAAAAAGAAACGCCAGAAACAGTTGCTGAAAAGATACATAAATTGGAACACGAGTGGTTCTGTCTCTTATACACATCTCCGAGCCCACGAGACCGTACTAGATCTCGTA
>OJGZ01000418.1_pt1 | contig 15703 bp, 7 predicted proteins | sample 1595051 | NCBI WGS metagenome assembly OJGZ01 (sample SAMN05416800, study PRJEB24817) | seawater metagenome | isolation source: Sea water | place: Canada:Atlantic | collected 2013-07 | reverse complement strand
GCACCCGTAACATCAAGCTGGCCATGCGCCGGCTGCGAAAATTTGCCCGCACCGGCCGCGATGAAGAGCTAGACATGGACGATACCATTTCGTCCACTGCCCGTAATGCGGGATTGCTTGATATCAAAATGCGACCGGAGAAAGAAAATCGCGTTAAAGTGCTGATTTTCTTTGATGTAGGCGGCTCCATGGACCCTTACGTGAAGCTGTGTGAAGAGCTATTTTCTGCTGCTCGGGCAGAGTTTAAGCACATGGAATATTTCTATTTCCATAACTTTCTCTATGAGTACGTATGGAAAGACAATCGCCGTCGTTGGGATGAGAAAATCTCCACTTGGGATGTGCTGCATAAGTACGGCAGCGACTACAAAGTGATTTTCGTAGGTGACGCGGCCATGAGTCCCTATGAAGTGAATTCTGTAGGCGGCAGCGTGGAGCACTGGAACGAAGAGGCCGGCGCAGTCTGGTTTCAACGAGTAATGGAGACCTACGAAAAAGTGGTGTGGCTAAACCCGGAGCCCGAGCGTGCTTGGCAGATGACCACCTCTACTCAGTGGATCAAGCAACTCTGTGAGCACAACATGTTCCCCCTCACCATAGAAGGGCTTGAGAGAGCCATGCGGCAGCTGAGCAAATAACCCTTTGCCCTCGCCTGGAGAAGCCTTTGGCGCTACGGCGAAGGCATGTCACATTCCAATGTTCTATCCGGTTGTAGGAATAGAAGGGGTTGGATGGTTATGTTGATGTGGAGTGGATTTCGCTCAGCCTCTCATCGGTAAACTGGGGCTCAATGCGCTTGAGTTGAGCCCCACCGCGTTACTGTCACTGCTCAATCTTTATCTGTTTGCTATGCACCCAATGATAGAGCACCGGGAGCAGCAGCAGGGTCAGCAGCGTTGAAGAAATAATCCCTCCGATAACCACCGTTGCCAGTGGCCGCTGCACTTCTGCGCCGGTGCCGGTATTGAGCGCCATGGGCACAAAGCCGAGGCCGGCCACCAGGGCGGTCATTAACACCGGGCGCAAGCGGATCAGCGCACCTTCGATCACCGCATGGCGCAGGTCATTGCCTTGCTGCCAGAGATCACGAATAAAAGCCACCATCACCAAGCCATTAAGTACGGCCACACCCGACAGGGCAATAAAGCCCACTCCGGCTGAGATCGATAGCGGCATCCCTCGCAGCCATAGCGCAAGGACGCCCCCGGTCAGGGCCAACGGCACCCCTGTGAAAATAATCAGTGAATCGCGAACAGAGCCAAACGCCATAATCAACAAGCCGATAATGGTCGCTAGCGTCACCGGCACCACCAGCGACAGACGTTGGCTGGCAGATTCCAGTTGCTCAAAGGTGCCGCCAAAGTCCAGCCAGTAGCCGCTGGGAAGATCTACCCGCTCACTAATGCGTTGCTGGACCGCTTGCACAAAACTGCCCAGATCCCGGTCGCGAACATTGGCGGTGACCACCACTCGGCGTTTACCGTTTTCCCGGCTGATTTGTGCCGGAGCCGGTTTTATTTCCAGCCGTGCGACTTCGTTTAGCGGAATGTAGCCGCCATCTGGCAGCGACACAGGGAGCCGCTGTAGACGGTTCACGTCCTGGCGCAGTGATTCTGGCAGCCGCACCATCAGTTTGAAGCGCCGATCTCCTTCGTAAATCAGTCCTATCTGTTCGCCACCAATACCGGCGGCGACCAGATGTTGCACCTCATCCACGGTAATACCATAGCGGCCAAGGGCTTCTCGATCGGGAACAACGGTGAGCATGGGTTGACCGGTCACCTGTTCAACCCGTACATCGGCGGCACCAGGTATCGACTGTACCTGCTGCATGATGGCATTGGCGGTTTCGCGCAAGGTATCCAGATCATCACCAAAAACCTTGATGCCAAGATCGGCTCGCACACCGGAAATAAGCTCGTTAAAGCGCATTTCAATGGGTTGGGTAAACTCGAAGTTATTGCCGGGTACGTCCAGGACTGCGCTGGACAGTTCCTGAATCAACGCCTCTTTGCTTTTTCCTGGATCCGGCCATTGGTCTTTGGGTTTCAGGATCAGGAAGTTATCCGACACATTGGGCGGCATCGGGTCGTTGGCCACTTCCGGTGTGCCGATCCGTGAAACCAGTTTGTCGATTTCTTCAATATGCTTTAAGCGCTCATCGAGCATGATCTGCATATCTACAGATTGCTCGATACCGGTGCCGGGTATGCGAAGGGCGTGCATGGCAATGTCGCCTTCGTCCAGTTGCGGAATGAATTCTGAGCCAAGAGTGGTCATCAACCAGCCACAGAACAGCACCAGCAACAGCGCAAAAGCGACTAATAGCTTGCGCAACACCAGGGCTTTTTCCAGCAGTGGCCGGTACACGGACTTGGCGGAACGTATAATCGGGCTTTCTTTCTCGCTGATCTTGCCGCCCATGAAAACCGCCACCGCAGCGGGTACGACGGTAAGCGAAAACAACATGGCGGCAAGCAGCGCCATCATCACCGTGGCTGCCATGGGGTGAAACATTTTCCCTTCCACGCCAGTGAGGCTGAAGATAGGGATATACACGATGGTAATGATGGCCACGCCGAATAGACTGGGACGAATAACCTCAGTGGTGGCCTCATAGACCAATTGAATCCGTTCCCTTAATGGCAATACACCGTTGTTTTTACCCTGAGCTTCGGCCAGCCGGCGAATACAGTTTTCGACGATGATCACCGCGCCATCTACAATCAAACCAAAATCCAACGCGCCTAGACTCATCAAGTTGGCAGACACCCCGGTTTTCACCATGCCACTGATCGTCGCGAGCATGGAGAGGGGGATTACCGCCGCGGTAATCAGGGCGGCTCGGAAATTGCCCAACAGCAAAAACAGCACGGCAATAACCAGCAAAGCCCCTTCAATCAAGTTAGTGCGAACGGTGGCAATGGTTTTTTCCACCAGGGTGGTGCGGTCATAAACCGCTTCTAGCTTGATGCCGTCGGGCAGGGAGGGTTTAACCGCCTCCAGCCGTTTGGCCACGTCTCGGGCCACCTGATTGGAGTTTTCCCCCATCAGCATCATCACGGTGCCCAGTACGGTTTCACGGCCATCACGGGTCGATGCCCCAGTGCGCAGTTCTTTCCCGATGGCCACGGAGGCCACGTCCTTCACTTTTACTGGGGTGCCGTCATGAACAGTGACGACCACATTTTCTATCTCGTGGAGGGTTTTCAGCTGCCCCGGCGTCCTCACCAGTAATTGCTGGCCATTGCGTTCAATGTAACCCGCTCCGCGATTACTGTTATTGCGTTTTAAGGCGGTTGAGAGCTGGTCGAGAGTAATGCCGAATTGCAACAGCAGCTTGGGGGAGGGCAGCACATGGTATTGCTTGTCGTAACCGCCAATGCCGTTTACTTCCGCCACCCCAGGCACCTGGGCCAGTTGCGGCTTGATAATCCAGTCCTGGATTTCCCGCAGAGCAATGGCATCGTACTCACTGCCATCGGCCTGGCGAGCGCCGGCTTCGGCTTCCACGGTGTACAGGTATATTTCGCCGAGCCCGGTAGCCATTGGCCCCATTCTCGGTTCCAGCTGCACAGGAAGCGCCCCCTTGATCGCGCTTAGCCTTTCATTGACAAGGTTGCGGGCGAAGTAGATATCCGTGCCTTCCTTGAACACCACCGTGACCTGCGACAAGCCATAACGGGAAATGGAGCGGGTGTAATCCAGTTTCGGCAAACCGTACAGCGCGGTTTCCACCGGAAAGGTGACCCGTTGCTCGGCCTCAAGGGGGGAATATCCCGGTGCTTCGGTATTGATCTGCACCTGTACATTGGTGATGTCTGGGACCGCATCAATGGGCAGTCGCTGATAACTCCAGGCGCCCAAGCCCACTAATCCGAGGATCAGTGTGAGCACCAGAATGCGCCTCTCGATGGAGAAGCGAACGATGGCATCTATCATTCGGATTCTCCTTAGTGGTGGTGAGCCGCGCCGGCTTTAAGAATGTCAGCTTTAATCAGGTAACTGTTTTCCACCACGTACTGATCCCCGGGGTTAAGGCCATCGAGCACTTCGCTGTAGCGGTTATCACGCCGGCCTAAAGTGAGTGCACGGCTTTCATACGCCTCTGCGCCATTGAGGAACACAACAGTTTTACCCTCCATTTCCTGCAGGGCACGGTTATCCACTCGCAGAGGAACTGAGTGGTTGCCGGTGGTGATGACAGCCTCAACGAAGTCCCCCGGGGCTAAACGGCCATCGCTATTGTCCAGCGACACTCGGGCAATCATGGCCGGCACGGATCCGGTATCGGGTGCCGGCACCAGGCTTTTGATCTGGCTTTGCCACTGACGTTCGCCAAGGTGCAGGGTGACGGCTTGTCCTTTTTTTACCGCAGCCCGCTGCTGAGGAAACAGCGTCAGTTCCGCCCATAGCGATTCACTGTTGATAAGTGTCAGTAGGGGCTGTTGGCCTGCGACTTCACCAGCATTAGCATGACGCTGATGAATAACACCGCTGAACGGGGCCCGCAGGCGGTAGCCTCGCAGGCTGTCATTGGATTCGATCACGGCGAGTATCTCCCCCTTGCTGACGGCATCACCAACAGAAGCGGTTATCGACTTTATTAGCCCGGGAAAACGGGCACGCAAATCAGCCTGATGCTCAGGGGCGATCACCAAGCGCCCGTATGCATGGGTTTGCGTGGCAATAACGCCGCCACTGGCTTTCTTGGTGGTGATACCTGCTTTTTCTGCGGCTTCCGCCGAAATGGCCACGCGGCCCTCGTAGGAGGGCCATTGCCATTGATGGTGCTCGCCATCCAGCTTCAGATCAAAGCTGACATCGAAGGAATGGGGCGGTTGTATCTTTTGCTTTCCCTTCCAGTGATGGTCGTCTTGCTGGAAGGTAACTCTTTTCTGTACTCCGTCCAGGCGGGTGAGGGTGGCAGAAAGGATTAAGTCATCCACTGGCTTATTGTCACGGGTGACCCAGGCCTGCAACGAGGCCAGGCCGCCACTTTCGGTTTTGAGAACTTCTAAAGTAATGTCCCGCTCTTTCAGTAAATGCCCGCCGTTGGGGCCTGTGGTTTCTTGTTTGTGTGCGTCATGATCGTCTTCACCGTGCCCATGGCCACCACTGGCGGTTACCAGAGAGGAAAGTGTCAGGAGATAAAGCGTGGAAAGCGTTACTAGCATTTTCATTGGGAAATCTCCTGTTCGTCAGCCTGGGAAAAAGGCAAGCCAGTGAGGCGTTCCAGTTCGTTTCGTTGCAGGTGAAACTGCGCGGCGAGGTTAATGGCCCGGTATTCCAGATTAAGTTGCTCTTGCTGGGCATCGATCAGCTCAAGCAGGCTGTAGCGACCGGAGCGATAGCCCTTTTGGATGTCTGCATACAGTTGTCTGGCCAAGGGCAACGCGCTCTCATCAATGAGCGCGAGCTCTTCACGTAACAGATTCAGTGAGCGATAGAGGGTGTCCAGCGTTGCCACCAGTTCAATCCTGCGGGCCTGTAGCTGTGCTTCACTGGCAGCCAGTTGTGATTCGGCTCGGGCTATATTGCCGCGGTTAGGATTCTTCAGACCAAGCGGAACAGAGAACCCCAGCACCAGGGTATTGTTGTTGTCCACTCGATCATGGCGCGCGCCAACAGAGACGGTGACATCGCGGCTGCCACGGGCATTGGCCAGGCGGCTCTGGGCCGCATGCAGGCGCGTTTCGCTCGCCAGCTGCAGCAATTGCGGAGCCTGCTCCAGCTGGTCCAGAATTTGCTCGCGCGGTGGAAGCTTGGGAAGCGGCCGCAACGAGGTTGCGGGGTGCAGTTGATCTGCGCCTTGCTGGCCCCAAAGCGCAGCCAGTTGCTGGCTGGCTCGGCCACGCTCCATATCAGCGCGCCGGCGGGCAATATCCGCATGCCGGCTGGCGAGGGTCATTCGGGTTAAATCCGCCTTCGAGGCCGCACCGGCATTAACACGACGGCGTGCCGCCTGTTTTGCTTTTTCCGCTAAAGCCAATGTGCGTTCAGCCAGTGCCAATTCTTCTTCAAAACGCGCCAATGCAATGTAACGAGTCACGGCTTCACCCAGCACATCGAGCCGTGCGATAGCGTAGCCCTGTTGTTCCGTATTGAGAGCGCGAGTCGCCACCTCATTACGTGAATTTCGCTTGTTGCCAAGCTCGATCAGCTGGCTCAAGGCAACAGTGATTTGTGCACCTTCAACGCCATTCAATGGTGCGTCTCCGGCAATATTTTCCACCTCAACGGACAGTTCTGGCTGCGGCCCAAGGCTGGACTGGAGCACCGCCGCATCCGCTGCCCTGAGCCGATAGGGGTAAACGCCAAGCGCTGGGTTCTGCTCTACGGTGCGGCTGAGCACGTCTTGCAGGGTAATCTCGGTGCCCATTGGCACCGATGTATTACCCGCGATGAGATGGCCTGGCGCGAACAGGCACAGCAAGGACGACGCAACAAGGCGCCAGCCGGAGGTTCGGCATTTCATGAAAATCTCCCGATAACGGATTGCGGCGAAGATCGCCGGCGAAAATCAGATCAATCCGTTGCGATTGGGAGGTGGCACAGGAGGCTGCGTGACAAGAGAGCGCGCGTGAGCAGGGGAGGGCTTGTGCCATTCATTGGCGGGCACAGGCCTGAGCGTTATGGGCTGATGGGCGAGGGTAGCGCATGAACTGTGCGGAAGGCAGCACTGGTGTTGCTCACATTCACTACTGTGGCGTTCTTCGGGTGCGCCATCGGATTTGCCCTCAGAGACATGAACTTGGCAAGACGCCTCCACATTCACCGAGTGCGGGATTGACTCGGTTGCACCCGCTACGGCGCTGCACAGCATCAGCAAGCCGAGCAACAAAGCGGTGAAGGAATGTCTGGACTTGCTGAAATTCATGTTATGCCAGTCGGGAGTGCGAAAAGAATCAAGATGCATACTCTAGCAAGCCGCCTTGGTGCGTCAATCTGATTCTCATCGACAACCCTTCTATGCACAGGTTTTGCGCAGCAAGATGGAATCCACGTTTGCTTGGATTCACCTTCTGTGGCGAGCAGCGTGACTAAGCAAATAAAGAGAGCCTAAATAGACTAAGGATTTGCCTATTTGGTGATGGTTGAAACTTCAGGTATTTCGTGAATACTGCGCCAGTCATTTCAGCGTTATGGCCTCAAGAGGCTATTTAGTTAGGGAAAAATAATGATTGATAACCAGATTGCCACCTCCGTAGGGCCATTGAATGTGAAGATATGGCCAGTGGAGGGTGACAGGGCGCCTGTCGTATTGCTACACGACTCTTTAGGCTGTGTTGCTTTATGGCGGGAGTTCCCTGCGGCGCTGGCGCAGGCCTGTGGCCGCACGGTGATAGCCTATGACAGAGTAGGTTTTGGCGCATCGCCAAAGCGTGAGGGGTCTCTACCCCTCAGTTTTGTGGAAGACGAAGCCGTGGTGATTGACTCCCTTATGTCAGCACTGGCATTGCCACAGGTGGTGTTACTCGGTCACAGCGTTGGCGGCGGTATGGCCGTGGCGGCGGCAGCTTCGCTGGGGCAGCGGTGTGTGGCTGTCATTACCGAGTCAGCCCAGGCCATGGTGGAGGCGCAAACCCTAGCGGGGATCCGCGATGCACAAGTGGCATTTGAGGATGCCACTCAGCGGGCGCGGTTGCAGAAGTACCATGGCGAAAAAGCTGACTGGGTTCTGCATGCCTGGATTGATACCTGGTTGTCACCGGCCTTCGCCGAGTGGAATCTGGATGCGGAGCTGGAGCGTGTTACCTGCCCACTGCTTTGCCTGCACGGAGATAACGATGAGTTCGGCTCCATGGCACATCCTGCTCGGTTGGAACGCATGTCAGCAGGACCAGCGGAGGTCGTGATGCTTGAGCGATGCGGGCATGTGCCGCATCGCGAGCAGGAGCAGGGAGTGTTGGAAGCAGTGTCCGCGTTCCTTTCTGCGTTGCCGTAACATGCCTTGGAGCATCCAGTTTGTCGCCTAACGGAATGAGCGGGAGTGGCGCTCCGCGCCAGTATCCTTGCTTACCTCGAACTACCGCTGTGTGCGGTAGTTCATCAACGGTCAATACTGATCCATCTTTCTCCGTTTGAATTCAGATCGCAGGTGCAGAGTTGTGTAGAAAATGCAGGAGAACGACCACTGTGAATAGTTTGGATCTTAGTTACTCAGCCAGCGGCAACCGAGCGTGCGTACGTAGTTCTAATAATTATCCTATTTAACATGTATGCACACCAATCAATGTATTTTATGATAATGATCAATGGAGTAGCATTATTGTGTCAACTGTGTGCGGCGCAGCCCCTCCATCAATGCTAAGCCACTGGGGGTCTTCACTAATTAGTGCCATATTCTCTGGCGTGCAAGTTTCCAGCATCTGCTCCAGCGTTGGCATTGGCCGAATGATCTGTTGCCGATCGATCAGTCAGTTCCATGTGAGGTCTGGTCGTTAAAAGTGTTGAATTTAGCAACTTCACCAATAACTAATGGTTATAAAAAATCTTTTTTATTCGCTATTTCCATGACTTCAAGTGACATCCCCCTGTTCTAGCCAACTGTTTGCCCCTTGATTACAGCGAGCCCTGGAGTTCTTAAGCTGCTCCTGAATAAGGCCTGCTAGTTCGACTTTTCGCCGGAGCGGAGCAGCCACAAGTGGCAGCACGGAAACGGATAAATTTTAATCAGGAAAGCTGGCAGAGTGACACCAAGGTAGGGAAATACCTTGAAGAAGGTCAGCAATTATCCAACACCGAGACGGTGAAATTGATGGAAAAGATAGTATCTCTCCCCATCTTATCCCCCTAACGGATCCTCCATAGGCTTGTAATCGCAATTTAAATTTGAATGGGATAATGTGCTTTTGATTCTCGCGCTTTATTGTTAGTATCCAGCACTCGTTCTATGAGTCGGTCTGTTTTGATAATCAATCGTTGGTTAACAGTCTTGTTAGCATTGGTGATTGCTCTGCAGTCACTGGCAGCTATTGGGGATACCAGTCGACCTCATTATCCTGCTACGCTTGATCACGCTCATGAAGACCTCGTCCTTAACTCGGTCACTCTGGGAATGGAGGAGTCTTCCTCATCCGACCCTTCGCGGGATCACGTGTCCGATCATTGCCATCAAAACCATTCCCACTGTCATATGGTGCTGGTGAGCGCCGCATCAAATATTTCCATTTTGTCCGCAGGTCAGGGGTTGTCCGACTATCAAGCCAGTCATACTTCAGTCATTCCACCCTCCTTGTTCCGCCCTCCCATAGCCTAATCCTACGATTCATTCCGTTCAGGAAACATCTTTTATTTATTAGACCTTCGTAGGAGAGGTTGCATGCTTATTTGCAAGCCCATGAGCATTGGGCGGCGTATAACGCCGCGCCAGATTTATATCCATTCTTTGTATCTACTCGTGCTGGCGCTCAACGTTTCCGTTGCCCACGCCGAAGAGACACCACTCACCCTTACCGACGCCCTGTCCCGGACGGTGGCGCAAAACCCCAGTCTGCGGGTATTCGACTTTCGCCTGCAGGGGCTTGAGGGAAAAAGCCTTACGGCCGATCAGGCACCGGCCTATGAAGCGGGCCTGGAGGTGGAGAATATACTCGGTAGCGGTGCTCTGCAGGGAGTCGACAGAGCTGATTACACCCTGTCGCTATCCTCAGTCATTGAGCTGGGAGGCAAACGCCGGGCTCGCACAGGCGCCGTGAGCTCCCGCTATGATCTGATGGAGGCCGAACGTGAAGCTGAGACTCTGGATTTGTTGGGTCAGGTGACGCAGCGCTATGTCGCCACCTTGGCTCTGCAGGAAAAGCTTGATTTATCCGCTCGGGCAGTGGAATTGAGCGAAGCCACCTTTAACACCGTTACCCGCCGTGCAAAGCAGGGCGCCGCACCAGAGGCCGAAGTTCTGCGTGCCAAGGCCGCTCTTACCCAGAGCCGGATTGCCCACAACGCGCTGCAAACGGAGTACGAGAAGCGAAAGATGGCGCTGGCCTCACTATGGAGCGAAACGCGGGTGGATTTTCAGCGGTTGCAGGGAGACCTGTTCCGATTCGAGCTTGGCGAGCGTTTCGAGGTGCTGTACCAGCTGGCCAGTGACAGTCCGATGCTCCGGGTTTACGCAAGCGAGCGACGGATGCGCGATGCCGAGATCCAGTTAGCTAAAAGTCAATCCGAAAGTGATATTCGCTGGCAGGTCGGCGCCCGCCGTTTTGAGGAAACGGGCGATACCGCGCTGGTGGCCGGGGTGTCAATGCCACTGTTTGCCGGTCGCCGGAATCGTGGAGAAGTGCAAGCCGCCACCGCGGCGCGTGACGAGGTGGAATACCGCCAACAGAGCGCGCTACTGCAACTGCACTCCCTGTTGTTCGAAGCCTACCACACCCGCCAACAAAGCATTGCCGCCGTTGAGCAGCTGCGTGATGCAGTGCTGCCCGATTTAACCCAGGCGCTCAATCTTACCCAACAAGCCTATGAACGCGGCCGCTACAGCTACGTGGAGTGGACCGCCGCACAGCGCGAACTGCTCTCGGCCCGCGAGGCACTCGTCGAAGCAGCCGCCACGGCGCTGCTCAACCAGGCGCTTATCGAACAGCTTACGGCGCAGCCCATGACCCAAGGCCAGGCCACGCCCGCTAACTAAACACAGGATTAGTGAACCATGCAATTGATGAAACCACTCTACTGGATACTGGTGGCCACCTGTCTGGCCGCCACGCCTCTCCACGCGGTCGAAGATACGCACGATGACGACAATGACGCGCAATCAAGCGCGCCCGAGACCAAGGGTCCTCATGGCGGTTTATTATTGACACAGGACGACACTACCGTTGAGCTGCAGATTTTCGAGCAAGGTGTTCCCCCTGAATATCGTGCCTGGGTAACAAAGGGCGGGAAGCCCATTACCGATGATGTTGACCTCAACGTCCAACTCACCCGCTTGGGTGGGCAAGTGGATACCTTCGATTTTGTCTTCCAGGGAGACTATTGGCTGGGTGACGGGGTGGTGACCGAACCCCATTCTTTTGATGTGGACGTCACGCTTGCATTGAACGGTAAACAATACCAGTGGCAGTGGGAGTCCCACGAAGGTCGTACTCGCATTGCGGCCGACATTGCTGAAAAGGCCGGAATTCAAGCTACTGAGGCCGGTCCGGGCTCAATTGAGCGAACGCTGACCACCTACGGGCAACTGACCATCGCACCGGAACAGATCGCGCGGGTGCGCGCTCGCTTTCCCGGCGTCATCACCAAAGTCAACGTTCGTTTGGGGGACCGTGTCGCCAAAGGTGATCGGCTGGCAAAAGTGGAGTCCAACGAAAGTCTCAAAACCTATGACCTGCGCTCACCCATAGATGGCGTGGTGACCGAGCGCCAAATTAGTGTGGGCGAAGTCGCCGGTGAGCAACCATTGTTTGCGATTGCCGATTTAACGACCTTGTGGGCAGAGCTTCGGGTGTTTCCGGGTCAGCGCACCGAGGTGGCGGTCGGTCAGAAAGTTCGCCTGCAAGCCGAGGGCTTTGATCAACGGGCTAGCATCAGTCACTTACTGCCTTCGCCGGGCAATGCTCCCTATACCCTGGCCCGTGTGGAAGTGGATAACCCCGCTGGCACGCTGAGCCCCGGTTTGCTGGTGGCGGGGGACATAGTGGTAGAGACCTCTGAGGTGCCACTGGCCGTGGAAAACCGTGCACTGCAGTCCTTTCGTGACTGGAGCGTGGTGTTTATTCAGGTGGACGCCACCTATGAGATTCGCCCTCTGGAACTTGGCCGCAGTGACGGCACCTTGACCGAAGTGTTGGATGGACTGCAGGTGGGTGATCGTTATGTGGTGGATAACAGCTATTTAATCAAGGCCGATATCGAAAAATCTGGCGCATCCCACGACCACTAACCCAGGAGGGTATGATGATTAATGCTATCTTACGCTTCTCGGTAGAGCGGCGATTTTTAACCTTATCTCTTATTCTAGTGCTGGTCGGTGTGGGCTTATGGAGCTTTCAGCGCCTGCCTATCGATGCGGTACCGGACATCACCAACGTCCAAGTGCAGATCAACACCGAAGCGCCGGGGTATTCGCCCTTGGAGGCGGAACAGCGCATCACCTTCCCGGTGGAAACTGCCCTATATGGCTTGCCCAATTTATCGTATACCCGATCAATATCTCGCTATGGCTTGTCCCAAGTGACGGTGGTGTTCAAGGAAAGCACAGACATCTATTTCGCTCGCAACCTGATCGATGAGCGCCTCGGCTCCATCAAGAATGCCCTGCCACCTGGGTTGGAACCTGAAATGGGCCCCATCGCGACCGGTCTGGGCGAGATCTTGATGTACACCGTGGAAGCTTTGCCCGGCGCCACCCAAGCTGACGGTAATCCTTTAGATGCCACAGCATTGCGAGAAATTCAGGACTGGATCATTAAGCCGCAACTGGCGCAGGTGCCGGGAGTGATCGAGATAAACACCATCGGTGGCTACGACAAGCAGTACCACGTCACGCCCTCACCACAAAAGTTACTGCAATTTGGCGTCACCATGGATGAATTGTTGGAAGCCCTCGAGGCCAACAATGTCAATCGTGGCGCCGGCTATATCGAGCGAAACGGACAACAGCTATTGGTGCGCTCACCTGGGCAACTAGCGTCCATTGCCGAGATTGAGCATGTGGTCATTACCAACCGCCACAAAGCACCGGTGAAAGTCAGTGATGTGGCCGAAGTGGCCATTGGCAAGCAGCTGCGCACGGGAGCCGCCACCCGCGACGGCAAGGAAACAGTGATGGGCACGGCCATGATGCTGGTGGGAGAAAATTCCCGCTCCGTCGCGAAGGCCGTGGCCGAAAAACTAGAAGCCGTTCAGCCCTCGCTCCCCGCAGGGGTCAAGGTGGAGGCGGTTTACGATCGCACAACCCTTGTGGACAAAGCCATCGCCACGGTGGAGAAGAACCTGCTCGAAGGGGCGCTGCTGGTGATCGTGGTACTGTTTCTGTTATTGGGCAACCTGCGCGCGGCCTTGATTACCGCGGCAGTCATTCCCTTGTCCATGCTCGCCACCATAACTGGCATGGTGAAATCGGGCGTGTCGGCCAATCTGATGAGCCTCGGCGCCTTGGATTTTGGCCTGATCGTCGACGGCGCCGTGATCATTGTCGAGAACTGTATTCGGCGGTTATCCCAGGCCCAACACTCACAATCTCAGGACAATGGTCAGCTGCCATTGCGGGAACGGCTTCAGTTAGTATATGAGGCTACCAACGAAGTCATTCGTCCAAGCTTGTTCGGCGTCGCCATCATTACCGTAGTGTACTTGCCGATTTTTTCACTCACTGGCGTTGAAGGTAAGATGTTCCACCCGATGGCGGCTACCGTGGTAATGGCGCTGCTGTCCGCAATGGCGTTGTCGTTGACCGTGGTGCCGGCCGCTGTAGCGGTGTTCCTTCGGGGAAAAATCAGTGAAAAGGAAAGCCCTGTGATCAGAGGCTCCAAGTCACTCTACAGGCCAGCCTTGTTGGTCGCTATGAAGTTTCGTTGGGTGGTATTGGGCGGTGCAACAGCGCTGGTGGCCGTCTGTATCTGGCTAGCAACCACCCTCGGGTCGGAGTTTATTCCGCAACTCGACGAAGGGGATATTGCGTTGCATGCTCTGCGCATTCCGGGAACGGGCCTGGAGCAATCCATTGAGATGCAGGCGCAGCTGGAAGAGGCGCTGAAAGCGTTCCCAGAGGTTGACAAGGTGTTCGCCAAAATCGGCACACCGGAAGTGGCCACGGACCCCATGCCCCCCAGCGTGGCTGATAACTTTGTCGTCCTGAAGCCTCGCGGCCAGTGGCCGGATTCTGGCAAAACCAAAGATGAGCTGGTGGCGGAAATAGCAGAGGCGGTGGAACGGCTTCCCGGGAACAAGTACGAGTTCACTCAGCCCATTGAGATGCGTTTCAATGAGCTGATCTCCGGCGTCCGAGCCGACCTCGGTATCAAAGTGTTCGGCGATGATCTGGATCAGTTGCTGGCGTCGGCCAACGAAGTTCTTGACGTTGTGGAGTCCATGGAGGGTGCGGCGGATGCCCGGGTCGAACAGGTCACGGGGCTACCCATGCTATCAGTGCATCCTAAACGCATGGCGCTGTCGCGTTACGGGTTGAATGTCGAAGACTTACAAGCACTGGTGGCGACCGGGATCGGTGGTGGAAACGCCGGGTTGATCTACGAGGGCGACCGTCGCTTTGAGTTGGTGGTACGCCTGCCGGAAAAAGTCAGGCGCGACATCGATAGCTTGGCCTTTCTGCCCATTCCTTTGCCAGACGGCGGTTATCTACCGCTATCGGAAGTCGCCGAGTTGAAGCTGGCACCGGCGCCTAACCAGATCAGCCGGGAAAACGGCAAGCGCCGGGTGGTAGTCACCGCCAATGTCCGGGACCGCGATCTCGGAGGATTTGTCGAGGAGGCGCAGGCGCGCATTGCGGACAATGTGGAACTCCCCGCCGGTTACTGGCTGGATTTCGGCGGCACCTTCGAGCAACTGGAGTCCGCCAGTCAGCGGCTTGCCATTGTGGTGCCGGTGACCCTCGCCATCATTCTCGCGCTGCTGGTGATGGCCTTTGGCTCCCTCAAGGATGCTCTCATCATTTTTACCGGCGTTCCGTTGGCTCTGACCGGCGGGGTGTTGTCGCTGTGGTTGCGGGACATGCCGCTGTCGATCTCGGCAGGCGTGGGCTTTATCGCGCTCTCTGGCGTGGCGGTGCTCAATGGTTTAGTGATGGTCGCCTTCATTCGCGACTTGTGGCGGGAACAAGGGGATCTCATCACGGCGATTGTGGAAGGAGCGCTGGTTCGCCTGCGGCCAGTTTTGATGACGGCCCTGGTGGCGAGCCTCGGCTTTGTGCCCATGGCGCTCAACACCGGTACTGGCGCGGAAGTACAGCGACCGTTGGCGACCGTGGTGATCGGGGGAATCATCTCCTCGACTTTGTTGACGCTGTTTGTGCTCCCGGTGCTGTACGCGCTGTTGCATCGCAAGAAAGCGAAAACATAGCAGGCTTGAACAGGCTTCGGGCACGCCCGGAGCCTGTTTCCGCAGCGAAACCCTGGCGGGCGAAGTGCAACTGTGGGTGCGACCGTCACTCAATTCCATAATCAGGTGTGATCGACTCGATCATCACCAAGGTTGAATACATTATGATTAAATTCTTATTTGTCGCCATTGCGTCTTTTGCTAGTGCCTCGGCCTGGGCACATGGCATGTCGGCGGAAGACCAGGCCCGGATACTCAATGCGGGCTATCTGGAGTACATCCGGTTGGGCGCCACCCATATGCTGAGTGGCTATGATCATTTGCTGTTTCTGTTCGGCGTTATGTTTTTTTTGACGCGCTTTGGCGAAATCATCAAGTTTATTACCGCCTTCACCGTCGGCCATTCCATTACCCTGGTGTTCGCCACACTGTTTGGCATTACCGCCAATTACTACCTGATCGATGCGGTGATTGCGCTAACGGTCTGTTACAAAGCCTTCGACAACCTCGGCGGCTTTCAGAAGCACTTGCAAATGAAATCCCCGAACCTAACCTGGATGGTGTTTGCCTTTGGTTTGATTCACGGGTTTGGCCTGTCCACTCGGCTTCAGCAGTTGCCGCTGGGGCACGATGGCCTGGTACTCAAGATATTGTCGTTCAATGTCGGCGTCGAGTTAGGCCAGATTGTGGCCTTGAGCAT
>OJGZ01000394.1_pt1 | contig 16334 bp, 21 predicted proteins | sample 1595051 | NCBI WGS metagenome assembly OJGZ01 (sample SAMN05416800, study PRJEB24817) | seawater metagenome | isolation source: Sea water | place: Canada:Atlantic | collected 2013-07 | reverse complement strand
GTTCTGAAAATAGTAAGCCTGTTTTGGGTCAAACTAAAGCGTGGTTTTGAAATAGCAGTATTTGTAGTTATGGCCTTTTCGGCATATTCAGTTTCCGAAGCAGGACATTATGGTTCACAGTTGGTATATATAGAGGGAGTGGGCCCACAAGGAAATTATATTGAAACCGAAAGTGAAGAAGGTCACGAGGAAAGTGATGGGCATTCACATTAAACAAGGATAATGAGAAAAGGATTTATCATAACGAGCAACATATTGATTTTAGCGGTAACAGCCATAATCATTTTATATCCATTGTTATGGTGGCTCGCATTGGTATTACTTCCTTTTTTGATTTTAGGACTATTCGATTTTTTTCAAAAATCAGATAACATTAGGCGTACCTATCCATTATTTGGCAGAATTACCAATTTTCTGGAAAAACAACGCCACGTTGTCCAAGAAACCGTTTTGCTTAATAGGACGGAAGGAAAGCCCTTTAACTGGATACAAAAAGAAATAGTCTATAAGCGTGCTGCGAACGCTAATAAAAGTCAACCTTTTGGCACACAAATACCTTACGATGAAGTTGGTCGTGAATGGTTTACACATTCCATCTATCCGGCAAAAGAAGTCAACGATGATTTTAGAGTAATATTTGGAAGTTCCAAGTGCGACAAACCCTATTCTGCAAGTATTCTGAATCTTGCGGGAATGAGCTATGGCTCAATAAGCAAAAATGCGACCTTAGCCCTTAATGGTGGTGCCAAAATAGCTGGTTTTGCCCAGAATACGGGTGAAGGTGGCTTTACACCCTATCATCAACAATACGGTGCAGATATTATCTTTCAGTTTGGAACTGGATACTTTGGATGTCGTGATGCAGAAGGAAATTTTGACGCCAAAAAATTCGCCGACATCGCAACCAACGATGTAGTGAAAATGATTGAAATAAAAATTTCACAAGGAGCCAAACCTGGGTTTGGTGCCATACTACCTGCAAAGAAAAACACAAAGGAAATCGCAAAATTCAGGGATGTTGAAAAGGGAACCGAAATTCATTCGCCACCGCACCATTCAGCATTTGGAAACGATGAAGAAATGATTTCGTTTGTTGAAAAATTGAGAAAACTTTCCAATGGCAAACCAATTGGTATTAAACTATGTATTGGGCAAAAAGATGAATTTGAAAGAATGGTTCAATCTTTCGCTGAAAAGCAAAATTATCCAGACTTCATTGCCATTGACGGTGCCGAAGGAGGTACGGGCGCTGCCCATATGGAATCACTTCATTGGGCAGGGCTGCCGATCGTTGAAGCTATTCATTTCGCAAACCGGATTCTTAAAAATTATGACTTGCGAGATGAGATAAAATTAATGGCAGCTGGTAAAATCATTTCGGCTTTTGATATCTATAGAATGTTGGCACTCGGCGCCGATACCTGTTATAGTGCCAGAGGAATGATGTTTGCCTTGGGGTGTGTGCAGTCCTTAAAATGCAATTTAGATACTTGTCCTACCGGCATAACCACAATGGTACCGTCGAGGGTAGCGTCATTAGTTGTGGAAGACAAGAAGAACAAAGTAGCCAATTACCATAAAAACACAATGCAAGCCTTTAAAGAGTTACTGGGTTCAATGGGACTTGAAAATAGAACGGGCGTACATAGAAAATACATTGTTAGACGTATAAACGAAACCGAAACAAAGACATATCAAGAAATTTTTATAAAACCCTCAAAAGAATGAGTGAAGAAAAGGATATAGAAACCACGGCTGCCTTTTATGGGCAACTTTTCAATAGTTCAAAGTACGTACTATTGGTAGTGCTTATTGCTACAGCTATCGGGCTGTATGTCTTGCCTAATATTAATGCTATCTGTGCTGTGGTTATACTATTGGCCCTTACGCTAATAAAGATAGGATTTATCATAGCCTTATCCTTTAATCAATTAATGAAAATTATCGGACAGAGCCATTTGCTGAGCCACGTTTTAGTGTTATTCGGATTTTTAATTGTCCTGATTGTACTTTCATTCGCTATAGACTATACAGCATTACATTTTTTTGATTCTACTCATTTCAAGATAAATAATAGTTCGGGAAATAACGGGCTGTTGGTATTTTTCGATATGTCCTATTTCAGTCTAATTACATTTTCATCTGTAGGCTACGGCGATATAATCCCGATAACGGTTACAGCTAAAACCTTGGTGGCACTTGAGGTGGCCCTCAGATTTTTTGTCCTTGTATTTGGTATCGCAAATGTGAATAGAATTCGAGTAAATAAATAACCCTTAATAACTAAAATTATGAAAACTCTAAAATTAACAACAATCCTAATGCTACTTACGTTTGCCACAGGCCAAATGTTTAGCCAAAATGTAGATTTAGGCACCGAGAAAGAAGCTGTTCTAAAAGTAATGAAAACCTATAAGGATGCGCTGCAAAACCTGACGACTGAAGGCACCTTTGAGTTGTTTACAAAAGACTCAGAAGTTTTTGAATCTGGCGGTGTTGAAGGCTCATACGCACACTATATAGAACATCACTTAGGGCCAGAATTAGGTCATTTCAAGAAGTTTGAATTTTCAGATTATGAAATTGATGCAGAAGTAGATTTGCCCTACGCCTTTACTACCGAAACCTATATCTACACTATCGTTCTCAACCCAGATGATGAAGGCAATAGTAGAACGATAAAGAAAAAAGGGGTGGCAACTTCTGTCCTTAAGAAGATAGATGGGAAATGGAAAATAATTAAAACGCACTCTTCATCAAGAAATACAAAGTAAAATATAATGAAAAAACACATCCATTTTTCTGTAGTATTAATCATTTCTCTAATAGTCTCTTGCAAACAAGAAAGTAAAGAGACCAAAGAAGTTGTGAAGGAAGAAATAGAAACAGTTTCTCAAACCGCTGAACCCGACAAGAAAAAACCATTAAGTCCGCATACCGAAACAATGGCAATGGTTGGCGATGCTCATATCCATATAGATTACTCTTCCCCAGGCGTAAGGAATAGAATAATTTTTGGTGGACTGTTGGCGTATGACCAAGTCTGGCAGGCTGGTGCCCATATGGCCACTTGGTTGGAAACAGATAAGGATTTAGAAATTGATGGCAAGGTATTGAAAGCCGGAAAATATGGATTTTTTGTTATTCCAAATCAGGAAGAATGGACTGTCATTTTCAACAGAAATTGGAACCAACACGGAAAGGATGACTATGATGCGAGCGATGATGTATTACGATTTAAAGCAACGCCTAAAATTTCCGAAGAAATCAAGGAACATTTAGAGTACAAAATAAACAAAACAACAGAGACTTCAGGAACAATCTCAATGAGTTGGGAAAAAGTAACGATTGAGTTTCCTTTCGAAATAAAGTAATATGGTCAACAGAAAAACAGCGAAATGGATTAGAAAAGCACACCGCTACTTGGGTATCTTTTTAGGTATTCAGTTTTTGATGTGGACGATTAGTGGGATGTATTTCAGCTGGACGGACATCGACGAGATACACGGTGACCAATTTAAGAAAGAAGCACCTGTACAGACCTCATTTAATGATTTGCTCGGCACGTCCCAACTCGCTACTAAAGAACCCGTCCAATCATTGGAATTACTGGAAATAGCAAATGAACCTTACTATTGGATTAATGAAGCACAGCTTTATAATGCCAGAACAGGACAAGGGAAAAATGGAATTACTAAAGAAGAGGCTCAACAAGTTGCAAATAGGTATATGCTGAACGATTTGGAAATAGCAAAAATTCAATTAGTCGATTCGGTAGGGCCACATCACGAATATCGCGGTCGCCCACTTCCAGCCTATGAGATCTCGTATGATGTGCCACTAAATTTAAAAGCCTATGTGGCGGTTGAGAATGGCGCTTTTCAAACGGTGAGACATAGAGACTGGCGTTGGTTTGATTTTCTTTGGATGACCCATACAATGGATTATCAGGGAAGGGATAATTTCAACACGTTGCTATTAAGGGCATTTTCACTTTTGGGATTGATAACAGTCTTAAGTGGTTTTGTACTATGGTACATCAGTTCCCCATCAATCAGAAAATTAAAGAAGAAGCTTAAATAGATAATAACTTAAAAACCAAAAACAATGGATTCAAAAGAAAACACACACGACGGAATGAAGAAAAATACTTACGGAAAGTTTATGGCTATGCTTGGGCTTTCATTTATAGCAATGTACATCACAATGTACCTAAATACCTACGAATGGGACCACGTTTGGTTTAGCCTTACAAGATTTTATATGGTTTGCCTCGGTATAGCTGCAATGGCAGTAATTATGTTGTCATTAATGCTAAATATGTATAAGAACAAGAAAAAGAACATAGCTATTTATTTGGGGAGTTTAATACTTTTTGTGAGTGCATTGGGTCTGGTACGCGAACAAAAATCAACTGTAGGTGACGTTCTCTGGATGAAAGCAATGATTCCACACCACTCTATTGCAATCTTAACAAGTAAAAGAGCCGACATAAAAGACCCAGAAGCCAAAAAACTTGCTGAGGAAATCATAGAAGCACAGTTGCGTGAGATAGCACAAATGAAAAAGATTATTTACAGATTGGAAAACAAAAAAGAGGAATAGTACTTGCACTATTTCTTTTAAAACTAATATTATGAAAAAGAATTTAATATTTATTGGCCTTGCCTTAGTAGTAGGGCTATTGGGAGGATGGCTCATATTTGGAGGGTCTGGAAATGATGAACAGGCGATAAAGGACTTGTCCGATATGTCAGATTCGCACGATCATTCAGGTGAAAGTGCTGAGCAGATGTGGACTTGCTCAATGCACCCACAAATTATGCAACCCGAACCTGGCGATTGCCCAATCTGCGGAATGGACCTCATTCCAGCTGAGGCCGGAGCAGACGGTCTGTCCGCGGATGAGATTAAGATGACCGAAAATGCAATGGCACTGGCTAACATACAAACGTCGGTCGTAGGACAAGGTCAGATGGGTAGTGGCACATTAAAACTATCTGGAAAGATAAAGCCCAATGAAGAATCCAACGCTGTGCAGGTCACCTATTTTGGTGGAAGAATTGAAAACCTCTATGTTAATACTACAGGAGAACGTGTAGGTGCCGGACAGCGTTTGGCAACTATTTATTCACCTGAATTAGTTTCTGCCCAACAAGAATTACTCACGGCTGCATCGTTGAAGGAATCACAGCCAGCACTCTATAAAGCTGTGAGGAATAAACTAAAGCTTTGGAAACTTTCTGAAAAGCAAATTAATGCTATAGAGACCGCTGGAAAAGTACAAGAAAATTTCCCTGTTTATGCAACCGTTTCTGGGACAGTAACGCATAAAATGGTAGAAGAAGGTGACTATGTAAAACAAGGACAACCCTTGTATAAAATTGCCAACCTCAATACGGTCTGGGCAGAATTTGATGCCTATGAGAATCAGATTGCTTCCTTGAAAGTTGGTCAAACTATTAAAGTGACTACCAATGCGTATCGCAATGAAGTATTTGATGCAAAAGTTTCATTTATTGACCCTTTATTAAATTCTTCTACACGAACCGTCGTAGTTAGAGCGGTGCTAAATAATAAAAATGATTTGTTCAAACCAGGAATGTTCGTCGAGGGTAAAATTGAAGGTGCTCAAGAAAGCACTTTAAGTAAAATAACAGTTCCTGCTACAGCTGTGATGTGGACTGGTGAACGTTCTGTGGTTTATGTTAAAACTAATCCTAACGAAGCTATTTTTGAAATGAGAGAAGTCTTACTCGGTAATGCCAATGGAGACACCTATACCATAATTGAAGGTCTTCAAAATGGTGATGAAGTGGTAACTAATGGCACGTTTACAGTAGATGCTGCTGCACAATTACAAGGCAAAAAATCTATGATGAACACAGCTGGTGGCAAAACAATGACCGGTCACGAAGGGCATTTAGGTATGAAAGGAAACAATTCTGGAGATAGTAAGGGGAATACTGACCATTCAGAAATGAAAGAAAGGATAGCTGTTTCAAACAAATTTCAAGGCCAGTTAAAACAGGTGTTTGAGGATTATATTCTTTTGAAAGATGCTCTGGTTAATGATGATGCCAAAAATGCACAGCAAGCAGGAAAACAAATAATACGATCCCTGAAAAATGTAGATATGAAGTTGTTATCCGATGAAAAAGCACATAACCATTGGATGACAATTCAAAAGGAATTAAATACTTCGGCAAATGCTATTTCAAGTAATACGGATATTTCAAAACAAAGAGGGCATTTTAAGCATTTGTCTGCGCATATGATAAGTAGTGTACAGCTCTTTGGGGTCAATGAAAATGTTTATATCCAGTTTTGTCCAATGGCAGACAATAATAAGGGAGCGTACTGGATAAGTTTAGAGGAAGAAGTCCGTAACCCATATTATGGCGAAGCAATGTTAACCTGTGGTGAGGTTAGAGATACGTTAAAATAATCAGGGTTAGAGTTAATTGGTAAAAGCGGATTCTTCAGCCTTTAATATTTTAAAGAGGAGAAAGATGATGAGTGAAAGTAGAAGAAATAGAAGAAAAAACAAGAAAAATACATATAAACAGAAAAATCCGATTACAAAAAAAGATAAGGTTATCGGAATTTCAGCGATGATAGGATTATTTATTGCTGCTGTAATACTAATCATATATCTAAATTTAGAGTTTATCAAGCAGCTGTTTCATATATGAATAATACCATCCACATAAAAAATATGGTCTGTCCGAGATGTATATCGGCAGTTTCCCAAATTTTGGTAGGATTGAACATTGATTACAAAGCTGTCAAGTTAGGAGAAGTAGAATTGGTTTCGATGCTCAATGAATTCGAAAAAAAATCTTTGCAAAAAAAGCTACAAAATGCAGGATTTAGTTTGATTGACGACCGTAAAAGTCAGCTTATCGAGCAAATGAAGAATTTGGTAATTGAGAAGATACATTATTCTAATGAAAAGACCGAATTAAAATGGGCAGATATTGTTACTGGCGAACTTAACTTGGATTATAAATATTTAAGTTCCCTATTCTCGTCTGTCGAAAGCATCACGTTTGAGCAATACATCATCAACCAAAAAATTGAACGTGTAAAAGAACTAATTGTCTACGACGAATTAACCTTGAGTGAGATAGCTTTTCAATTACATTATAGTAGCGTTGCGTATTTAAGCAATCAATTCAAAAAAGTAACGGGAATGACACCTACGCAGTTTAAGAAGTCCGTGGACAAAAACCGAAAATCCTTGGATGAGATTTAAGGTGTGTTTACCACTATTAAAGGGGTATTTAAATCAATAGATGATATATTGATTTACCAATGAACCGAATTTAGATATCAAAATGAAATTAGACAGAAAGAAACATTGGGAAACAGTTTACGAAACTAAAAATCCAGACCAGGTAAGTTGGACGCAAGAAATACCAAAAACTTCACTGGAGTTTATACGTTCGTTCAAACTAAATAAAAAGGCAAAAATTATAGACATTGGTGGTGGCGACAGTAAACTTGTTGACTATTTACTCAAGGAAGGGTATAATAACATTACTGTACTTGATATTTCAGAAAAAGCAATTGCGAAAGCTAAAAAAGATTGGGAGAAAAGGCGAGTAAAGTAAATTGGATTGTAAGTGACATTACCGAATTTAAACCTCATTCGTCTTTTGATGTTTGGCACGACAGGGCAACTTTTCATTTTCTTACAACAGATGGCCAAATTATAAAATATATTAAGCAAGCGACAAAATTTGTAAGTGGCTATTTAGTAATCGGGACCTTTTCACAAAACGGACCAAAAAAATGTAGCGGACTCGAAATAAAACAATACAATGAAGAGGAATTAACATCGGAATTAAAAAAAGGATTTGACAAAATTCGCTGTGTATCAGAGGACCACACAACACCATTCAACACCATACAAAATTTTCTGTTTTGTAGTTTTAAAAGACAATTAACTGTAAAGCCAGCAATACCTTCACCTACAAGCTAAAAGAACAGATGTACAATTCGGTAGTTTTAGTTTTTGCAAAACACAAATCAAAACAAAAGGAACATAATGATCAAAATTTACATATCATTCTTTTCTTATTTAAGTATTTGCTTAAATAAGAAATAATTGTAACTTTGCCTTATGAAAAATAATTCTTGCATAAGACAACAGGCAGATATTGAACAGATAAACCGTTGTAAAGACACAGTTTTGGAATTAAACGAATCATTCGACTATTTGGCGAATGGACTTTCATTGGTCGGAAATAGTGTAAGGCTTAAGATACTTTACTTACTCTTTGAGGAAAAACGACTTTGCGTTTGCGACTTAAGCGATATTCTCGAAATGAACATTTCAGCTATTTCCCAACATTTGAGAAAAATGAAGGACAGAAATTTATTGCAAACGGAAAGAGAAGCCCAAACCATTTTTTACTCACTAACCCCTGAATATTCAACATTATTAAATCCGTTTTTTGAAATACTCGATAAAAACAAAGTTTTAGAAACGATATGAAACGTGAGAACAAATTAATTGGTGCAGGTTTACTTGCTGCTATTACAGCTTCATTATGTTGTATTACACCCGTTTTGGCTTTAATCGCTGGAACAAGTGGAATTGCCTCAACATTTTCTTGGCTTGAGCCTTTTAGACCTTATCTAATCGGGCTAACAATTTTAGTGCTCGGCTTTGCTTGGTATCAAAAACTAAAACCTCAAAAAGAAATCGATTGTGAATGCGATACGGACGACCTGCCTGCCGGTAAGGAAGGAAAATCAAAATTTATACAGTCAAAAACCTTTTTGGGAATAGTAACAGCATTTGCAATTATAATGCTGGCATTTCCATATTATTCATCCATTTTTTATCCGGATAATAAAAAAGAAGTGGTCATTGTAAACCAATCAAATATTCAAACTGTAAACTTTAATGTTCAAGGAATGACTTGTGCTGGCTGTGAAGAAAGCATAAAACACGCTGTAAATGAATTGGACGGTATTATAAATGTAACCCCTTCGTATGAAAAGGGAAATGCCATCGTAGAGTTTGATAAGTCTAAAACCTCTAAAGTGGCTATTGAAAAGGCAATTAATTCAACAGGATACAAAGTTATAAAAGATAAATAAACGCAAAATTACCCATTATGAAAAAACTATCAATAGTGCCTATTTTGGCTTTAATGCTGTTTTCTTTTCAGGCCAAATCACAAAGTAAGGAGGTTACAAATCAAGTTGTGGAAGTAGCTTCAAAGAAACATAATGCAATCACGGTGAAATTTAAAATTACAGGCATTACTTGTGCTGGATGTTCCAATGCTATTTATAATGCATTAAAGGAAGTAGATGGTGTTTTGGAACATTCGGTTGAATACCCTGGAGATATTGCTGTTATTGAGTTTGATGGTTCAAAAACAAGTATCAAAGCCCTAAAACTTATCATAGAAAAGAAAGGGTTTAAGGCCGAAGTAATTAAAGGGTAGGTCTAATTTTTAATAAGTAAACAGTACCGATTTCAATGAAAAATACAGCTAAAATGAAAATCAAAATGCCTCAAAATAGAGAAATCATTACATTGGAAATCGAGGGTATGACCTGTGAAGGTTGTGCAACACATATCGAAAAGGATATGAACGCAACTGAAGGAGTTTTAAGTTCCACAGTTAACCACGAAACCGGAAAAGGCGAATTTAATTTTGATGCTGATAAGATGAGTAAGGCAAATGTAATAGATGCTATAAACAGCGTTGGTGATTATTCGGTTGTAAATAATGTCGACGAGGAAGAGGTTTCCGCTGTAAATTCCAAAGGCCAAAATCAATTCGATTTAATAATTATTGGTGGTGGTTCAGCTGCATTTTCAGCAGCCATTAAAGCTGAAGGTTTAGGGCTCACAACACTTATGGTAAATGCAGGATTAGATTTTGGTGGCACTTGCGTAAATGTGGGTTGTGTACCGTCTAAAAACCTTATTCGGGCTGCCGAAACGGTACGTCTCGCTACGCATTCCAATTTTAAGGGTATAAAACCTAAAGGAGCAGACATTGATTTTACACAAACCATAAAAGATAAAAAAGCATTGGTTGCTTCACTTCAGCAACAAAAATATATGGATGTGGTAAGTGATTTTGAAAACCTGATAATGCGTACAGGTTGGGCTGAACTTGTTGATAATAAAACAATCCTTGTGGATGGAAAAGACACCTACACAGCAACCAACATTCTAATGGCAACAGGAGCAACTACCAATATTCCAAATATTGAAGGACTGAATGAGGTTGGTTATTTAACCAATGTGACCTTGTTCGATTTAGAGGAAAAACCTGAAAGTTTGACCATTATGGGAGCTGGTTATATTGGTTTGGAAATTGCGATGGCTTACAACAGATTGGGTGTAAAAGTATGTATCATTGAATTCACCGACAGGCCATTACGCAGTCAAACAAAAGATATTACAGATGTTTTGGTAGAACAAATGAAAAGTGAAGGGATTGAAATCCTTCCAAACTTTAGAGCGTTTAAATTTGAAAAGAAAGGTAACGATACAATTATTCATTGTAATTGTCCTGATGGTTCCACAACTCAAATTGTTGAAAAAGGACATATTGTGGTGGCTACAGGGACGAAGCCTAACACCTCTAAATTAGGGCTTGAGAATATTGGCCTAAAGTTAACAGAAAGCGGCCATATTATTGTAAATGAAAAAATGGAAACCAATATTTCCAATATTTATGCAGCAGGAGATGTCACCATTACACCGGCATTTGTTTATACAGCAGCAACCGAAGGTAGTACAGCAGTGAACAATGCGTTTTCATCAACAAAAACAAGTATTGATTATTCATCATTACCTTGGGTAGTATTTACAGACCCTCAAATCGCAGGAGCAGGTATAGATGAAATTGAAGCAGAAAAAAAGGGAATTCCTTTTGAAGTCAGTAAACTTGATTTAATTTACGTTCCAAGAGCCTTGGCAGCTCAAGATACCAGAGGGTTCATAAAACTGATACGCAACACTGAAACCGATAAATTAATAGGCGCAAGAGTAGTTGCACCTGAAGGTGGTGAACTGATACAACAATTGAGTATGGCTATTAAATTTGGAATCACTGTAAAAGATTTAGCAGAAAGCTTTTATCCATATTTAACTTTAGGAGAATCTGTTAAACTGGCAGCGATTACCTTTGGGAAAGATGTTTCCAAATTAAGTTGCTGCGCGAGTTAAGTTTGAGTTATGAAAGGAGAACAGCATAAATTACCTACTGATTTAATCTTGGATATTAAATCCAGATTAAAAACTTTGAGTGGTCAATTAAACGGCATTGTTAAAATGCTTGATGAAGGAAAGGACCCCGAACAAATAAACATACAGTTCAAATCCATTGATAAGGGGATTCAAAAAGCACATTACTTACTGCTGGATGAAGTCTATCGAAAAGCGCTTGCTATTGGAATTGTAAAGGCTGTGGACTCTTGCCCAGGCAATTGTGGCAATGAAGATAAAATTGAATATTTAAAAAGTGAATTCCCTAACTTGGAATTATCTGATTTGACCAATCGCTTAAAAGAAATCCAAACCATTGAAACCAGATTAAAAGACTACAACGAAAAAAAAGGTTAAAAAATTTTGGTGACCCCCTACCTCACGTTCTCATCTTTGTTCCATTATTAATTCAAACTTTAAATAAGATGAAACGACAAATCGAGATTTTTACAGCAGGTTGCCCAGTATGCGAGCCTGTGGTGCAATTAGTAAATGAGACAGCAGGAAAGGACTGCGAAATCACACTTCATAATCTGTCCGAGCAATGCGAAAGTAAAATCTGTGTTTCAAAAATGAAGGAATATGGGGTTACAAGAGTTCCCGCCATTGCTGTGGACGGAAAACTACTGAATTGCTGCACCAAAATCGAAATCACAAAAGAGGATTTGGTAAACGCGGGAATAGGAAGTTGTTAGGTATGGCAATTACTAAATGGAACAAAAAAGCATCTATGGGGACTGCTGTATTTTCAGCAGTTTCCCTTAAACTATGCTGCTGGGGTCCTTTACTACTTACAAGTGTAGTTGGTATTAGTGGGAGTTCTGTCTATTTTTCTTGGCTTATTGCATTGAAACCTTATCTATTGGCCATAGCATTTTTGTCATTGGGATTGGCTTTTTATCAAGTTTATAAAAAAAAGAGAGTGGACGATTGTGACAACTGTGAAACTGATAAACCATCATTTTTTAAGTCGAAATTCTACTTGTGGTTGGTTACAGCGTTTGTTGTTGTAATGACATTGGTTTCTTATTATCCGCAAATATTTCACCCAATGGCCACAAAAGGAATTGTTGCAACAAACAATACACATATTCAAACTGTAAAGTTGAATATTGAAGGGATGGTATGCTCTGGTTGTGAAGAAAATATCAACCATTCTGTAAATAAAATTGACGGGGTTACAAATGTATCTACGTCTTTTGAAGAAGGGATTTCAATTATTGAATTTGATACCACTAAAACGAATGTCGATGAGATAAAAAAGGCCATTGAGTCAAAAGGGTATTTGATTACAAATACTAAAGACCGATAGACACGTTCCCATTGTGATGATAAGAGACATAAATCGTAAATGACCTATTCCAATTGGTTAGTAATAATTTGTGAAGAGCAAATTCTACAAATCATTCAGCATATTACGTAACATATTAAAGTCTTTAAATCCTGAAATTTGTAACATACAATTAAGAATGGGTTTATGGAGACAATCAACATATTTGAAACCAAAGAAAAGAATACTAAAAAAGGAATAAAGGAATCATTCCCTGTTACGGGAATGACTTGTGCATCTTGTGCAGCGAGTGTTGAATCTGTATTAAAACACACAGAAGGTGTGTTTGATGCAAACGTCAATTTCGCGAACAGTTCTGTTTTGGTAGAGTATGATGAGGGGTTAAACCCTAATCAACTTCAAAACGCGCTTCGTGAGGTCGGTTACGACATTATAATTGATGCAGAAGACCCTTCGGAAATACAACAAGAACTTCAGCAAAAGCATTATCAGGATATAAAAAGACGTACCATCTGGTCGGCAATACTTACGCTGCCCATTTTTGTGCTGGGAATGTTCTATATGCAATGGGAACCGGGCAAATGGATTTCTTTGGTATTGGCCTTTCCCATTCTTTTTTGGTTCGGGCGTAGCTTTTTCATCAATGCCTTCAAGCAGGCCAAATACGGAAAAGCAAATATGGATACTTTGGTCGCGTTGAGTACCGGAATCGCTTTCCTCTTTAGTGTGTTCAACACCTTTTTTCCTGAATTTTGGTTAAGTCGTGGCATCGAGCCTCACGTATATTACGAAGCGGCTACGGTGATTATCACCTTTATTTCCTTGGGGAAACTATTGGAAGAAAAGGCTAAATCAAATACCTCTTCAGCCATAAAAAAACTGATGGGTCTTCAGCCTAAAACCCTTAAAATTATTGAGAACGGGGAAGAAAAGGAAATTCCTATTGCATCCGTACAAGTGGGTCAGACCATTTTGGTGCGTCCCGGAGAAAAGATTCCTGTAGATGGCGAAGTTTCCAAGGGAAGTTCGTATGTAGACGAAAGTATGATTACGGGAGAACCCGTTCCAGTTCAAAAATCCCAAGGGGAAAAGGTGTTCGCTGGCACCGTTAATCAAAAAGGAAGTTTTCAATTTACCGCTGAAAAAGTAGGTGGAGAAACCCTGCTTTCCCAAATCATAAAAATGGTTCAGCAAGCGCAAGGGAGTAAGGCACCCGTTCAAAAACTGGTCGATAAGATTGCCGGTATTTTCGTTCCTGTGGTATTGGGTATTTCCATTATAACTTTCATAGTCTGGATGTCAATAGGAGGCGATAATGCCTTTTCACAAGCCCTATTGACCTCTGTAGCCGTGTTGGTTATCGCTTGTCCGTGTGCCTTGGGCTTGGCAACACCTACCGCCATAATGGTAGGTATCGGCAAGGGAGCCGAAAATAATATTCTGATAAAGGATGCCGAAAGTTTAGAACTCGGCCATAAAGTGAATTCAGTAATCCTTGATAAAACAGGTACGATTACAGAAGGAAAACCACTGGTAACCGATATACTCTGGAAGGATAAACTTCAAAATCAAAAGGAATACAAGGAAATTCTTTTGGCTATCGAAGCACAATCAGAACATCCTTTGGCAGAAGCGGTCGTCAATCATTTGAAAGAAGAAAATATTGAACAAGCAGAAATTACTTCTTTCGAAAGCATTACAGGAAAAGGTGTAAAGGCGCAATCAGAGAAAGGTTCAAAATATTATGTAGGCAACCATAAACTAATGGTCGAAAAAGATATTCAAATAGACGCTTCTTTAATGCAAACAGCGGAAAGTCTCGAAGAAATGGCAAAAACGGTCATATTCTTTGCTAACGAACATCAAGTGCTTGCGATACTGGCCATTTCAGACAAGATTAAAGAAACTTCAAAAAAAGCCATAGCTACGCTTCAAGAAAGAGGCATCGAAGTTTTTATGCTCACGGGAGATAACAATAAAACGGCTTCTGCCGTGGCACATCAGGTAGGAATAACAAATTATCAAGGCGAAGTAATGCCTTCGGACAAAGCGGCTTTTGTCGAAAATTTACAGACGGATGGGAAGATAGTAGCAATGGTTGGCGATGGTATCAACGATTCGCACGCATTGGCGCAAGCCAATGTAAGTATTGCAATGGGTAAAGGTTCGGATATAGCAATGGATGTAGCAAAAATGACCTTGATAACATCAGATTTACAATCCATCCCCAAAGCATTGGAACTATCAAAAAGAACCGTGTTGGGCATACGCCAGAATTTGTTCTGGGCGTTCATTTACAACATCATTGGCATTCCAATTGCAGCAGGAGTTTTGTATCCCGTAAACGGTTTTTTATTGGATCCGATGATAGCAGGTGCTGCAATGGCATTCAGTAGTGTGTCTGTAGTTGCAAATAGCTTAAGACTTAAACGAGTAAAACTTTAATAATAAATAAATTCAATACTATGAAAACTTTAAAATTTAAAACAAATATCAATTGTGGTGGGTGCGTATCAAAAGTCACCCCTTTTTTAAACAAACAAGAAGGTGTAGAAAGTTGGGAAGTAGATACCGCCAATCCTAATAAAATCCTAACTATCGAAAGCGATGGTGCAACCGAAGAAGATGTAAAGGCGACTTTGCAAAAAGTGGGATTTAAGGCCGAACCTGTAGATTAATACGTTTTTAATATGGCTTATATTTTTATTTCGGTTGTGATTGTTCTTTTTGCTGTTCATTTTTATAGAAAAGCAAAACGTAATAGTGTAAAGCCATTTCCAGAACATTGGCATAAATTATTGACGGATAATGTGCTGTTTTATAGAAATCTATCAAAAGACGCACAGCTAATTTTTCAGCAAAAAATGATGCTATTTTTAAGTGAGGTCTATATCGATGCTGTGCAGTTTGAACTGGAAGAGTTGGATAAGGTTTTAATTGCAGCAAGTGCCGTCATTCCAGTTTTTGGCTTCAAGGAATGGCACTACACAAATTTAAGTGGTATCCTTTTATATCCTGATAATTTTAATGAGGATATGCAATTCAGCAGTAAGGATAACTCACGGAATATTGGTGGAATAGTTGGAAATGGAAGGTTCGAGAAACAGATGATACTTTCCAAAAAAGCATTGTACCACGGCTTTAAAAACACAACTGATAAAAGTAATACTGGCATACACGAATTTGTACATCTTATAGATAAGTTGGATGATAGAACAGACGGTGTGCCAGAACGGCTAATGGAACATCAATATGCAATACCTTGGTTAAATTTAATCCATAAAGAAATGGAAGCGATAAATGATAACCACTCTGATATCAGAAAATATGGTGGCACCAATCAAGCTGAATTCTTTGCCGTTGCTTCAGAGTATTTTTTTGAACGTCCGGACTTGCTTAAAAAGAAACATCCCGAATTATACAAGATGTTGGTTAAATGTTTTAATCAGAAACTTATAGGTTCAATTGAAGTATAGTACACCTTAAGAGGTACAGTTTGCTGTAGGACAATTCAAAAGTTAACAACGCTATCTAAAGCATCATCTGCTTCTTTATGGATAAAATTTGCCTGATAATTCAGTGTAGTTTTCAAGTCACTATGCCTATATAGTTTTTGTAACATTAAAGGATGAATAGAATCACTGGCAATATTGCCAAAAGTATGTCTGGCAATGTGCATTGTAATCTTCTTGTCAATTTTTGCTTTTTTGGCAATGGATTTTAAGTTATCGTTAAATTTTTTGGTTGCCGTTTTTCTTTTATTATAAATGTCTTTTGCATCATCCAGATTGGCCT
>OJGZ01000332.1_pt1 | contig 19173 bp, 16 predicted proteins | sample 1595051 | NCBI WGS metagenome assembly OJGZ01 (sample SAMN05416800, study PRJEB24817) | seawater metagenome | isolation source: Sea water | place: Canada:Atlantic | collected 2013-07 | reverse complement strand
TTTTCGCTTTGCTTCATAATTGCGTTAAAGTGCCTAAAAAATAGGCACGCAAAACCGCGAAAAATAATTTTTTTATTAAAAAAGTGCCTACGCGCGCATAGCTGGGGCAAAACAGGCCTGACGAATTAATGCGGGTTACAGCCCCATTATAAATATAACTAACTGAAATAACTGACTTATTTATCCATGCGTAAAACGCATACGATTTCCCGTTAATTTTATCCAGGCCTCTTTATATAAAACAGACTGGCTACTTGTTTAATAAAGGCAAATATTGTATTGTCGACATAGTTTTAGGAGGGATGCCAGAGTGGTCGAATGGGGCGGTCTCGAAAACCGTTGTGCGTTATGCGTACCGTGGGTTCGAATCCCACTCTCTCCTCCAGTTTCTTAACCACCATCATTCAATAAAGTTCGAAAATCCTATACAATGCAATTGTTTTAGGCTAATAATAGTCCGTTAACGTTTTACGATATCCCGTGAAATATGCCCCCCCTATAGGGGCACAAAAGGGGGCATAAAATAATGCGGGCATAAAGAATATTTGTTCCCAGGTCGAACAAATCCCAAAAGTTTTATGAGATTGCCGTCTTATCTAAAAAGAAAAAAACCAAAGCCCATGAAGCCCTTGAGATCATCGCTGAGTTGTATCGTATTGAAAAAGAGAGTGTGAATGAAGAGGAGGACTGGGAAAACTAGACCAGTCCTCCTCTCAGGAATTGAATAAATAAACTTGTATTTTATTAAAGATATCCCATACACCCCATTAAGAAATTTAAATATAGAAGAGGAAGAAGATGGCAAGGAAGAAGGGGACACAGGTTATTTTGAGTTGTCCTGTTTTCATCCACCACATGTAGGAATGACAGGAATTGCACTTAAGTTGATGCAACGATTAAGGAAAAAATTCGCCCAAATTGGAAGTACCCGTGAACGGTCTTTGGAAGAAGGACCAACTTGCGGTGCAGCCGCTGCTGCTGCCTCTTCCGGCGCCAGTGCTGCCGCAACAGATGAATAAGGGAATCCTAAATAAGGTTGGTTGAAATCTGTTTGGTTCCCTTACCCTTTATATTTTTTATAAGGCCCGGGTTTTTTGCTGTAATTCTATTTTATTCGTTTTTCAGAACCAATCCTTTGGCGAAATCTTTGGCTGTGAAAGGTTGTAAATCTTCGGCTGATTCCCCAACGCCAATGGCGTGAATGGGCAGTTTGAATTTATCCGCCAAGGAAACAACAACGCCCCCTTTGGCTGTACCATCCAATTTGGTCAAGATCAATCCTGTGACATCAACCATTTTGGAAAAGGTTTCCACTTGGCTGTGGGCATTTTGCCCAACAGTTGCATCCAAAACCAATAAACATGCATGGGGCAAGTCAGCATCATGTTTGCGCAGAACGCGAACAATTTTCACCAATTCATTCATTAAATCTGTATTGTTTTGCAAGCGCCCCGCCGTATCAATCAATAAAACATCATCTTGATTCTTGCGGGCTTTGTCATAAGATTCATAGGCCAATCCGGCAGCATCTGCCCCCAATTCTTTTTTAAAAACAGGGACATCCAACCGTCTGCCCCATACTTCCAATTGTTCAACCGCGGCCGCCCGAAATGTATCACAGGCAGCAATTGAAACTTTTAAACCTTCGTCCGTCCATTGCTTTGCCATTTTGGCAACGGTGGTTGTTTTGCCACTACCGTTCACGCCAACCATCAAAACGACATAGGGTTTTTTAGTCGTATCAATTTTTAATTTGTGGGCAACCGGATCCAAAATTTCAGAAATCTTTTGTGCCAGAAAGGTTAAAATTTCATCATTTGATATTTCTTTTCCAAAGCGTTCATCCCGCAGTTGGTCGACTATTTGGCTTGCCACACTGACCCCCAGGTCAGCTGTTATTAAAACTTCTTCCAATGAATCCAACGTTTGGTCATCCAGCTTTTTATGGGTAAATACTTGGGTGACGCTGTCTGTTAATTTATCAGATGATTTTTTTAAGCCATTCTTAAGTTTATTAAACCAACCAGCCATCTTAAGCCTCCATAACTAATTTATTATCTTGCACGCCAATCATTTTACCACGAACAATTTGATTCAGTTGTCCCTTAAAGGGCAAAATAACATGGGCAAAATTTTCACAGCGGCCCAGGTTATCATTTTCAACCAGTACATTCTGGGTGGATCCTATCATAGATCTTAATAATTTATCTAAATTCACTTGCCCAACATCACGTAAAATACCGGCGCGTTCTTTTGCAATTGCCTTGCCAACCTGGGGCATTCTTGCCGCTGGGGTTCCGGGACGTGGGGAATAAGGGAACACATGCATATAGGCAATTTCACACTCTGCAATCAATTGACGTGTATTTTCAAACATGGCGTCTGTTTCTGTTGGAAACCCCGCAATCACATCTGCCCCAAAGGCTGCATCTGGACGCATTTTTCGTACTTTTTGACAAAAATCAATTACATCTTGACGCAAGTGACGGCGCTTCATCCGCTTTAAAATCATATCATCTCCAGCCTGCAAACTGATATGTAAATGCGGCATAAAACGGGGTTCATTTTCAATCAGGTTAAATAAATCAGTATCTACCTCAACTGGGTCCAAGGATGATAAACGCAATCGTTTCAGGTTTGGCACATGGGCCAGCAATCGCTTCATCATTTGGCCCAAAGTTGGTGTGCCTGGCAGATCACCGCCATAAGATGTTACATCGACCCCTGTTAAAATAACTTCGGTAAAGCCTTCTTGGACCAATTTTTGAACTTGTTCTGCGATCAATCCCATCGGCACAGATCGGCTGTTCCCCCGACCATAGGGAATGGTGCAAAACGTACACCGGTGGTCACAGCCATTTTGAACTTCGACAAAGGCACGGGTTTTACCATCAAAACTGGTAACCAGGTGCGTGGCTGTTTCCTTTACCGACATAATATCGTTGACCAATATCTTTTTTGTATTCGTCGGGGAAAAGCTGTCGGCTTTCATTTTCTCGTGATTTCCCAGAACCTGATCAACCTCTGGCATATTACCGTAAAGATCTGGATTAATTTGGGCAGCACAACCTGTCACAATAATTTTCTTGTCTGGATTTTCACGACGGGCTTTGCGAATGGCTTGACGGGCCTGGCGTTCCGCCTCAGACGTTACAGCGCACGTATTGAAAATGATTGCTCCCTCCAGACCGGCCTGGTCTGATACTTCGCGCATCACTTCGGATTCATATATATTTAGACGACACCCAAAGGTGACAATTTGATTTTTATGATTCATAACACCCCTTTATATAATAATTACATAAGAATAAGCAATATGATTGCGGGGAAATAATTTCTTCATAAATTATTGTATAACTTGAATATAGAAATGAAATCTGATCTTTAAAGGAAATGAATAAGGTTTAAATGGGATTATTTTGTTTCAGCCACATCAAAAATCATTCCATCATACGCGGGCTCTATATGATCTGGGGTGGTTTTCATCACGGCATCATAATCTAATTCAACACTCATATGCGTTAAGATGGCGCGCTTGGGTTTAACATAGTCAATCCATTCCAATGTTTGTGCCAAGTGACTGTGCGTTGCGTGGGGATCTTGACGCAGGCAATCAACGACCCATACATCCAGCCCTTTTAAACTGTCCAGTTGGTCTTTTGTCAAAGTTTTAACGTCTGTGGAATACGCAAATTTCCCAATGCGGAACGTGCGGCTTTTGCTGAAGCCATGGTCTTGTTCAAAATGCTGAATGGTTAACCCTTGCAATTCAAAAGGGGATTCATCAATAATATTGGCCGTGACAAAAGGCTTATAGAAGTCTTCATTTCCTTCTTTGGGAAAGGCATATCCAAAGGCCGCCTGAACTTGGTCCAAGGTTGTTTTGTCACCGTATAAGGGAATTTCCTTTTTTTTAAAACGACTCATCAAACACAAGTCATTCAGGCCATGGCAATGGTCGGCGTGGGCGTGGGTAAGCAAAACAGCATCAATATCTTTGATACCAGCCCGAAGGATTTGATGACGCAAGTCTGGCGAACAATCAACCACAATGGTTTTATTGTTGTGTTCCAGGCAAATTGACGCCCGGAATCGACTGTTTTTCGGGTTTTCTGGGTTGCATTCCCCCCAAAAACCATTGATAAACGGCGCGCCTCCAGATGTGCCACATCCTAAGATTGTGACTTTCATGCGGGCCTCGATGCTTTGGAAAACAGGGTAAAGAAATTATTCGTTGTGGTGGTTGCCAATTCCGCCATGGAACACTTTTTAAGTTCCGCCACTTTTTCTGCTGTATGCACAACAAACGAAGGTTCATTACGCTTGCCCCGATGGGGAATAGGCGCCAAATAAGGGGAATCTGTTTCCACCAACAAACGTTCCATGGGCACAGTATGCTCCACAATATCGCGCAATTCTTCGGCCTTTTTAAAAGTAATAATGCCTGAAATGGAAATGTAAAAATTCAAAGCCATTGTTTCTTGGGCAAATTCTTTTGTGCCACTAAAACAATGAATAACGCCGGGATGGGATCGTTCTGAAACTTTTTCTTCTTGTAAAATTTGCAAGATATCATCCTCGGCAGATCGGCTATGAATAATCAGAGGCAAATTTGTTTGGGCTGCTGCACGGATATGATTGCGGAAACTTTCTTTTTGCGCTTCTTTCGGGCTGTGTTCATAATAATAATCCAGACCTGTTTCCCCAATACCCACAACTTTTGGATGTTTTGTCAGGGCAACCAAATCATCAACGCTGGCCACGCCTTCTTTCTCCACATCATGGGGGTGCACCCCAATTGTGCAAAAGATATTGTCATGGCTTTCGGCGATTTTAATAATGTTTTGGGCATCAGAAAGTTTGGTGGAAATTGTTAATAAAGTTCCCACATCCATTTGTTTGGCGCGATCTAAAACGGCATCAAAGTCTTGCTTGAAATCATCATAATTTAAATGGCAATGGCTATCGACTAACATTATTTTCCTCTTTTATATATCTTGGGAAAACGGGTTCTGGTTTATCCAGAGGCGTGCCCCCAACAACAGATTTTTCCAAGGCATCAAACGTGCGATCCGATTCAGGAACTTTTAATTGATCCAATAATTTTGATGCAGATTCTGGCATGATGGGTTGTACATACAGGGCCAAAATACGAATGGTTTCTGTCAATGTATATAAAACTGTTTCCATACGTTTGGGGTCAGTTTTCTTTAATCCCCAAGGGGCCTGAGTATCCACATATTTATTGGCAGCGCCAACAACGGACCAAATGGCTTCACACCCCTTGTGCAGGGCTTGATCTTTTCCTATAAAATTCCGCAGTTTTGGCAAAACATCTTTGGCGGCATTTAACAAAGCCAGATCATCTTTTTGAAGGTCGCCTGATTCAGGAATTTTTCCCTCACAGTTCTTAAAAACCATGGAAAGGGATCGCTGGGCCAGGTTGCCCAGGTCATTCGCCAGCTCGCTATTAATACGATTAATCATGGATGTGTGGCTGAAATTTCCATCATTACCAAAAGGAACCTCACGCACCATAAAGTAACGCATTTGATCCAACCCGTATTCATTAATCAAATCATAAGGATTAATCGCATTTCCCAAAGATTTTGAAATCTTTTGTCCTTCGTTTGTCCACCAACCGTGGGCATATATTTTTTTAGGGGGCGTTAATCCAGCTGCCAATAAAAAGGCCGGCCAGTACACGGCATGGAATCTTAAAATATCTTTGCCAACCATATGAATATCTGCGGGCCAATACTTTTTGTATTCATCAGAATTTTCATCAGGAAAACCAACAGCTGTCATATAATTTGTCAAGGCATCTAACCACACATACATAATATGATCAGGGTTTCCAGGGACAGGCACCCCCCATTTAAAAGTTGTACGGGATACGGATAAATCTTTTAGTCCCCCTTTAACAAAGCTGATAACTTCATTGCGGCGCCCAGTTGGGGCAATGAAATCTGGGTTATCTTCATAAAATTTCAATAACGGTTCTTGCCATTCTGACAGTTTGAAAAAATAACTGGGTTCTTCCACCCATTCAACTGGTGCCCCTGTGGGGGCTTTGCCATCCACCAATTCTGATTCGGCGTAAAAGGCCTCATCCCGGACAGCATACCAACCATCATAATGGCCTAAATAGATTTGACCATTGGCTTCCAATCTTTTCCACAGGTCTTGGGCGGCCTTTTTATGGCGTCCTTCAGTTGTGCGAATAAAATCATTATGGGCACAATTTAAATCATCCGCCAAATCCCGAAATTTTTGGGAAACTTGATCTGTAAAAGTTTGGGGGTCAAGGCCCATTTTGCCAGCAGACTGTTCAACTTTCTGCCCATGTTCATCGGTGCCCGTTAAAAACTTTACATCATACCCATCCAATTTCATAAAGCGGGCAATCACATCGCACGCAATGGTTGTGTAGGCATGCCCAATATGGGGGGCATCATTGACGTAATAAATGGGTGTTGTGATGTAAAAATTTTTTGTCATTTTTTATCCTTAAGGTCGTAAGCAGATTATGCCAAATGCATTTAATAAGTAAAGATTTAATTAGTCAGCCTTGCGGGGGGATACAATAAAGCAAAGAACCGCAAATGTTGCGGCTAAGAAAGTGAAAAAACACAAGGGCCAGGCCGTTCCATCATGGCTGTAGCTGGCAACGGCACTAAAGATAAATGACCCACCAAGTTCCAAAAAATTAAACATCGATGCCGATGCTCCTGTCTTTTTGGGGAAAACATTCATGGCATATACACCTGCATTTGAAAAAACAAAAGCCATACCAAAGGTATAAAACAAACTGAAAATTCGAATGTTCCAGCCAGAGGGGGGCATCTTATAAGCCTCGGTTAAAAGTAACGTTCCCCCAATCAAGACAATAACCAGGCCGGCACGCAGAATTTTATAGCTGCTGTACTTCATAATTAAGTGACGATTTATAAGGCCGCCAATCACAAAACCAAGCACGCCAAGGGCGGTCAGATACCCAAATTCTTTGTCTGTAAATTTTGTTAATTCAAGATAAACAAAGGGGGATGTGACAATAAAAACAAACAATCCGCCTAAGGTACAGGCAGATATCAAGGAATACATCATGAATTCACGTGTTGAAAGCAGCAATTTATAATCTTGTATAATGGATTTAAAGGCGGCCGTTTTTGTGCGTAAGTGCGTTTCGGGAACGCGGATTAAAATGACAAAAAACAAAAGAATACTTAAGGCGGCAATTAAGAAAAAGTTATAGCGCCAACTTAATAAATCGGCAATATGGGCGCCAATGGTGGGGGCAAAGGCAGGGGCAATGGATAAAACAAGTCCCATCAACGTAACCCATTGCACATATTTTTTATTATCAAATAAATCCCGAAAGGTGGCCAAGGCAACGGGAACAGCACAGCCTCCGCCAATACCTTGGATAAATCGGGCAAGCCACAGGCTGTATATGGTACCTGCAAAACAGGCATAAATACTGGCAAGGGTGAAAATGCCAAAGCCAACCAGCAAGGCCTTGCGACGGCCCACCACATCAGAATAGGGACCGAAAAATAAACAAGATGCAAAAAGGCCCAGAAAATTAAAATTCATTGTCCATTCTATGGCAACAATAGAACTTTGGTAAAAGGCCGCCATCCGAACGAAATTCGGGGCATAAATATCCGTAGACGCAATTTGCAGGGTCACCACCAGCATCATTAAGATAGGCAAAAGGTTCACATTTTTTGTAGTCTTAGCGATTTCCATAAACAACCTTTGTTAAATATAATCCTTCTGGTGGGGCGGTTTGTCCGCCTTTGCATCGATCTTTGGCCTCTAAGGCCGTTTTAACATCATCAGGTGTCCATTTTCCAAGCCCAACAGCATACAACGTTCCAACAATATTGCGAACTTGATGATGTAGAAAAGACAAGGCTTCTACATAAATTTGTATATTGGGCCCATCTTTGACAATTTCAATCTTATCCAATGTCCGCACTGGGGAATTGGCTTGACAGTGACTTGCCCGGAAGGTGGAAAAATCATGGGTGCCTAATAAATGTTTGGCCCCTTCCTGCATAGCATCCGTATCTAATTTCAACGGCACATGCCACGCAAGATTTTTTTCAACGGCCAGTTTTGCCGGTCGGTTGATAATGCGATACATATAATGCCGCTTGGTTGCGGAAAATCGGGCATGAAAATCTTCGCCCACTTTTTCCCCATCAACAATACTAACCAATTGATTTTCTAAGTAATAATTAAGGGCTTTGCGGACTTTGTCAGCGCGCAAATCAACAGGCAGGTTAACGTGAAAAACTTGTCCCAAAGCATGAACACCCGCATCTGTGCGTCCGGCCACATACAAAGATACCTTTGTTTGGCAGAATTTATAGATGGCTTCCTCAATACATTGCTGAACAGCCAAGCCATTATTTTGGCGCTGCCACCCAACATAAGGGGTTCCATTATATTCAACTGTAAATTTATATCGTTGCATTAAAGCTGTGTGCCTTTTGGAATGTTATTTCCGCGTAAAAATTCATCAAGGGGCAGGGGGCGTGATCCTTCTTTTTGAATCACAGTTGGTTTGAAAATCCCAGACCCACAAGATACACCTAAGGTGTTATCAATGACTTGTCCAGGGGGGGTGCCACAATTTTCTGAACTAATTTCTGCTTGGATGACTTTGAATCGTTTGCCTTCATATTCAAACCACACCCCTGGCCAAGGTGTAAACGCCCACAGTTTACGAAGCAATACATCGGCTGGCTGAAGCCAATCCAGTAATCCTTCGGATTTTTTTAATTTCTTGGCATAAGTCACCCCTGTGTCAGGTTGGGGCGCGGGGGTAATTTCCCCTGCCAGATAATCCGGCAGGCATTCAATCAATAACTTGGCCCCAAGATCAGCCAATTCATCATGCAATTCTTGCCCAGTTGTACCAGGGTTTAAAGGAATGGCTTGTTTGTGAATGACGGGTCCGGTGTCCAGCCCTTCGCCCATCTGCATGATGCACACACCTGTTTGGGTATCGCCTGCCTCAATCGCGCGGTGAATGGGCGCAGCCCCCCGCCAACGTGGCAACAAAGAACTGTGAATATTGATGCACCCTTGTTTTGTGCCTTCAAGAATTTCTTTCGGTAGCAATAAACCATAGGCAGCCACCACAGCAATATCAGCCTGAAGCTGTGTAAAGGCAATTTGGCCCTTGGGATCTTTTAAAGAAGTGGGCGTTCGCACATCAATATTGTGAAGGTCCGCAAGTTGATGAACAGGGGATTTAATAATCTTTTGACCCCGCCCAGCAGGCCGTGGAGGCTGTGAATAAACGCACACAACATCATACCCTTTTTCAATTAAGGCTTTCAAAGCAGGAACTGCAAAATCTGGCGTTCCCATAAATATAATTTTTGGTTTCATATTATGTATTATTTCTTTGATTCTTTACAATATACATTAAGGCTTATATCATTTTAGACAAGGGTTCAATAATTAAAGGAAAGCTTTTATGGTTAATGCATTAGACCGTGATTTCAGGATTGATAATTTTAAAGCTATATTAATTTTTTTAGTTGTGATTGTTCATTATTTTTCTCCAGGGCGTGGTCCCCTGACGCAATTGTATCCCGGCATTGATCTTGTTATTTCTTTTGTCATGCTTTTTATGATGCCAAGTTTTACGATTGTATCGGGGTTTTTAACAAGTGGAATAATGGATAGGCAACGGGCACAAAGTTTTTTTATAAAAATCATTTTTCCCTATATGGTTTTTGAAATAATTTTCTTTCTGACTGCAAAAAAATACAATGATACAGTTTTATTTGCAGAACCTTTTTATATAATGTGGTTTTTATTTTGCTTGATTATTTGGCGGACTTTCATGATAGGTCTTGGGAAATATTTCAAGCCACGTGTTCTTTTAATACTAAGTCTTGGATTATCTTTTTTATGTCATTCCGACATACCAGCATTGGAATGGATGGGGCGGCCAGTTATAACATATTTACCCTATTTTTTATTTGGATATGCATTCAAGGATTATATTAAAAAATTTAAATGGTTGCCATTGTTCAGTATACTTTTAATTGGGATCATTTTTTCTATATTCTCTTACTTCCATGTATCCAGGGAAATTATTTGTACAAATAATTTTAGGCTTACATACGAACATATTATCAGTATTGGGACCCAGAATATGGCTATGACATGGGGGCCTTGGTATCAATCTTTGTTTATTGATCTTGTTATTAAAATTACATCAGTATTACTATTCTTAAGTTTTTATAGCTTGATAAGTAACAAATTAATGAAATTTAGTTACATTGGTAAAGAAAGGACTTTGGCTTTGTATTTATCCCATATTTGGCCAATGTATGGGATGATTCTTTTAGGATTTTATAATGAACACAATCCCCTCTATTTATTAATAAATGGGGTTGCCGTTGTTATTGTTGTTTGGGCCTTTACATCAGATGTCTGGTATAAAATTTATACGTCAATATTCGAACCGAAATTTTTTTCTAAGCTTTTTTAATAATTAATTTTATGCCCAGTCAGTGGATAATTTTACAGAAACTTTAGAAAAGACAGGGGATGTTGTTATCTTTCCAGATGCAGCTGTAGGACTTTTCCCACTGGCAACTTTTAAAATACGTCTTGATAAAGAGTTTCTAAAATCAGAACTGACTGCCTCTTTAGAAGTAAGAAGGATATATGCTTGATCAATGACAGAGTCGGGGGCATGAATAATACTTTGTGTAAGACGTTGAATTTGAGTTATCAATCTTGCCCGATGTGTACTGGCTTGAGGTGCTCCGCGGGCCCTGTAGTAAAATTCAGATAAAGTATTAATTGTTTTCCCAAGACTTAAGTCTAAATAATTTGTTTCAGGGATTGCTGCTGCAACTACCATAGGGATTAAAGGCCACAAGGCTTGTACAAAAGGTACGTTATCTGGGGCATAATCTACTCTAAAGGATTTTTCAGTGATAACTAAGTCCCAGTTATATCCCATTTCTGGTAGAGCTGCAGATAATAGAATAAGTGGATAAAGACCTCCATGGAGAAAACTCCACATTCTTTTAGTTATATTGTAGCATGCGTATTTTCCATCATAAGGGTCTGCATGAACACGTTGAACACGCGTGCTTGGTTCAGCAAATCCAGTTGCTGAATCATACAGGCTAACCAAGAAATCACCAAGGCCTTGTGATGCACCTGCATCACGAGCAAGTCCCATTGTTATTCCCAGGGCATACCCAGTAGCTTCGGCCGTAGCTGGATCGATACCTCCAGAAATCATTGCTCCTTCAATTACATTTTTTGATGCAATACTAAGCCCCCAAGCAGCCGTTGTACCAAGGACACGTCCTGTCCATCTTAGTCCATTTCTCCAGAATTGATGGTTTGAAGTAGCCGTATTATCTTCATATTCTTTAGGGTTTTTTAGATCAGGAAAGGCAGTGCCATGTTGTACAAGATGCCTAATTCGGGCTAAGGACTCTAACCCTTCTATATCTTCATCTTCCTTTTCAATTTTGTGTGTCGCATATTTGATTTTTGCAGACCCTGCAGCAGCAGCTGCTGCTGCAGAACCAATCTCAATATCTTTGGCTTCTTCACTGAATTTTATTTTTGCCGTTCCACTTGTAACGTTAAAAAGATCTGAAATTTCTTCATTGGTTAGATGGGTCGCAATAGTCCATTCAGTGCGATATAAAAGTTCAACAAGCGCATTTCTTTTTTTTGCAATTTCTGGTGTGCGTCCAGGAGAAAGATAGAGAAGGGCATTGTCAATATGTACATCAAGTTTTGTAAAGTTTTCATATAAAATTGAAATCAAGGCGAATGGTATTGTTATGGCATTTCTTGCCAATGTTCCGTATTTTAGACCATTTCCAAAAAATAAAGATAATTCAATAAAGCTGTTTACACCGCCTAGGCCAATAGCCGCAAGTCTTAATGCCCTGCGCCCCCATAATGTTTCTTCACGGGAAGGTATTCCAGGTGTTCTGTGTAGGGTATGGTGAATAGTATTAAATAACCCTTCTGAAAAAGAAGTCATTTGGCCACTGTACATAATATTGTATGCAAAGTTTATGTACAAAAGATACCCTGTTAGACGTCCATGCATTGCTGGATCATAATCAGGGCTTCCTGTATTATAGACAGGATGTTCAAGAACTGGGTCAATATTTGCCAAAGGTAATATAGTATATGAAAAATTATTATTGTCTAAAACTAGTCGACAAAAGCCTTGGGCTACACCTAAGGCAAAAGAACTACTTAAGGCAGTTGTAGATGGTGTATCTTCAAAAATTCTACTTTGAATTGCTTTAGAGAAAAGAAGCAAATCTTCGCCAATATCTCCAAGGTTTTTTCTTTTAATTTTTAGAACCCCTTTTTCTGGAAGAGCCTCTTGTAACATTGGATTTTTAACTGAAATCCGCCCTTCTTTTTTATCAATTTCTAATGCTGCAGCTGCTTTTACAGTAGTGCTGAAAAAAGTAGAAAGGTTTAATGTTATCATCATAGCAAATAACAATTTTGTTTTATTCATTTTTATATTTTCCTTTGTCTCAAGACAATATAATGTTTTTTTTAAATTTTTTAAGGGTAATTTATAAAAAAAAATTAAAAAAGGGGAAAGGTCTTAAAAATGAAGGGCATAATCACTTCACGGCAAAGTCAAAAAAGGCCCAGCCAAGGACAAAGTGAAGGATAATAACGCCAACCATATTTCTGTGTCGGATATAAAACCAGTGAAAGATCATGTTCCCAACAAAGGAAACAAGAATCACTTTTATGCCCCAGGCTTCATGCAGGACTGAAAACAAAATAGATGAAACCAAACATCTGTATAAAATGGAACGGTCTTGCAGGCGCATGATATGGGAATATCCCATTTCCCAAAACAAAATGCGAAACAATAATTCTTGCATAACAGTAAGAACCAAGTACACCAAAGCGTAACCGGAAATATAGTTTTCTTTTTGAAACATATCCACAACATTAAATTTCCTTAGGGCATAGGCAAACAAAAGAAATGCCCCGGAAATAAGCAAAGAGAAAATAACGCCTTTAGGAAGGTTGATCCTTAAATCCCGATTAATACGGACTTTGGCTTCTTTCAGGCTAACAATATTGCTGCGTAAGAAAATAAATATAATTGGCAAAAAAGATATAATGGTAATCAGGCCCAGCCCTTCTTTTGTCTTATGAAGCGGGGGATAGAAATACTGATAAATTTCACACCCAATATTGGACAAAGAAAAATAAATCAGGGTTATGTTTAACAAACGGTAATGTTTTTTAATTATATCTTGTGTCATTTTTTATAAAAGCCTCTAAGTTAGAATAGTCCATAAAAATGACAAATCGTCAATTAATAAATAAGAAATATTTCCATATTAATAGGCCTTAAATATAAAACCATAACGAATCTAATGAATAAAATGGGGGGATAATCCTTTACATTTTTGTTGAAATATGGCACTTCAGGTACAATATATTTATTAAACCTTGTTAAGGCAACTATGGCCAAATGTTTTTGGGTTTACATATTGGCAAGTCAAAAGAATGGCACTTTATATGTTGGGGTGACGGCAGCAAAAGGGTAAATAGGACTTAATAATAAGAAAACGGTAAAAATGACAAAAAAGAATTTATTTATCAAAACATATGGTTGCCAAATGAACGTTTACGATTCTGATCGTATGGCAGATACATTGGCCCCACACGGATATCAGTTGTGTGATGCACCAGATGATGCAGATATGGTGATTTTAAATACCTGCCATATTCGTGAAAATGCTTCTGAAAAAGTATTTCATGCGCTGGGACGGTATAAACCGATGAAGCAAGCCCGCGAAGCCCAAGGTAAGGATATGATTCTGGCCGTTGCTGGGTGCGTTGGCCAGGCCGAAGGGCCTGAAATTATTCGGCGTGCCCCGTATGTTGATATTGTGCTTGGGCCCCAAACTTATCATCGCCTGCCTGAAATGATTGAACGGGCGAAACGGGCGAAAAAGAAAAAAATGGAAGAAGGCGGCAAAAAAGAACGCATTGTGGAAACCGACTTTCCTGTGGAATCAAAGTTTGATCATATTCCCGCACCAAAATCAAACAACCGAATTTCTGCTTTCCTGACGATTCAGGAAGGATGTGATAAATTTTGCACATTCTGTTGTGTCCCTTATACACGTGGGGCAGAATTTTCCAGGCCTGTGGCAGAAGTTGTTGCAGAAGCCAAGAAATATGTGGATGAAGGTATCCAAGAAATTACTTTACTGGGGCAAAATGTGAACGCGTATCACGGTGAAGGCGCCAACGGATCTGGTGAATGGGGTCTTGGGGCTTTGTGCCTTGAACTGGCGGAATTGGATGGATTAAAACGTATTCGTTATATGACATCCCACCCACGTGATGTGGATGATGAATTAATTCGCGCCCATGGGGATTGTGAAAAATTAATGCCATTCTTGCATTTGCCTGTTCAATCAGGGTCAGATTCAATTTTAAAACAAATGAATCGGAAACACACTGCTGAACGGTACTTTGAAATTATTGATGATTTACGTAAGGCACGTCCTGATATTGCATTTTGTTCTGACTTTATTGTTGGGTTCCCTGGTGAAAATGATCGGGATTTTGAGGCCACAATGGAACTGGTTCGTCAGGTAAATTATGCCCAGGCCTTTAGTTTTAAATACAGCCCGCGCCCCGGAACACCGGCCGCAGCCATTGAACTGCAAGTACCAGAATCTGTGAAAGTTGAACGTTTAAAAGCCTTACAAGATCTGTTGAATCAACAACAAATTGCCTTTAACCAAAGCTTGGTTGGAAAAACAACCCCGGTCTTATTCGAACGGTATGGTAAAGAAGAAAATCAGTATTTAGGGAAAAGTGCCTATATGCAATCTGTACATGTGATATGTCCCCGTGATATCATTGGTAAGTTATTGGATGTTGAAGTTACCGAAGCTGGCTCCAATAGCCTTAAGGGACGATTAAAATAATCAGGGGCTGATGAAAAAAAAACTTACAGAATTATCGTTGGAATTTGATGATAATCAACTTTTGGCGCGATTGGTGGGGGAACAAAATTCCCACCTTAAATACTTAGCACAGCAACTGGGGGTTGATATTCACCTGATTGGTAATATTCTTTCCATTACAGGGTCTGTGACAAAGGTCAAAAAAGCCCAGGAAATGATTCAAGATCTTTATCATAAACTGGAAGATGGCATTGATATTGAAAATGGAACATTCGAAGGTATTGTTCGCCTGAAAAAGCAAAGTTCTGGTTCAGAAAGCCAGGCTGATATTGATCTTCAGGGAACCAAAGTTCAATTAAAATCCAGTGATCGTGAAATATTTCCAAGGTCAAAACAACAAGCAAACTTTATCCAAGCCATGAAAGATAATGATATGGTTTTTGGGATAGGGCCTGCCGGAACGGGAAAGACTTATCTGGCGGTTGCCATGGGGGTTTCTATGTTAATGTCAGGCGAGGTTGAACGTCTGGTTTTAACAAGACCTGCGATAGAGGCCGGGGAAAAATTGGGGTTTCTGCCTGGCGATATGAAGGAAAAAGTGGACCCATACTTGCGCCCCATTTATGATGCCTTGCACGATATGTCCCATGAATCCCGCATTGAAAAACTTTTGGCCAGTGGCGAAATCGAAATTGCCCCTTTGGCATTTATGCGTGGACGGACATTGGCCAATGCTTTTGTGATTTTGGATGAAGCCCAAAATACATCAGCCATGCAAATGAAAATGTTTTTAACCAGAATTGGGGAGGGGTCAAAAATGGTCATTACCGGGGATGCAACCCAAATAGATTTGCATCCAAAAGAGGCCTCGGGTTTAATTGATGCCCAGCATCGATTGAAAAATATTGAATCCATAAAGTTTATTGAATTTGATGAACGGGATGTGGTTCGTCACCCAATAATTGGAAAAATTATCAAAGCTTATGCCCAAAAATAATATTACCATAGACGTCCAAATTCATGACGATAGATGGGATTCTTGTCTGACTGATTTTTCTTTGGAAAAATTAATTAATAAGGCCGTTGAAATTGAAGAATGTGATCATTTTGAATTGTCTATATGTTTTACCAATGATGCAGAAATTCAGAAGTTAAATAAAGATTACCGCGATAAAGACAAGCCGACAAATGTGTTGTCTTTTCCAAATGAACCTCTGTCCGACAAAGCCGACAGGCAAATCTTGCTGGGGGATATTATTTTTTCCATAGATACGATTGAAAAAGAGGCCAATGAACAAGGAAAATTGTTTGCAGATCATTTAAGTCACCTTACAATTCATGGGTTCCTACATCTTTTGGGGTATGACCATATAGATCAAGAACAAGCACAGCAGATGGAATCCCAAGAAATTAAGATTCTATCTTTATTAGGCATGCATAACCCTTACGAGGCCGATGAAAAATGTTAAAGTATTTAAAAAGAATCAAAGATGCTTTGTTTGTTTTAAAAAAAGGAAGCGCCGCCACCGACCAATATAGTAACCCTGAACTTAGGGCGCGTCAGGCAGAAATGTCCGTCCAAAAACAAGCCATTATCAGCAGCACCGTCCGATTAAATAATTTGCAAGTGCATGATGTGATGTTGGATCGTTCTGATATTGCTTGGTTGGATTTATCGGCTGATTCAAAAAGTATTCTAAAACAAATTGATGGCAACCCCCACACACGCTATCCCCTTTGTCATAAGACTTTGGATAATATGATGGGGTTAATTCACGTCAAAGATATTTTACCCGCCCTTTACAAAAGTAAAAAAATTAATTTCAAAAAAAATATTCAAAAACCCATGTTCGTGTCTCGATCCATTCGATGTTTGGATCTGGTTGTTAAATTTAAAAATAATAAACAGCATTTTGCGTTTGTCGTTGACGAATTTGGCGGTATTGATGGGATTGTGACAATTCAAGATATTGTTGAAGAAGTTGTGGGTCAACTGGACAATCAAATCGATACAGGGGATGATTTATTTTATGATTACCAAAAAGATCACAATAAATTAACGGTTGATGGGCGGTATGAATTAAGTAAATTAGAAGCCCAATTCGGGGAAATATTAACAAAGAAAGATCAAGAGAGTGACCCAGATACGGTGGCAGGATTGATTATTTTAACAGCAGGTTATTTGCCATCCAGGGGGGAAGTTATCAAACACCCTTCGGGAATAGAGTTTGAAATAATTGATGCCGATGCCCGCCGGGTTTTAAAAATTTGTATCAAAAATATTAATAAAATTTTGAAAAAAGAAGTATAAAACAGGTGGCTGGCTGAAATCCCCCCATCTTCACCCAATAATTGATGCGGGGCCCAGAGAGGCATTCACCAGACACAATTTTAGTTTGTCATTAAGCTTATGAGCGGACCTATTTTGATTCGTCGCCCCGTGCTTGACACCCTCTCACCTCGTCGCCCCGCACTTGATGCGGGGTCCAGAACTGAGGTCACCGGGTACAATTTTCTTGACATTTAAGGTGGTTCTGGAACCATATGTAAGGGCTTGTTGCACAATGATGTTTTTGAGGCGAGCCAAAAAAAGCGGCGACGCAACAGACCGGTTCATGGTAAACACGCTGTATGGAATAAGGCTATCGCAGATTCTGGATCAACCGGAATGACAATAAAAGGAAGGCAATGACAAGTAAAAGGACATTATCTATTAAAGAATACTTAACCACAAAAACATTCGACAAAATCCATTATTGGAAGGCTTTTTTTCTGTGCCTGATTTTAGGGGCTGTTTCAGGGCTGGCCACAATTCCTTTTGGTTTATTTGCCCCGGCATTCTTTTTCATGGGGGCTTCGATTTTACTGATTGTATCGGACCGTCCAAATTTTCAAAAACACCCTTACTTAATGATGTGGGGGTTCAGTTTTGGGTATTATGTTATGGCGCTCCACTGGATTGTTTACGCCCTTCACGTTGATTGGGCATCGTTTTACTGGGTGGCGCCCTTTGCCGTTATGGGTATTCCCATTATTTTTTCTTTTTACCATGTTTTTTTGACTTGGATTTTTGGCTGGGCCAAAAGTTATGGCATTTCCAAAGTTATTCGATTTGCCTTGATTTGGTTATTGGCAGAATTCATGCGCAATGCCTTGTTTACAGGATTCCCCTGGGCATCGGTCGGGTACATATGGTCTACCAATTTGATTGTGTCCCAATTTGCCTCAATCGCAGGGATTCCTGGTTTAACCCTTCTAACCTTCTTAGGTGTTGGGGTTATTTATTTGAAATTTATGACACCAAAGCCTGATTTTTATCGTCGTCGGGTGATTTTTGCCATTGTTTTATTCTATGCTGGCGTGTTTTTGTATGGGACTGTGCGTCTTCAAAATACACAAGATTATGACAAGACGGGAATATGGCTTAAATTGGTGCAACCAAATATTGCGCAGACCGTAAAATGGGATCCAATAGAAAGAAAACAGAATGCCGATATCTTGATGGACCTAAGTCAGCAAGGACAGAAAGTACAGGCGATTATTTGGCCAGAATCAGCGTGGCCGTACCCGACCAAGCTTGGTGAAAAAATAGATGTATTAGAGGGTATTATTCCCAAAGGCACACTTCTTATTACTGGGGTGACAAGGTATGGTATGCACAACCAATTATGGAACAGTATTGGGGTTTATGGATCCCATGCCATTATGATGGATGTTTATGACAAAAGTCATTTGGTGCCGTTTGGGGAATATATTCCGTTGCGGGATCTTTTAAAAGAATATTTACCATTTATGAATGTTCAAAAACTAACGAATGGCATGATGGATTTTTCGGTGGGGGATGATCGACAGATTTTGCAACTTCCTTATTTACCCTCGATGAAGCCCCTTGTCTGTTACGAAGTTATTTTTTCAGATGAAGTGGCAGAGTCCAGCTCTGGCGCCCAATGGATGTTAAATGTTACCAATGATGGATGGTATTTGAATAGTTTGGGCCCCCACCAACATTTTGAAATATCCCGTATGCGTGCCATCGAAAATGGGATGCCAATTGTGCGGGTGGCCAATACAGGCATCAGCGGGGTGATTGATTCTTTTGGGCAGGTGAAGGGGCAAATAAACCTGATGACGCGCGGTTATATAGATGTTGAATTACCGCAAGCCCTTAAGGACAGTACGGTATATGTTG
>OJGZ01000314.1_pt1 | contig 19739 bp, 15 predicted proteins | sample 1595051 | NCBI WGS metagenome assembly OJGZ01 (sample SAMN05416800, study PRJEB24817) | seawater metagenome | isolation source: Sea water | place: Canada:Atlantic | collected 2013-07 | reverse complement strand
CTTCATGGGCTTCATGGGCTTCATGGGCTTCATGGGCTTCATGGGCTTCATGGGCCTCATGGGCTTCATGGGCTTCATGTTCTTTTTTATGCCCATCATCTCTACGCTCATCATTTTCGATGAGATCCGCCAGATCTGTGGACGTATCAACATGGTCGCAACCACCACCCGACAACAAAAAAAGCGTTTCATGCTGATCTAACTTCGAGCCTGCATCTTCGATTGCCGACCTGTCTTTTGGCGAGCGAGCCTTATGCTCAAAGCCAACCAAATTCATCGCTGGAGAAGTGAATTGAATTTCAAGACTGGCACCTTCCATTGCTATGGCCAGTTCCGATAGACCATGCACGTGTGCCTCTAAACTAACTGTACCCTCTTCCGCACGTGCGAACTGAGCCACAGCAGCGTAAGCGAGAGTCAGCGTAACGATGTTAGATAAACGTATTTTCATCAGTTAAGCACCTTTCGTAATAGCCCGTCTTCTTCGCTGCATCCAATGTTACAACATAGCATTTTCAAGTGCTAGTGAATTTATTTGCCGCGGTTAAACACACCTTATTTTGTCGTTCATTACACGCAATACCAACAAAGTGTAGGCATGATTAAACAATCCGAACAAAAGCCCGATAAGCTCAGTTGATAGGTGGATTCTAATGACACCTCAAATTTCGAGTCAAAAACAGCCAGACGAGCTTACCCTGTTTAGGTACGCATCAATTGAAGCTGGCCCTGTTTAAGTTACCAGTAGTAGCAGTAGTGAAAGGTAAGTGCGATTGTCGCGCAAGACCTACAATATTCCGCCTATCATTACCGGACCACCTGCGCTCGGTCAGCCGCAAACATCCACAGTCCCGGAACAAGCGATGGGTTAAAAACCACCATCAGAATGCCTTAAGAGCCACTAATTAAAGTAGAGCTATCAGACCTGAGCGTTCAAGCGATAATCGGAGGTGTTTGTCACCCCTCTCCTTTCGACAGTGCAGTTTTTACAAAATAACTACTCTTTATTTACAAATATCCGACTAGTTGACTGGTCCCACCATCGCGAAACAAGTCGTCTTAAGCGCCATGAAACGTGGCTTACTTTTTGCTTCCTTCAGATAACAACATATCACTAAGGAGATTCTCGTGGACATCTACGAACGAATAATTGCAGACCATCAAACACAACGGGATCTGACCGCAAGCATACTGAACACAGAAGGCAATTCAGAAGAACGTCAGCAGCTTTGGAAGGAATTTCAACCCGAAGCGATTGCTCATGCCAACGCCGAAGAACAAACCTTCTATGCAGCCTTGATTGAAGATCCGGATACTCAGGAACAGGCCCGTCATTCTATCAGCGAACACAAAGAAGCAGACGACCTGATTGAAGAGATCAGTGAAATGGACATGAGCTCCAGTGGCTGGTTGCAGACATTCAAAAAGTTAAAGGAAGACCTTGATCACCATATGGAGGAAGAGGAAAAGGAGGTCTTTGGCAAGGCCCGGAAGATCATTGACGAGGATCAGGCCCAGCAGCTTGCGGAAGCTTTCAACAATCGTAAAGACGCTGAGCTGAAGGAAGCCTAGCAATTAAACCGATAATGGTCTGCATCCCGATATTTCAGCAAGGAGGTGAAAGTGGAGAAGCTCTTTTTCGACAGTGCAGATAATCTCTGGCGGGTAGCGATTTCTGCCCCACTCTTGTATATCTCGGTCATCGCTTATATTCGTCTATCGGGTAAGCGATCCACCTCGCAAATGAATAATTTCGACTGGATAGTGACGGTGGCCATAGGCTCGCTGGTCGGCTCAGGTATTATTCTCAAAGATGTTGCCCTTACAGAGGTAGTGTTGGCCATCGGGCTCCTACTGGCGATGCAATATTGCGTCACGAAGGCGGTCGTTCACAGTGAAAGAGTTGCCAACCTGGTCAAAGCCAGCCCGAGGTTATTAGTCTACGAGGGTCAACTGCTTGAAAAAGCCCTGTTGGATGAACGGATCAGCGAAAAAGAGGTGCTCGCTGCTGTTCGAGAACAGGGACTGCAAAGTATTAGTGATGTAAGAGCCATGGTTCTCGAGACTGACGCGTCGCTAAGCATATTATCGCGGAATACTAACAACCAACGCCGCGCCGATGCCTATTTTGAAGTGAAGGGCTGGCCCACGGGAATTGATTAGAGTCTGAGCGCGATTTACCCACGAGGTTTTGGGAAGCTTAATTATTCACCAGACCTGATAAATGATGAGCTTCCGTAGCGTAGTAATCAGCACTAATAAGCCTCTTATAAGAATCAAAGGGAACGGCGATGCATTGTCAAATTAAATAGGCTCCACAAAGCACGAAAAAAGCACAAACTCACTGGGTTGTAAACTCATCATGACTAATATTCAGCTGGAAGATACGACAAAACGCCCCGACGCCTACCCCCTGTACGACATTAACCAGCACTTCCATGATCAACTGGAAGAACTGAGAACGTCAATGCGCAAAAAGTTGGACGACGGAAATATCCCCGTGGTAGTGCGCCTGGATAGTCGCCTTATTTTAGCCCTTGGCGATAAGCGCACAATACTCAACGTCAACGACACCTACTTTCACCAGCTCAAAGCGGTGGCACATCTCCCGATAATGTTGTTTCTTGCCGCGCGGAACAATGGGGATACCGCCGCAATCAGCACTGAAGTGCAGGAAGCCCTGTCCCAGCTGCAAAACGGGGATTGCTTACCTCCTTCAACACTGTCGATCATGCAGGAAGCCGTCACTTCACTCACTGACGACTCACAATGGCCAATCCTGGAATTTTCCGCCGTACGGCAGTACAACGAGGCACTACAACCCGCTTTTCAAGCACTAATTACGCAGGCAGCCAAAGATGAAGTAGAACAGACACTAAAGGCGTTACATACGCTAGAAGCACTGGTTGATGATGACAAACGATGGAAACAAACCTTCTACGTCATTTGTGCGGGACACCAACCGCGCTATAAACAGTTGGCAAAAGTGCTGTTCCGACGCTGGGTCTTCGAGGCAACGGCATCATCAACGGAGGTAGAGCAACGAGTACTGTATGGCGAATCTCTAGAATCCGTGGCAGCGGCCCTGGAGCTTGTAGCCACTCGACTCGTTAACAGCGACATTGGTGATGCTTTCCTTAAAAGCCCATTAGCCATGAATCAGGATGTACTGGGTGAAGCCGGTGAAATCGCAGTGAACAATGCATTTAGCACAGAGGCACAAGCAATACATCCTTAGCCCGATAGCTAGCCGATGACGAAACATCTTTTATTGTTAGCTAGCGCGTACATAAAGTTTATTCGCCAGTGACTCTCGGTAGGTAGAGGCCCTAACAACCTACTGACACACAATGGTGTATAGCAAAGCCGGCTAAATAATAATTGGAAGTAAAAATAATGAAACGTGTTTATGTAGCAATAGTAGCGACAGTAGTATTGATAATTGTACTTCCGCTAGTCGGGCTATTTATCATGCCAATGGCCTTCGCGGGCTTAATTGAATCGGCCACCTACAAACTCACAGGAACCAAAATCCGTTTTGATACCTTAGAGCTAGATATTGCACCCTTAGTGATGAAGGCATCCAACATCACCATTGTTAATACGGTATCAACCATCAGTGATGAGAAGACAGCGCTTCGCGTCGGTGAATTCCAGCTAGAAGCCAGGGTAGCAGACTGCTGGCTTTCAGACGATAGATGCTGGAATCTACGAGCGGGAGATATTGAGGCACGTATACCTGAGGATGACTCTGAAAACGATAAAAGCGAGAAAAATGAGCAAAACGACAGCAATACGCTACAACGCGCCAATACGATTCTGAAAAGTCTGGAACTGGACGACTCTGATTTACCCTTGTGGTTTCGTTTTGAGAAAATCAGAGTAAAGAAGCTTTTATTAATATTCCCTGAGGAAAGTTCCGCACAGCCAATTGAATTGGCGTCACTAACGTTGGAGAAAAAACCACAGCGCGTATTGGAGCTTCTTCTGAACGGTCAGTACGGTTCTCATCCGATGCATGCCGAAGGCACGGTCACGCTGCCAACAGGATCTCGCAGCAAACAAATAGAACTACAAGCCAGCATGCCAGGAAGTGACCTCAGTGTCAGTGGTCAGCTTGGCCACGATGGCCTGGTACCAGGAGACTTGAAGATTATTCTTAGCGCGGAGGAACTTGCCACACTGTCCAATCTAAGCGGATGGCCACTGCAAGCCTACGCCCCGCTACACATTGAAGTACGTATTCAAGCGCCCACGCCAAATGAATGGAAAATTCGTGCCAAGGTGGCGGCCCATAACGTACCGACCACTCTGGAACTGACCGTACTTGAACCGGGTGATGCACAACCACTGCACGTCTCAGCAACGGTTGGCAAGCGTAAAGCGAGTGACGAGCACCCATGGTCAGTTTTTTTACCAGCTAGCCTTAGCGGCGATGTCGAGATTCTCGCCAATGAAGTTATCGTAGATCCTCTGATGGCCAGTTTTTCTAACAGCAATATCAATGGGCGACTGGGCGTGACTCACACGGCTGAACCCATTGAAATTGACCTCACGATGCAAACAGATACGCTGGATATCAATGATTTTCGTACCAGCTCCCCAGTGCAACTCAAAGACAGTGCAGCAGCGATTGACGAACCGACGACCAATGTGATCCCTAATACCCGTCTGGATTTCACATGGCTGACTGCCGCCACGGTCAACGCTGATGTACAAATCGATCGTCTACATTTAAACAAAAGTCTTTTGCGGAATACTCAAATCACCGCTGCTTTAGTTAACGGCAAGCTCAGCCTGAATCCGATACGAGCTGACATGAACAAAGGCGGCATCAGGGGCACGGTGGTAGTGGAACAGCAGGCTGACGCTTCTGCAACCATCCGGGCCAAGCTGTACGCTCGAGAAATAACACCCGCAGACCTGGGAACGCCGGGCAGCGGCCTGATTGATGGTGGTGAAACGGATTTGGGGTTCGATCTGACTACCCAGGGTAAAACGGCACAACAGCTGGCGTCAAACTTGAATGGCGAGTTCGCGCTTGAAATACAACGCGCGACCCTGCGCAATAGCTTATTTGAAGTCATAGGTTCAGACCTGGTGACGCAGACGGTCAACTTGATCAACCCCTTTGCCAGCAGGGATGACGCCACAGAGCTGGAATGCGCAGCCCTACGTTTTCAAGCCACTGATGGTCTTCTTCACAGCCCGGATCAAATCATTTTGGAAACCCAGAAGATGAAAATCCGTGGTGGCGGCGATATTAATTTAAACGATGAAACGCTGCGTATAGACCTTATCCCCAAAGCCCGTTCTGGTTTTGGGGTGGGTCTGTCAGACCTCGCGAAATTTGTTCGCATTGGCGGCACGCTAGGAAAGCCTAGACCAGTCCCAGACCCAAAAGGCGTTTTGAAAAGCAGTGCGACTATCGGTGCTGCCATCTCAACCGGTGGGCTGTCGCTACTTGCTCAAGGCTTATTTAATAAAGCGAGTAGTACAGGTACGGCGTGCGGGAGAGTGTTTGAAAACAACATCGATGTGCCATCAGAAATAGCTGGGCCTGATAAACCCGGTTAATCTCCCCATCTAAGTAGCCGTCTAATGAAACAGTGTAACTTGGGAATCTATACAAGGCGTGGTTTTAGATGCCTGCCAGTATCTAGATACTGGCAGGCACGTGAGATTTCAGCGAGCAATCACTTTCTGGGCTCTAGTTTTTATACAGTTGAGGATTTCAGTATAAAAGGAGTACTTAAAACTTATAGAAGCTGTGAATTTCATCAACCCAGGCAGGATCAGCCATATTGGGCCAGTTATCGGAATCGAAACCAGGCGCGTTTTTTAAATATTCCTTAGTAGAGTTCAATCGAAAGCATTCTTCTTCAGTGTCCAGGGTCAACGCTGACATTGGTACGGCGAATAGCTTCTCTCCAATACCAAATACACCACCAAAACCCAGTACGGCGTAAGCGACTTTTCCAGATTGACAATCAATCATAAAGTCTTTGATGTCACCAAGGTCTTCATTAGCGTTGTTTTTTACATCGTTACCAACCAACGAGTCAGCTGACATTACAGGGTTTCCAGCAATCATACGAGTTCTCCAAAAGTAAGTTAGTGTCGTAAACATTTACGAACACTGTAGAAAGAGCAAATTGCATACCAACACTATAATCAAAGTCTATCTTTCCATAGCGTACAGACTGAGTCGTGTACGCCTTGCACCTTTTCCGCTATTTCTTCAATGAATTTAAGGCACAAAGTTATTTGTATTTCTTCTGACGATAACTTTTCCAGGCATTAGCTTCACGACTATTTTCGGAAAATTTTTGACCCATAAAAACATTATTTAATCAGTGTATAAAAAACCTTTCATCAGCAACTATTACAAGCACAATGTAAAAATTACCAATTTAAATCTATTAAATAAGAAAAAAACCTCATCTACCCATTATTCCAGCGGAAAAAAGACAAACACAATAAAACTATTGTTGGCATAGAAACTGCTCCTAACAAATACTATGCGGGCGCAACTGCAACGCATGAAAAATAAATAGTCCATTTCGAATAGTCATAAACACCTATTCAGGAGAATAAAAATGATTGATCAAAACGAATCATCAGTAATCGCAGCCCAGCCGCAGTCTGCGACAGTGACACGGAAGGACATCAGCTGGGGAGGGATTTTTGCCGGCCTGACTTTGTTCCTTGCGCTAAGCTGGCTACTGTTGTTACTAGGGGCTGCACTTGGCGTTGGCATTGCCGATGCTACGGATCTGAAAGCGATAGGCGATGGACTCGGTATCGGCTCAATAATATGGATAGTGTTGACTTCCCTATTGGCGACATTCGCTGGCTCTGTGCTGGCCGCCAGTCTAGCGGGTAGCCCTGATGATCGGATCGGAGTGTTGCACGGCGTAACGTTGTGGTCGGCAGCCACTGCCTTAATTGTCACCCTAGGTGCGTTGGGTATAGGTGGCGCGTTCAATGCCATGAGTGGTGTCGTTTCCAGCAGCACGAGCGCTGGCAAAAAAATGCTGGTCGATGCTAATTCAGAAATAACCCATACCAGCAACATCAGCGACGGTCTCACCACTGCAGTCGCCGCAACAATTAAACGCCAGAGCGCTAAGCTACTGGCCAATGTCGCGACCGGTACCAACGGGCCGAGTAAAACTGAGGTTCGCCAGGCGATTAATGATCTGAATGCTGAAGATTCAAGCGCGATTGCGAATTCTCTGGTATCAGGGGATACCGACGCAGCGAAACAACGCCTGACCTCAAGCACTGATTTATCAAACTCACAAATCGATTCTGTTATTAGCGGCGCTGAACAGGAAATGAAGAGCTGGGCAAACACTAAGCCAGTGCAGCAGGCTGAACAATGGCTAAATCAGGCTATTGCTGAAGCACGCACTTCTACGGTCCAAGCGGTCAGTGAGCTGGGCGGCGAGGCTGTCAGCCGTCGCGAGCTGCGACGGGCGGTTGATGAGATAGACGCTGACACTCTGACACAGGCTGGAGAGTATCTGATAACCGGCTCTCCGAATCGCGCCAAAGACGTAATGATATCGCGCACTAATCTCTCGGAGCATGATATCGACGCCATCATTGATGGTGCAGAAGCTGAAGTGGATCAATTAATTAACGACGTACAGACTCAACTCAATCAAGTTAGTGAAGCTGCAGCAACTTATACGCAAGCGGTCCTCTGGACATTATTCTTAGCCTCCACTTTAGGTTTAGTGGCCGGTTTCCTTGGCGGCGCGAGTGGCGCAGGCACGGTTCGCAGAATTTATCCGGTTACCGAAACACGTGTGTAGTCAATCAAAAAACGAAATTCAAAACAAACAGAACAAAGAGGATTCACCATGAACGCGAGCCTGTTAAGTCTACTGCTGATCATATTGGTTCTAGCAGCCGTACTACAAAATGTTTATATAGGGGGCCTGGGCACACTAATTTTGGTCGTAGTACTGGTTATGTTTCTTACCGGTCGTTTATGACTGTATCATTGCAAATAGATAGCCATCATATTGTGTGGACCAACTGTTAGCACACTGTTTTTGCTCTGAGAGATACAAGACGAAGCAGACTTGATGGAACCACACGCCGATTGGATCGATTTTAACGCAGCACTGTAGGGAAAAAACGAGTTTAAAGGTTTCCAATCGGCTCTATACATGCCCCTATCATGCAGGCAACTTGAATAAATCTCACGAAGACCGTGCCATTATGATTGCCTGCATTTTTCGCATCTAGTCTATAGCCATGGCTGCGGACTGCTCTGCAAGCCATGTAGTCAATAATAAATAATGGCAGAAAGGTCTATTTGAGCCGAGGTGATTTCGTAGTATTAATATAGAGGTTCCATGCCACTCAGTAAAAAAATAGAAAAGAAAACTCAGGAATTAGTTGATTCGAAGCACATGCTTAAAAGCATTACATTCGCCTCGTTCTTAGAATCGACGATTGTGCCTATCCCTCTTGAAGCTATTATGGCGCCATTAATGCAAGCCAGACGAGATTCACTGTGGAAAATTGCACTCATGGCTACTATTGGCTGTATTATTGGTGCCGGTTTTGGCTACGCGCTAGGCTACTACCTTTTTGATATGGCGGGCCAATGGATTATTGATACTTTTTTCAGCCAGCAGCAATTCGATAACGTAAAACAACATATGAAAAACCAGGGTTTTTGGTTTGTTATGACCCTTGGTGTTGTACCTATTCCGTTTCAAGTCGCTATGCTCGCTGCAGGAGCCATGCAATACTCACTGGCTTTATTTTTACTGGCCACCGTAATAGCCAGGTCACTGCGATACTTTGGTCTAGCCGCTGTAGTTTACTACGCAGGTGACAAAGCTGAAGAGCTTATAACGCGCTATAAAACGAAAGCCATTATTGCTATCACCCTGGTGATTTTACTACTGTGGTGGTTATCGAATGTTTTAAGCTGATGAGAATAACGCTATAAGCTACTGCCATAAAGCCACCGCCTGCTGAGAGGCCGTATGTTATCGGTTAATCAGCTCTCACTCATTCCCGCCAAGTCCACCAAGCCAACACAAGCCAAGCTGTTAAAATAGTGCCTGTTATGGCTAACGATACGCCAGCACCTAAGGTAGCGACAGTAGGCAAGGCAAATGCTGTTACTAAACCACCCCCCATAATCGGCTCGTAGAAAGGTTGCTTATCAGCATAGGAATCCATAGCATCTGTTTTGTTATCTGGGTCAACAACTTTTATCAATAGAATTCCGGATGCCGTGGTTGCTGTTCCACCGCCCAGATCGCCAACACCGTATGCGTGCCAGGGCTTACGATAGATGTACCTCCCCAGGCTAAAAAAGACTAAAAGGTTCCAGCCCAACCCAGCAGCACACAATATTAGTAGTGATTGCCAATTACTACTGATCACTTCAAGAGATAAGGTAGCTAAGGCAGCAAAAATAACCATATCTAAAGCAAACGACGATATTTTTTCAAATAAGGCCCTATCAAAAAGGCGATCCCATGAAAGGGATTGAAGAATAGCCTGAACAGCCATTCCTATAACAAGCACCACCGAAAAAAGAGGTATAAAATCTGTAATATACTGTTTTGCATTTTCACCTCGAATACTATACTCCAAGGAGTTAAATGCCTGCAAAACCGACCATCCCGCAACAACCACTAGACAAACTAAACCGAGGTGAACCGTAAGCCGCCCAGTTAGGGGGTTTGGCTTTAATACCTGTGGTAAATCGGCATCATTATTTTTGTTCTGAACATTCTCTTTTACTGGTTCTTCTCCCCCTAGTTTGTAGCGTTTCACCAAGATATTAGCCAGTATCGGGCCAAGAATTACACCGGACAGAATACCAACCGTCGCCACAGCCATAGCAAATGCCTCGCCTTGTTCGAACCCAAGCGCTGAAAAGTTTTCTCCCAGTCCCGCTGCTGTACCATGTCCGCCTTGAAAACCGATCGCTATGACAGCGCCGGCTAATTCACTGATATCAAACATTGGCACGAGTACTAATAGAACAATCACAAGACCTACAACATATTGCCCCCAAGCGTAGATGTGACCCATAATCACTTGAGGGCGAGCGCGAGTCCAAATCTCTTTTGGCGAATCAAAACGCCGGCCTAACATCAGGCACGCAAACACCAGATTTATAAAAATCCCAGGGAAGTCGGCGAGCTGTTCATAGACTGCCCCCACTTCTATGTCCTTCAAGTTTTCATCTACGCCGGCTATCTGAGGACCGAGCAACAACGCAATAATTCCACCTAAAACAGCACCTGGCAGTGAAAATCGTTTCAATACAGGAAATACTTTCCCTAAAATATTGCCCATAAAAACTAAAATAATGGCCAATGCCAGTGTTATTAAAGCTTGCTGCATACCAGGTATCCCTTGTTCTCCGATGATTAATCTGAAAAAAACTCACTATCATTTCATGACAAAAATAACAATTTAAAATTGAGTCATATCTCTACACTCTCTATGCATAAAGTTTAAATAAAAACATCTATTTAAAGATGTTATTGAAAAATTAATCTAACTTTAAGGAATAGAGTTTTGATAACGGAATTATCACTATAATTCAGATAAGAAAATACGCAATAAATTTAACAAAATTTATAGATAGAACAAGATATTGCGATAAATACAAGAAAACCATGAACAATTAAGTTTTAATATTAAGCAATATGACAGCAAATCAACAGACCCATTATCACAATTACCCTTCACAGCTAGCGGCTCGATACCTGCCTTCTCTGTTTATCATTTCTCGTATTGCTTAAAATAGTTAAACCTTACCTGATGAGGAATATGCACGTAAATAGAGATCGCACAAAGATTGATTGATCAGATCGACCTGGACACCTCGTACGATGAACGAACACTGGCCTCGACGACGGCAGCCTAATGATCTTTGTGCCGAAAGGCTCTCCATTCGACAGCCAAGACTGACAGGCGATTCCCTTTAGATTTTGCATACACCCCACAGGGCCAGCTCATCGATTTCCTGAGGAACTAGCTATGCGCCGCTTTTACACAGCGCAACAGCTAGCCTGGCGCGCACTTAATTTAAGCAGTGAGACCAGATTCAGCACCAGTGCCGCCTACTGTGGTGTATTAAATTGTTCACCCGGAGCGCTTGCCACTGTACTTAAGCAAGACTAGAAGAACCTGGATATCTGGATAACATCGCTCTAAATCAGAGTCATTTATTATTGCATCCCTCATTACGCGGTAGTTCTGGGCGAACCGCCGCGTAATGGGTTTTTACAAAAAGGTTTTTACAAAATTAACGATGTGCGCGTCTTTTGCCAGCCCTGTCTGCCAGTTTCACGCGCTGCTCTTCGGTGAGAATATCACCAATTTTAGCCCGTTGCTGCGCTCGCAGCACAATCATATCGGCCTCCAAATCGCCCTGGGCATCTGCAACCTTACGCAGCGCTGTTTCATCGAGGGGACTTTGTCTCATTAACGATCTCAGATGTTCGCGATTCGCCCGAAGTTTGTCGCGCTGATCTTTCATCTGCTGCTTTTCAGCTGCCATAATGCCGTCAATCTGCGTACGTTGGTCATCGCTGAGATCCAGCTTTTTAGCCATACGGTCGACGTTAAACCCCTTGTCACCACGCTTATCAACCGCCTCCATATGACGACCCCGGTCACAGTCCGGTCTATCACCAGATGGCTTGGCAGACACGGGGGCAACAAGCCCCAGAGAACTTACAATCAAGGTACTGGCCAGCACTGCTTTGAATAACTTATTCATAATTAATGTCCTTTCTTAGTCAATGAAATGCTCTGTAAATCAAAGCATGCTGACAGCTTAGAGAATTCCGACGTCAATGTATGTCAGGGCTGAGTAAGATTGAGTAAAGATTGGAGCTTATCGAAGAACGAGCCATTACTGATCGCTTTCTCTGTGCCAACATCAATACCAGAATTTTAATTAAGAGAGTTAAACTGTGTTAGAAATAGGCTCATATAGAACAATGATCCGGATATTGTCAGACCCAAATTAAAACTAAAGGAAATAAATCCACTTCAGTTTTAAAAATTGCGCAGTAGATTATTCTTTAGTTTTTATTAATTTTTCTAACCAAGGAAGTTTTCTACGCAGCTTACACTTGCTATTGCTCTATAGTCTCCTGCTATTGCACTCTCATTGTTCTCTGCATAGCCAAGCCCCGACTGGTGTTAAAGCGGTCATTTTTGAATCTATTTCTTGAGTTCTACCGACGTTCTGCACATTGTCTAGACGTTAACGTTGTAGGTTAGAATGAAACTTAATAACCACCATCAGGGAGTCAACACAATGTACAGGCTAGGCATTCTTTTTATTACTATTTTATGGTCTCAATCGCTGCTTGCACAAAAGATAGAAAAGTCTCCAGAGCTTGCTTATGACGCACAGCTTAGTGCTTATCAATATGATTTTACGGTGCGCTATTTTTCCATCGAGTCCCAGCAACACAGTTTAAAGATGGCTTATACTTTTCTTCAGGGTAAGCCTGATAAACCGGTAGTCACTTTGCTACACGGAAAAAACTTTAATGCCCACTACTGGACACCTACGGCACGCTATTTAAACAATAAAGGTTACGGGGTGCTGATCCCTGACCAGATAGGCTTTGGCAAATCATCGAAACCGGCAGACTATCAATACTCTTTCGCTGCATTGGCACACCACACCCAGGCGTTAATGCATTCCTTGAGCATTACAAAGACCATTGTTATGGGCCATTCAATGGGCGGAATGCTCGCCAGCCGATTTGCACTGATGTACCCGCAATCAACAGAGATGCTTATTTTGCTCAACCCCATTGGCCTGGAAAATTATTTGCAATACGTCGAATACAAAGACCCTGATTTTTTCTATAACATTGAGCTGGAAAAAACAGCCGAAAGCATTAAACGTTATCAACAGAAAAACTACTATGCCGGACAGTGGAACGAGCGCTATGAAGCGCTCACACATTTTATGATCGGGCAGATCCAGGGGCCAGATAAGGATTTAATTGCCCGAGTCAATGCAAAAACTTACGATATAATATTTACCCAGCCGGTTATTACCGAGTTTAATCATTTATCTGTTCCTGTGAGTTTGATTATTGGCACCCGTGATCGCACCGGCCCGGGCCGTCACTGGAAAAAGCCAGGGGTCGACTACGAGCTGGGGCGTTACGATCGCCTCGGCAAAGCCGCAGCCGCTCTTATACCTGATGCCACTCTGTACGAATTAACTGACCTTGGTCATTTACCCCAGGTTGAAGATTTTGACCGCTTCAAAGCGGCGCTTGACGAGGCGCTGGCCAGTTTTGACAACTAAGCGATCCGCGAGGGCAACCATGTGCCGGGGCTATTTAAGGCCCCGCGTGTTTGGTTTTTCTGCACACAGAAAACAACCCCGGCTTATTTTGCAGTGAAGATGCTGGATATATAGTTAACATCGCTCTAAATCAGAGTCATTTATTATTGCATCCCTCATTACGCGGTAGTTCTGGGCGAACCGCCGCGTAATGGGTTTTTACAAAAAGGTTTTTACAAAATTAACGATGTGCGCGTCTTTTGCCAGCCCTGTCTGCCAGTTTCACGCGCTGCTCTTCGGTGAGAATATCACCAATTTTAGCCCGTTGCTGCGCTCGCAGCACAATCATATCGGCCTCCAAATCGCCCTGGGCATCTGCAACCTTACGCAGCGCTGTTTCATCGAGGGGACTTTGTCTCATTAACGATCTCAGATGTTCGCGATTCGCCCGAAGTTTGTCGCGCTGATCTTTCATCTGCTGCTTTTCAGCTGCCATAATGCCGTCAATCTGCGTACGTTGGTCATCGCTGAGATCCAGCTTTTTAGCCATACGGTCGACGTTAAACCCCTTGTCACCACGCTTATCAACCGCCTCCATATGACGACCCCGGTCACAGTCCGGTCTATCACCAGATGGCTTGGCAGACACGGGGGCAACAAGCCCCAGAGAACTTACAATCAAGGTACTGGCCAGCACTGCTTTGAATAACTTATTCATAATTAATGTCCTTTCTTAGTCAATGAAATGCTCTGTAAATCAAAGCATGCTGACAGGTTAGAGAATTCCGACGTCAATGTATGTCAGGGCCGAGTAAGATTGTGTAAAGATTGGTGCTTATCGAACAACGAGCCATTACTTATGCCTCTCTTTATGCCAACATGAATATCAGATTTTCACTAAGATCGGAAATATGCCATGAATCGAATATTGTTGGCAGATGATGACATTGAGCTGTGCGAGATGCTAAAGGAATACTTGGATGTCGAAGGCTTCCAGGTGGGTATGGCCCATGACGGCCAGTCTGCGTTAAGCCAGGCCCGCACAGGCGATTACGACCTGGTAGTACTCGATGTAATGATGCCCCAACTCAATGGTTTTGATGTATTACGCCAATTGCGAACAGACTCTTTAATGCCAGTGCTGATGCTGACCGCCCGCGGTGAGGATGTCGATAGTATTGTCGGTCTTGAGCTGGGCGCTGACGACTACCTGCCAAAACCTTGTAACCCGCGCGTACTGGTCGCCCGTATCCGCGCCATACTCCGGCGTTTACCCTCAGCAACACCACAAGGTGAAGAATCAGCACCACCGGAAATATTAGAACTTGACGGACTCGAAATTCAAACCGGGGCGCGCACGGTGACTCTGCACGGGCAGCCTGTCGCCATGACGAGCACAGAGTACAGCGTGCTTGAGGTGCTACTGCGTGAAGCCGGCCATGTGGTGTCCAAGGCGGAGCTGTCAGAGCGCGCCTTAGGCAGAGAGTTAATGCGCTATGATCGCAGTATCGACATGCATCTTAGCAGCCTGCGAAAAAAGCTCGGACCACTTGCCAATGGCGAAGAGAGAATTAAAACCGTGCGTGGCGTTGGCTACCAGTACATACGTTGTTAACCATGATGAACCGTCTCTTCTGGAAAATTTTTCTCTCCTTCTGGGTGTCGCTCATCCTCTTCGCTGGCGCCGGTCTACTGGCAGCCTCACTCTTTCTGGAATACACGCGAGCGCAGAATGAGATCGAAAGTCCGCGCGACCGGCATCTGAACTATGTTGGCGAGGCGCGGATGGTCGCGAAGCATGAGGGGCTTCAAGGCCTCAGGTTATGGTTGCAAAAGCTGGACCGGAGCGAAGCAATCCCCTTCTTATTGATCGATCAAACAGGCAAAGATTTGCTGGATCGCCCCGTATCGTCCCATCTCACGAAACACCTAGAACGCTGGAACAAGCCACGCCGTTCAATGGGTGATCGACCAGCGCCTAAGCGCCGAGAACTGATTCAGGTGCCCGGCAAGGGCGAATACCTGCTAGTGCCCGACTTCCAGGCCGTCACTCTCAATAGAGTGCTGAGCAGGCCCCGGGTTATTGCGCTGCCCGTGGTCGTAGCGGCGATTATCAGCGGCCTGGTCTGCTTTCTCTTGGCGGGCTACCTCACCCGGCCTATCCGGCGTCTCAGCAGTGCAACCCAGCAATTCGCAGCAGGTAATCTTAGTCTTCGCGTCGCATCAACCATGGGTAAGCGCCGGGATGAAGTTGCCGATCTTGCCCACGATTTCGATCATATGGCCGAACGCCTGCAAGCCCTTATTGGTTCACAGAAACAATTACTCAGCGACGTCTCCCATGAACTGCGCTCACCCCTGGCGCGCCTACAGGTGGCCCTGGGGCTCGCGCGCCAGCGCGAGCAGCATCAAAGCAACGCCGAACTGGATCGTATCGAACGCGAAGCCGAACGCCTGAATGAGCTCATCGGACAACTCTTATCACTGACACGTCTGGAATCCGGAAAGCAGCTCACCCATTCAGAACCCGTGGATATCGCCACTCTTTTGGAGGAAGTTGCTGAAAACGCCGATTTTGAGGCACACGCAGCAAATCGCCAGGTGCGCATCATCAATAGCGCGTCGGCAACCATCGAGGCCAACGAAGCCCTGCTGAGAAGCGCCCTGGAAAATGTCGTGCGCAACGCCGTCAGATATACCAATGAGAATACCTCGGTCGACATCACCCTGCAGCATGACCCTGAGCAAGCTGGCTGGCTAGTCATTCATGTGCGCGACCACGGTTCTGGCGTGCCGGACGATATGTTGACGCGATTATTTGAACCCTTCGTGCGTGTCGGTGATGCCCGCGACAGAGAAAGTGGGGGCTACGGCCTGGGCTTAGCGATCGCCGAACGCGCGATACATCTGCACGGTGGCGTGATATCCGCAAGCAATGAGCCCAGTAGTGGTCTCAATGTGCACATTCACCTACCGCTGAAGCAGGCTCGCTAAACGCTAACGAAGCGCATAGGCAAAACAAGCCTCGCGACAGCAGCTTCGCTATGAAACGAACGCTTGCCGACAAGTCACAGAGAGTAAGCCAGAAATATCGAGTGTTGGATCTGCTCTACGCAAACCACTACATTTGAAACTGTGCCCTTCTGAAAATGACCTGTCCTTTAAGAAGACCTTCAGTTACTGCTTAACGCAGAATGTGCCCCTATTTTCTCAAAGTCTAACCCACGACCTGGATCGAAGGGTCCACCTTCTGTGGAGCAGCAACCTCGCCCTGAATGCCAAAAAAGAACAGCCGACAGCAATGATCTGCAACGACCTCTGGGTCATCTTGTGAGGGTGAGTATTCAGCAAAAAACTGCCGCATGTGCCGAGTTTCATAGTGGTGCAGCACGAGACCCAAAATCGACGTGGCCAGCATGTGCGCATCGAAATCCTGCGTTACCCGGCTAATACTGCGCACCATCGCCTCGTACTGTTTACCGAATAACAAGTCCACCAGTATTTTCTGACGCTCGTTATTGCCCTCCAACTGCTCGCGCTTGACCATGCGGAAAAAATATTGATCCTTGGCTATATAGAGTGCGAACTCACGAATAAACTCGCCGAGCTGAGTTAGAGGTGTGCCCTCGGTGGAGACGAGTGCTGAAAACTGCGCGGCCTGCTCTGCGTAGGCGAACCGCAATACCTGTTCGTACAAATCCTCCTTGTGGGCAAAATGATGGTAAAGCGTCGCCGGGTTGATGCCAACTTCTTGGGCAATGCGCCGCATCGACACGCCATTGAAGCCAGTCTCCGCGAATAATTCCAGTGCTTTTTCAAGTACTGCGGTGCGTGTTTTTCCCGCCGGGTTATCAACCGAGGCAGCGGATTTATTTGTCATCAAGCAAAACTCCCTTTCATTGCAAAATCGCTTTTATGCCCCCCTATGCTGCACCGACCTAGTGCCATCAGTCAAACATTTGTTTGGTTTTGGTGCTCCGGCGATATTTTGCATCATTGTGGAAAAAATTCAATACCGATCTTATCTATCTGTTTTATAAGCACTTTCACTTAAGAATAAGAATATGGCACAACTTTCGCATAAACCAAACAAACGTTAGGTTAGTTTATGACGTCACGATGCTCACACTTTCAGTACGGAGTTCACAAAATGCCAAAATCGCCAACAACAGCAACAGGCCACCGTCAAGGCTTCGCAACGCTGCCCCTCCTTTGTGCCGTAACGGCTAGCGTTTTCCTTGTCTCTTCACCTGCTAGCGCTACAGATATCCGAATTTCTGGTTATGTACGCCAGCATCTCGCCACCAATCTCAGCGACGTGCCAGAAACCCAGGAAGACGATAAATACGACCTGGCCATGTCAAGAACCAGTCTGCTGCTGCAGGCTGACGCCGATCTGGGTTGGGCCTACGGGGTAGCGATTGGCCGTTTTACCCGTGAATACATGACCGATTACCTCGAACGTCTGGAAGACCTCACGGCGGTGTCTGGTGCCATGAATACACCCTCCCTACCCGGTGCGGACTTTCGAGATCACTACGACGACGAAGAACTGCGCGAGGCCTACCTGGATATTCCGGTGGGTTCGCAGTTTTCAGCACGCATCGGCAAACAACAGGTGGTGTGGGGAGAAACCGATTTCTTCCAGGCCATGGATGTAATTCACGGTTACGACCAAACCTGGCGCGCGTTTCTCGAACCCGAAAACGAGGAGTGGCGCAAGCCCCTGTGGCTGATCAACCTGCAGTACTTTTTAGTCGATTCGGACAGTTCCGTGCAGCTTGTGCTGCGCCCGGGCTTCGACGATGACGAGGACATGGGCAACAGCCTGGATACCTTCGGTGGGCGCTGGAGCCTCAATGGCAGCCGCGGATTCAACACCGAGGCACTGATTCCGGTGAACTACGATCACTCCAAGGCGGATGCCGATGACCCCTCCTACGGCATTCGCTGGTCGGGGACAATTCTAGGGCTTAGCTACACCCTCAACTATTACCACACCTTGAGCCAGGAGCCTGTGGTGAACTTCGCGGATCTCAGTGGAGGCTTCAACCCGGCGTTTCAGTCCTATGGCGAAGCCCCGGCAAATGGCTTTGCAGAGTTTATCTACCCAGAGATCGACATCTTCGGTGCCACCCTGAATGGTTATGTGGAGAGTATCAATGCCACGTTCCGTGCGGAGCTGGCTTATACACCAGACAAACCCTACAACTTTGGTTTCGCCAACACGCCCTCCGCCGGCGGCAATGGCATCATTGAAAAAGACACCTTGCGCGCGATGATCGGTATCGACAAGCCCCTGCGTACCCAGAGCTGGCTCGGCACCAGCGCGCCCACTTCAATCAGTCTACAGCTGTTCGATACCTGGATTATCGACCACAAAGACAGCGAACAAGTCGTGGATTTCGGCTCCGCCAAAAAGGAGCACTCCAGCATCCTGACAGCTCTGGTGATGATGCCGTTTCGTCATGATTCGGTGAACTTCTCCTTCGCTGTGATCTACGACCTGGCATACGACGGCACCATTCTCGTACCTGGCTTGACCTTTTCGATCGGAGACCACTGGCGGGTGATGTTCGAAGCCGATTTTTTCAATGGCGGCCGCTACAAAAACAGCCCCATGGATCCACAGGGTCAAAGCTTGATCGGTGCGTTTCACGACAGCGACCAAGCCCTTCTACGCATCACCTATCAATTCTGAATCTCAACCCAACCCCCCCGCTGCCCACCTGTATGGCAGTGGTACACAGGAGTACCGAAATGACTTATCGATTTCGACGCGCACTGCGCAATGCCCAGACCGCCCTGGTTCTCTCGCTGGGAGTGATCACCATGCCCACACTGGCTGAGGAAATTCCAACCGGGTTTGTGCTGTCGGCGCAGAACCTTGACGAGCACCTGGACGATCATTATCAGGGCACCCCACTCAAGGAGCTGCTAACCGAACACCTCATTATGCGTATTCGCGAACACGGATTGCGCATAAAGCTCGCGCCGGCAAGGCCGATGCAGCCCGACTCCCGCTATATTGCTGCCACAAAAACCTACGCGCCAAAAGTGGGCTTCGATACCCAAACCAAGACCCCAACAGGTTACGTTGCGGGCATTCCGTTTCCAAAACTGGATCTGGCAGACCCACACGCTGGCTGGAAGCTCGCATGGAATTTGTTTTATGCGATTCCCACCAATGCCGACAACAGTGCAGTGGGCGGCCCCATCACCATCGCTGGCTTCGATAAAGGGATAGTTCGCCAGTTTGTGGGTGACAACTACAAGTTCCGCATGGTTGGGCGCTACACCGATGAGCAGCCCGGACACCGTGGCGATGGCACCATCAAGCAAAAGTCCGTGGTGGCACTGAGCGCACCCTATGATCTGGCTGGTCTCGGTGTGTACACCGTGCAGTCTGCGCAGGGGAAGG
>OJGZ01000292.1_pt1 | contig 20569 bp, 14 predicted proteins | sample 1595051 | NCBI WGS metagenome assembly OJGZ01 (sample SAMN05416800, study PRJEB24817) | seawater metagenome | isolation source: Sea water | place: Canada:Atlantic | collected 2013-07 | reverse complement strand
CCGGACTTGATCCGGAATCCACAGAGGTGTTTGCCGGATTATGGTACGATTTCTGGAGACCTATTTTGCTTCGTCGTCCCGGACTTGATCCGGGATCCAGAACTGAGGTCATCACAGACAATTTGATTGCTTTTAACACATGGATTCTGAACTAAATTCAAAATGACAAACTAAAATTATATCCGGTGAATACGGCCCTGGACCCCGCATCAAGCATTGGGCGACGAAGTAGGAAAGACCGCGATCTTGGACGACAAAGTAATAACAAAACAACAAACAAAGGGAAAAAATGATACATACAAAAAACTGTACGCAAGAAGAAATAAAATTGGACAACAGTCGCATAGATCACTTGGATGAACGGGGGATTTTGGATGATGGCTATTATGCTTTTACGCGCAAAGAACTGTTGCATAACTTAATAATGGTTTATCAATCTGCTTTTTCCAGCGGGAAATTTGGCCATGCCATTCGGGCAATCCATCTTTATGGAAAGGAAGTTGGCATGTTTCAAAAACGCAAAGCCTATCCTTTATGTACAGATGATTTGACCTATCCTGAAATACAAAACTTTATGACAAGTTTGGCGGATTCCTATCCAGAAGACGATGCAAAAATGGAAACACAGGCAGCAGATGATTTTAAAAATGCCTCAGCCGGCAGATTCGATTTCACCGCGGTTGCCCAAGGGGTAACGCCGGATGATTATGATCAAGAACAAGCCAGGCAAAGCCATCAAAACAGTAATTATGAAAAACATGATCCAGTTGCCGCCCAAGCTATCGATCAATTTACCACTGATGCTGGCGATAGATGTTTGCAGCGACCACAACGAAGTGAACAAAGCGAACTGCGTGGCTGTAAATCGCAAGTTGCACAAACGGGTCAGATAGACAAAGAAAGCGGCAGTACTCATCCCGCCAGTAATATTTTCAACAGCGATGGCAGTGTACAACATGGGCAGGCTGTTGCCAATAATGGCCATCACAACAAACATGAAATTGGATATGGTGTGCAAGACGCCGCACAACAAAAGCCCCCCAAAAAGTTTGACTTTGCGGACAAGGGCTGCCCCCAAGAATCCTCCAATGATGGTGGCAATGACCCCGAACACATTGTTGACTGTGGCAATTTCGGTTTTGGTAAACCCAATTTCCAGGTAAAAAATGTCGGCCATATTATTGATCATGGCATCAGACAAACGGTACAGGAGAATAAAAGCCCCCACCGCTGGCCAAAGCCTGGAACGTTCAAGTAGTTCCCTGAAGGGAAAGACGATCGTATTATATAATAAGTCAGATCGATTGGGTTCTGGGCGTTTGGGTTCTGGGTTAAGAAGTGTCGCCAAAACCCCGACAATAACCAATAATGCCATAACGGTATAGGCCAAAGACCAACTAAAAAAATGGGCAAGGTAAAGGGTGCCTGCCCGCGCGGTTATCGATCCAATGCGATACCCAAAAATCAGCATACTGATGCCGGGAACGGTTTCTTTTTTATCCAGAATTTCAATCCGGTAAGCATCGACAATAATATCTTGTGTGGCGGCAAGAAAGGCAATAATTAAGGCAATTATGGCTGTTTGCATATGGTGTTCTTGGGTGGGGTTCGAATATCCAAGGGCAAGTAAGCTGAGGATCAAAAGTAAATGAATCACCAAAAGCCAGCTGCGTCGGTGACCCATGCGATTGGTTAAGTAAGGGATCTTGATCAGATCAACGGCAGGGGCCCAAATAAATTTGAAGGCATAGGGCAGGCTGGCCAAGGCAAACAAACCAATATACGTATTGCTGATGCCAATTTCCTTCAGCCATATTTGTGGGTTCTTGACCGCCATAAAATACATCATACCGTACGGTATGGCAAAAAACCCGATACCCATAAGGCGTGGGGAAAAATAAGTTTTCTTAATGTTGCGTAATGCCTGGATTGGAGATGTCACCGTCATCGATTCCTTTTGGGGCTGTTGCAAGATGCGCTTTTGGCTTGTCTTAAAATCTTGTCGTGAAACAAGCCCTTTCCGGTTCTTTGTACAGGAATTGATCGTTTTTGTCATGATAAAAGTAAGAATAAAAAAATATCAAAAATACCTCGTGAACGCATGGCTTAAGGGGTTATTTGTTATTATTTTTGGGCCAAAAAAGGATAAGTAATTGAAATTGCTGAACTGTACCTATGCGATATACGCATGGATAAAGGGGGTGATATACTGTTTTACCCCAATGCCCCAACCAATAGGGCGCGATGATCCATGTTTAAAACTTGGTCGGCCTTCATGTTTTCAAGAAATGATTCGTAATGATGCAACCAATAAGAATCATCATAGGGAAGATGATAAATAGCCATGGCCGAATCAGGCAGATTGCCTAATAAAGACACATCTTGTAAGGACAAGGCCTTGATGTGGCGCGTTAACCACCAGATATACAGATATTCAAAGACTTTATAATCCTCTGCATTCTTGGCGGCCCCATAAGTTTGAACAAATTTCATAAGGTCTGACGTCGCGGCTGACGGTTGATGACTTTCAAGGATTGCTGTCAGGAAATCCTGGGCAATCACATGTCCTTCTTGTTCCCTAAGCTGATTTAATAAGCCAAAACGACCTTGTGAAACAGTTGTATAAAAGGCTTGTTCCTTGGGGGACAGTTCCGGGTGGTTTTGATCAAGATGACGGGCCAGAATTTCAGGCTTAAGGGGATGCATATTAACTTGCTGACACCGGGATTTAATCGTCGGCAGAATGCCATGTGCATTATGACATATTAAGAAATAGACAGTCTGTTTTCCCGGTTCTTCCAAATCCTTTAACAAGGCATTGGCAGATTTTTCATTTAAGTCATCAATGGCATCAATAATAACGACCCGCCATCCGTCGTGCGCCGCTGTTTGATGGATGAATTTTGATGTTTCCCGCACTTGTTGAATGCTGATATTTTTCTTGGCTTCGGGATCTTTATCCTTATGCAGAATAAACAAGTCAGGATTGCCGCCAGAAATACATTCATGATAAACGCGATCTTCGGGTTCGGGTTGATGCAATTCGGGCGCTTTGCGAAATAAATGGCGGGCCAGTAAATGCGCAAGGTTGGCCTTTCCAATTCCTTTAGGGCCGGTTAAAAGCCACGCATGATGCAGGCGATTTTCGTTCAAGCGTTGGGTGAATTCCGCCACAACAGCGTCGTGCCCAAGAACAGATTGTTTTGTATGTATCCATGAAGGTGTATTTGATACGTTCGTCATGCCTGCCATTATGGCAATGACAATAGGGCAAGTAAAGGAATTTTTCCCTGTACAAAGCATGTTGGTAAAAGCTATAAAGGGGGATGCTTAAATCAATATACAATTGGGTAATCAGTAAATCCGGACATCCCCATGCCAAGTGGTATTTGTTTGGTATTTCTTTTGCCGAAAGTTCCTTTTCCCCTTTTCCGCCAGATCCTTTGATGGTGCCGATGGTCATTCAAAACAAGGACAAGGCTTGGTATTATGCCTGGATAACAACGTTGGCCTCGGTTACGGGGGGTATTCTTGGCTATGCCATTGGGTTTTACCTGTTCCAGAAAATTGGAATTCCTGTGCTTAAGGCCTATGGTTTAATGGATAAATTGGAAGTTTTCCAGGCGGCCTTTCATAAATGGGGGTTCTGGGCGATTGTGATCAAAGCCTTTACACCGATTCCTTTTAAATTGGTGACCATTACTTGTGGGGCTTTGAAGTTCAGCTTTTGGAAATTCTTATTGGCATCAACTTTATCCCGTGGGCTGCGCTTTTATATACTGGCGGGGATTTTATATAAATATGGCCCCAAAATGCATGACCTGATCGAACGCAATATGATGCTGGTCTTTACCGTCTTTTTGGGCCTGCTGGTTGGTGGCTTTTTCATTGTTAAATACCTGATTTAGACGCGCCTTGTCACGAAAGAATGACAACCAAAACAGTTTGATAACATCCTAACCCTATCCTATAACTCTTTGCTTTCTGGGCTTTTTGCGGAAAAGATTGTTTGAAATACTCACGTACGTTAGATCCGCTAGCTATGCTAGACTTGGGAATATCCCTTTTCAAAGACGCATAAATCGGGTGTCTTTTTCTAAGGTCAGGCGTTCGTAGTCTTTGGGTACTTCTAATCTCCATTGTTTTGCAACGTAGAGTTTAGACGAATTCCTGACTTTTTATCAATTCTAAATGACGCACTTCATTTCTGAAACCGCGTTTATAAATTATCGTATGACTCTTTAGCCAAGTTATAGTGTGATTTATTGTTCTGGAGTGTGCCACCAGTGTGCCACAAAGAAGTCTTAAGCCTGGAAATTGGTTGCGGGGGCTGGATTTGAACCAACGACCTTCAGGTTATGAGCCTGACGAGCTACCGGACTGCTCCACCCCGCGACATATTGATCGGTGTTGTCCTGGTGCATTTCTGCACTGAATCTTTAGGACTAGTGGATTTCTATCAAAAAAAAATCCCTATGTCTATAGAAAATTTTATTTAAGTGAATATTTTCCTTGATCAAACAGTCATCCTATTGATAACATGGGTATTAACAAAGGGGAGATTCAATCAATGAATAAGGCTTGTAATAAATTTTCTATCATTTTTCTTTTATCAATGGGGATTTGTTTTTCGACAACTGCAGTTGCACGATATGAACTGCCAGCTGAATATATAACAAATGAGGCCTTGGCAGATGCTGCGGTAATACGCGCACGGAAAGAAATACTTGAGGCTATTCAAGCCCTGCAGAAAGCTATTAAAGAATTCCAAAAAATCAAAGAGAACGGTAAAGAAGACGACAAAGTTGTTCAAGATCTTGTTGCAGAGATAAGAAGGCTTGAATCAGAGCTAAGAAGGCTTGAAGCAGGCGGTGCGGCCAATTCTGTTGCATCTACATCTGCCCCAGCTTCAGCCAACTCATCTGTGGTATCTGTTGAGGGGGTTACTTTATCCAGAAAAGCCCTTGCCCGAGTGGCATCCCAAAAAGGAAACGGGTTTAATGATCCTGCTGTCGTTTTGAAAACACTCAGCAATGCAATAGCCGATAAGCCAGATGATAATAACTGGAAACCAGTTAAAGGGGCCTTAAATAAAGCAATTACTGCTTTAGGGAAACAACCCAATAAATAAACAGGGGCAATATGTCAGACAAAACCATTAAAATCCCATTAATTCTGTTTACATGTGTGATTTCCTTATTTGCGTGTAAATCACACGCCACGATGGCTGTTATGCCAGGGAGTGGTCAACAGGGATATGGTCAACAGCAGTATGGTCAACAAGGATATGGTTTGGGAGGTAATTTAGGGGGCTCACCCCCTAATTCATGGGAAACGGCGGCGAATCCTATTGCTCAAGCTTATCCTGGTATGGGCGGTAATTATGGTTATTCTCCTGGTATGGGCGGTAATTATGGTTATTCTCCTGGTATGGGCGGCAATATGGGTTATCCTGGTATGGGCGGCAATATGGGTTATCCTGGTATGGGCGGTGCTTATGATTCTCCTATGGGTGGAAACCCTCAGAGCGCTTACTTATACATAAGTTCAATGACAAATGGTGTTTTAGTTGGATTAAGTTTGGCACAGCTTAGTCACTACCGAGATTTGATTGTACAAGGCCTATCCATGAATAATAATTATAATAACCCGAATTATAATAATATGATGGCGCAAGACCTATCCATAAATAATAATATGATGGCGCAAGGCCCATCTTCGGGAACAAATTTAGAGGGAATGAAAAGAGAATTACTTAGAATTCAGTATGCTATGGACCCCACATTAAAACAAAAACTTTTATATGATCCGGGCGGGACAACAGTGCCGGATAATGTTACAGATCAGAAAGAAGTCCAACAATTAACAACGATGATTGAGGATTGGACAAGCGGTCGAACGTATGATCAAATTACAAGATCAGGTGCCTTAAGCCCAACCCAAGCTGAAGGATTCTTTGATAAAATTCGGGATGAAATAGGGATTTTGGCAATAGCCAAAAGAAATCCTTCTATTCCCCCTTTATTAAAGTCTAAAATAGATTTAGTTAAAGCCAGAATGTTAATGGCAAAAGCAAGTTTATTTGATTCAGTCTTAAATTGGCTTAGGAAAAATGTAACTAAGGTTGTTGATTCCGTTATAAAACAAGAGACAAACCCCTCAGAGATAAGAAGTTCAACTTTTAGATCAAGTTCTTCAGGGGGCAGTAGCTATAGCTCAGGAAGTTCTTCTAGCCTTTCATCTTCGTCATCGCACCCCAGCTCCACCTATATAGGAGCTTCGTCATCGCACCCCAGTACCTATGCAGGAACTTCATCATCGTCTACAGGCCTGTCGTCAAGTTATAGATCAGTTCGCAGTGCAGCAGTAGATATTAATAAAGGATATCTGAATACTTTAAGGGCAGAGCTTGTCGGTTTAATAAAAGACCTGCAGAATTCTCCGCACCAAGATCTTTTGTCAGGGGTTTCATCGATGATTGCCACTTTAGAAGATGGGAAAAGATTTTTGGATGAAATTCTGCATATCATAGAAAACCCTTCTACAGCCAAGAATAAATATGCTGCCCCATCGCAAGCCCAGAAAAATGCAAGGGCTGTTTATGATAAATTATCATCTTTAGGCGATAGCGAACTTCTTAAATCCTATAGTTCACCGGACTTAATGCAGCGGGATATTGACAAGCTTCAGACAACTTTGGAAAACCCCAAGAATGGCGTCTTATCCGGTATAAAAAGATCTTCGATTGAGGCCCAATCAAATAGGCTGGCAAAGGCGATGGCCATTTTGGTCTATAACGACCTTGCCAAGGATGTTAATGCCCTTACAACAAAAAGGGATATTGATACTGGGACAAAATTGAAAAGGTTTATAGCATCAACACCAAAACGATCAACAAGGGATGATACAGAATCAAAAGTGAATGGTCTTGTTAATGTTGCTTCAAATCTTAGTGATGAATCCGACTTTGGTTCAAAGGAAGTAACAGTTGATGATGCCGAAGCTATGGTAAGAAAAGCCTTGAAATGGCTGATTGAACACAAAGATGAATCTGTCATAAATGGACAAAGAAAAAGGGTTAAGAAAGTTAAAGAGCTTTATGATTCTTTGCAAGACAGAACACAATCGCAATTGGCATCTAATGGACGGATTGCAAGTTATATTAAACTTTTAGAACAGTATATTGTATATGGACTTAGGGTCCCCCCTGTCGATGATGATGGTGCGGGCGAAGATTTGGTTAAAATCAGTGATGAAGGGGGGCTTCCGTCTGAACCTGAAGTTCAAGAATTGATTGGAAGATTAAAAGCAGCCCAGGCTGATGCCGTTACAATTCGTTTGGCAAAAACACCAATTTCTGAACTTAAGAAAGATGTTGAAAGTGATCCTGTATCGTATGTACATGAATTCAATGTTTTATCACAAGTCGCAAAGGGTACAGCTGTTGGGGGTCGTCATTCAGCAGATGCCCTTAAACTGTATAAAATTATTAAAAGAATCTTTGATAGTTTTGCTGAATAGTGTGTACAAAATAATGCTCTATCAGGTGGGTGGATAACCTTGAATAATTTTTTAAACAAAACACATTTAAAACCGGGACAGTTATTTAAACTGGTCCTAAGCCTGTGCCTATTCCTTTCTTTTTTCCCAATTAATACCCATTCTGCGGGCGATGGATATGGCGCCCCTAAAGAAGATGGATATGGTGCCCCTAAAGAAGAAAGTGACAAGAAAACCAAATCTAAGAAGAAAAAATCTAAGAAGAAAAAATCAAATAAAAAAAAGTCTAGTAAAAAGAAAGCTAAGAAGAAAAAGTCTGGTAAGAAGAAAGCCGCAGACAAGAAAGATTCTGCAGGGGATGGATATGGTGCCCCTAAAGAAGAAAGTGATAAGAAGGCCGCAGAAGACAAGAAAGATTCTGCAGACGATGGGTATGGCACCCCTAAAGAAGACGGTGATAAGAAGGCCGCAGAAGACAAAAAAAAATCTGCTGAGGAGCTAGATAAAGCAAAAAAAGAACAAGATGCTGCCGATAAAGAATTAGAGGCTGCCTTAGCAAAAAAACCCCAAGACCCCAAAGAAGTGGCTGCTGCGAAAGAGAGAAAAAAAGCCGCAGACGCAAAAGCAAAAAAAGCGGAAGATGCCCATAAGGCCAATGAAACACCAGAAGAAACAAAAAAGCGTGTTGCAGATGAAAATAATAAGAAAGTGGATAAATCCAAAAAAGAACAAGAAGCAGCCGATAAAGAATACAAAGCTGCCTTAGCAAAAAAACCCCAAGACCCCAAAGAAGTGGCCGCTGCGAAAAAGAAAAAAGAAGCCGCAGATGCAAAAGTAAAAAAAGCGGAAGATGCGCGTAATGCCAATGAAAGTGAGGCAGAAAAATCCCAACGTGAGGCAGATGAATCAAAAAAAGAATATGCCAAAAAACAAGCAGAGGCAGATAAAGCTAAAAAAGAAGCAGAGGAAGCTGATAAAGAATACAAAGCTGCCTTAGCAGAAAAACCCCAAAATTCCAAAAAAGTGGCCGCCGCAAAAGCAAAGAAAGATGATGCAGATCAAAAAAATGTTGAAAAACAGCTTGATGCAACTGAGGCGCAGGTAAAGGCTGATGAAAAAGAAGACAAGGCAAAAAAAGCAGCTGAAAACGACAAAAAACTGACAGAATCGAAAGAAAAAACGAAAGCCGCGGAGGCAAAAGCCCAAGGGGCAAAAGATCGTCAAAAGACAGCAGATGATGAATTGGAAAAAGCCAAGGCAAGTGGGGATCCTGAAGCCATTCGCAAAGCAGAAGAAAATAAAAAATTTGCAGACGCCGATGCTGCAGCTGCAAAAAAAGATTTAGATGAGGCAAAATCTAATGAAAAAAAGGCAGCCTATGCAGCGGCAAAAGATGATGAGAAAAAGAAAATGGTGGCCGAAGATGCCTCCAAACGTTCGAAGGCTGCAGAATCAAACAAGAAAGCGGCAGATGATGAATTAGATGCTGCAAATAAAGAATTGGAAGACGCAGAAAAATCAGGGGATTCAGCCAAAATAAAAGCGGCAAAAAAGAAACAAATTGCAGCACAAGAGAAAGCAGATAAAGCAAAGAAAGAGGCCGACACTGCAAAAGCAGAAGAAGACAAGGCAAAATCTGCAATAGAGTCTGAACAAGAAAAAGAAACACGACGGGCGATAGATGCCAAAGAGGATCTTAAAAAAGCCCAAGATAAACAAGCGGCCGCGGATAAAGAACTTGAAGAGGCAGATAAAGAGCTTAAAAAAGCCCGCGAAAGTGGTGATCCTGAACAAATTGCAGCAGCTGAGGAAAAATATAAAAAAGCGCAAGAAAAAAAAGACACCGCAGATGCCGACGCCTCTAGTGCAAAAAGCAAAGCTGATGGTGCCATGAGTGATCTAGCAAATGATGATAATTCAGATGATTTAAATGAGGATGATGGCTTGGATGATTCAGGGCAGTCATCTCCAACATCGTCCGATGACGACGACGACGAAGAGAGTGGAAAATCTTCTTTGTTATCAGGTGATGATGAAGAAGGTAAAAAGAAAGGAAAGTTTGGAGATCTTTTTGGAAAAGATAAAGGGGAAAATGACGAAGACAGTGATGGAATGTCAAAACCGGGTTTGTTTGATCGCATGTCATCTGCAGCTTCGTCCGCAAAATCTTTTGGCCAAAAAGCAGGCATTCTGCCTCCAGGCCAACCACCAGGGGGATATCCACCAGGTGCAATGGGTCCAGGAATGGGCGGTCAAATGGGTCCAGGAATGGGCGGTCAACAAATGGGTCCAGGAATGGGCGGTCAACAAATGGGTCCAGGAATGGGTGGTCAAATGGGTCCAGGAATGGGCGGCCAGCAACAGCTACAATCTGGGGTGTCATTTACCCCAAGCCAATCTTCACCAACCGTAACGTCTCCATTAGTGAACAGTCTTGACCCTACAGAAGGCTTGTATAATAAAGGCATTGAAAAACGCCAAATGCAAGGGGGTGACAGATTGCTGGATAAAATTTTTGGAACAGAAAAGCAAAAGGCAGAAAAAGCCCGAAAAAATGCTGCTGTGGCTGCTGCAGCCAAAGTTCCAGGCAATCAAATAATGGGGCCTGATGGGCGTATTCTGGGAACTGTTGGGGCAGGTGGACAGATCATTGGCATAGATGGGCGCGTTGTCGGAACTGTTGGTCCAGGTGGCCAAGTTTTAGATGTAAATGGATCCCCCATGGTAACCGAGGGGGTTATGTCTTCGGACGGAAGTATTGTTGGCGGACCTGGTTTTTCAAGAAATGGCTTAGCAGGAAGATCCCGTTCTGGCTTTGGTGGCCGAGGGACAAGAGGGCGTCCTATGGCACAAAATGAGTATAATGATAGGGCATATGGTGATCAGTCTATGTATTCTATGGATCGGTATAACAAGCAAGACGATGAGTTTGGGGAAAATACATCAAAAGACAAATATATTAACTTAAAGAATGAAGTTGATGATATGGAATACGAAATTTCAGAACTGAAAAGAATGGGACGATCAAAAGAAGCATTCCTGCTTGAACTGAAATTAGAAAAGAAAAAAAGAAAAATGTACGAAGCCCAGTCAAATTATAGCCAGTTTGGAGATCCTGTTAACCCAGAATTAGTTCGTCGAGGGGGTTGGTGGAATGCTAAGGGATTGGATTTATATGATCCAAAGTCCTCGGAAAGAGGTGGTGTATTTGACCCAGGGGAAGATTCTGCAGAAAAACTAAAGGACTTTGATTCCTGGAGAAATAATCAGAAAAGAAGTGAAAACTATGGCAGAGGACGTATTAATATAGATCAGGGTAATGGCTATACGGCAAGTTCTTATGATTCTATAGATTTTAATAATGGATCTGATGAAGACGAATTTCCTGGTTTTCAATCAAATCCTTTTACATCAACTCCATTGGGGTTTTAAATAAAATATCTTAAATCTTCTTGACCTTCGGCTGGATAAAGGTTAGAAAATTTATATAGTTTATGGCGGGTGTAGCTCAGTTGGTTAGAGCACCAGTTTGTGGTACTGGGGGTCGCGGGTTCGAAACCCGTCACTCGCCCCATAATTTCCCTGATTTTCATACGAATAATTTCCTATTTTTTTATAGTATTATTTTGGATCTGTACCAGATAAGGGGGGATTTTAAGTTTTGAAGAGGATTTTCTGAACAATACACAAATCCCTTTCAATAGAGTCGTCCCGCACTTGATGCGGGATCCAGCAACTGAGTAACCCAGGAAAAACACTGTTTGCAATTGAAGTTTTTTTCTGGACCCCGCATCAAGTGCGGGGCAACGAAACAAGGGGGCTAAACGGCCCTTTTTTAAGGAATAATACCTATCTAAAGTTCCTTATCTGGTACAGTCCCATTATTTTTTCTAACAGTCGTATGAATTTCACTCTCTTTTAACCAGAATTCATACAGTATCTTTGAAAAAACCCCTCCAAAAAAATAGGGACCTTTATTCTAAGACAATGCTTGTATGACGACTGCTCTGGATAAATCAAGATCTGTCGCTATTTCATTGCTTGTTTTCGTTGGATAAAGGATCTTCCACCTTATGACACGCTGAACAGTACGGGCAAATTCTGTCCTTGTTCCTTCATCAAACCCACTTGGATCAGCTACCACAGGAACTCTATTCCTTCGATTCTTAGGTTTATAACCTTTGGATTTAGTTGCCCAATTCATAAATTCGGCCCTAACCTCATCTAAAGAAAGGGGCCTTTCATCAGATTCATCTGCGGTGGCAGCAAGTGCAACGGGAGAGGGGGCTACAGAAGGTCGGTGCCTTCTTCCGAAAGGAACAACAACATCATCATCAGATTCATCATCGTCATCATCAGACTCATCTGCGGCGGCAAGTGCAACGGGAGAGGGGGCTACAGGAAACCTGCGATTTCCTCTATACAAAGATTCGTCATCATCAGACTCATCTGCGGTGGCAGATCTCTTTCTATTATTAAAGTTATCAGCTTCTATGGTTGATCCAGGGGATCTTGGCCTTTTTTGTCTTTCTAGGACAGCTGCAGTTTCACCCGCGGCTGTTGATGCAGCAGCAGAAGATGAAGAAGAAGACGAAGACGAAGATGAAAACCCATGAGAAACAACAGAGGCTGTGTCTACGGAGCCAAAGGCTGTGTCTACAGAAAATCTATCTCTATTTTCCTCTGACGCAACAGAGCCAGCTGCAACAGGGAAATGCTGTAGAGACTCGCCCAAAGCAGCAGTGGCGAAAGGCGATTCGCCCATATTGGCCGCAGCAATGGTTGTTAAGAACCCAACTGGAGCCGACGCAGCTGCTGAGGTAGCCGCAGAAGAGGCTGAGGAGAACCCAACCGGGGCAGCGGCGAAGGTAGATGTTGTTGCGGCAGAAAATACGTCTCCCCTTTCATCTAAGCCAACTGGGGCGCCATCAACACTTTCTTGACGTTGACGATGTAATAGTTCCCTCATTGTCATTGCTAAATCAGATGAGGTTTGCATTGTGTCATGGACCCTAACACGATGCTGTTCTTTAGCCGCTCTGCCTCCTTCAGTTTCAGGTTCAACTGAAGAAAGTGATTCTCCTCTATCCCTTGGAATTGCATACGTATCAAGAAGTCTTTTCGCCAATGCCAATGCTTCTTCACGTGTTTCTTGGCCAGCAAGATACCCATATTTTACAATTATTTTTACTAACCAAGGGAAACCATACTTATTCTTTGTAATGTTGTATGGGATTTCAAAAAGAGTATAAGCTTTACTAAATAATTCATTTCTTGTTTCTGGATCTGTTGCCTCTTCAGCTTTACTTAAGCAAATATGTGCTTCTCTGATGGCAAGTTGGGTTTTGTAAGTTTTTACGTCAGTAGACATGCGTTGTGTATGTAATTCTCTAAGAACATAGGCCTTAAGTTCTTTGGTGCCTGGAAAAAATGTTCCTATATCTTCTAAACCTTTATCAATAACAACTCTGGATAAAAGTAATAATTGATCTATCTTTTTTTCAGGATCTCTGCCTACACAATATTCTGTAAACAAGCGGAAATAGACCATAGAAAGAGACGAACGTCGACTATGCCCGGTCAGGTTACCGCCTTTTTTTACAATATTTATAATTTCTTCATCAGATAGTTCGCTATTACGGATAAGGCTTACATGTGATAAACGCTCATTTTCCTGAAGTTCCGCTGCCGCCGCTGCTGCGTATGATTCAAAAGCATAGGTAATGCTTAAAAAGGCAATTACAGTATTAAATAGTAGTCTCATTCCGCATCCTTTAATTCTTTTTATAATATAAATATATAATCAAATAATTATGTATTTCAATATAGGGCGGGATTTATATATTCGCAGTTTAAAAAAGGAAAAGGTCAAGAAGTCCTGGACAAAGCAGGTCAATTTGGGTGACAAGCGTTATAAGAAGAGGGCTATGGATAATAAAGCCCTTAATAACTTAGTCTTTATCTTGATAGGCATGTGTTTTTGTTGCGTGTGTCATCACGCCAGCCCCGTCTCTATAGACAAGTTCACCACCGTGCCAGGCCGTAATAGAAAAAAGTCCAAACGAAATTGCCAAGGCAAATAAGGTCAAAGACTTATGCTTTACCCCCCAAATTTTTTTGAACCAAAAACCCAATCCTGCCAAAAGAATAACAAACCCCGTGGCGGTTAATGCCCAACCTTCGTGGCTTTCAATACCGTCATGAATTTGTGCTGTTTGATGAATGGTTCCTTCGGCATGCCATCCGGCAAAAACAGTTAAGATGGCCATCACCGCACAGGCCCAAAGGCTCCATTTCGAAACAATCAAAAGTTCCTTTCCTTTTTTTGAAAACACAAGATACCCAAGGAAACTTAGGAGTGTCAGGGTGCTTAAAGCAATGGGAAAATGAACAAATAGGGGATGATAATTTGGTATAATTAATTGCATGGGACCTCCTGATTATTTTTCTTAATCGTATCAAAAAATCAATGCATAGGTAAGCTAAATAATGTAATCATCAACATTATTGTTGCAATAAACAAAATATATAATTGCCAAACAAGCCTTTTTTTATGGGCACCCTTCCTTGAAACAAAAAAGGCGATCAGGCTTTGGAGGAAGTAATAGAAAGCAAAAGCCCGGGATGCCAAAGCAATCGCTTGGAAAACATCAATCGTCCACAGGCACAGAATACACCCCAAAGCGATAACAATATAAGTGGTCTTAAGGGTGGTTTTATTTTTTAAGACACCTTTTATGATGCCCCCACAGCCAATCATGTCAGCAATGGAGGAGCTGTATTGGCTGGCCAATGCCCCCAAAGTAATTATGATAGGCAATAAAATGGAAATTTTCCGGCTGACATCAATAATTAATGTTTCGGATACTTCGTTAAATCCAGTCATTAAGTTTGCAGAAAGATAAACAAAAACTAAGTAAATAAGGGATGATATGATCTGGGCCATTTGCATGGTTTTGATTCTAACTTCAGGATCATATTTATTGCCCAGATACCGGGATGTTTCAAAACCTTGAATAATTAAAAACATGCCGCCAACACGACGCAGTGTATCCATTGATATATGATAAGAATCAATAACAGTATCATTTGTATTGATGCTGCTGCTATCGTAATAAATCAAAGCAATAATAAACACCAGAATAATAGAAATCTTGAAATTGACGGCGTAAATTTCCAAAGTTTCCAAAGAATCAAATCCTTTTAACTTTCCGTACATACCTGTTCCTAAGATAAGAACAGTTCCCAAAATATTGGCATATAATGGATCCGAAATATCAAAAAATTTTAAGGCGAAAGTGCTTAAAACTTGGATGTAAAAAACAATTGAAATAAAATAGGCGGCGGCAAGCGTGATATCTGTCAAAATACTTAGGTGATTTAAGGTCTTTAAAGCGGATGATTTCTGTTTTAATAAAGGTTCTGTATATCTTATGTTATATCGAATAACACTGCCAACAGAATAGGCAAGTAAGATTGTCGCTGACAAAGCCCACAGGGACAAAGGCCCCACCAATACCCATAATAAAGGGGCGAGATCAAAAACCCACTGCCAATAATTGAGGCCATAGGAGTCCCAATAGCCCGCCAAGTATTCGATGTTAATATTTTTCTGTGGAAAAAAATAGTCAGAAAAATAACACAAGAAAGAACAATAATAATATCGATAATTGTTTTTTGATTAAGGTCTAAGCCACTCATCTTATTACGATACGATATAAGACAGCTTGTCACAATCATAATGATAATTTAATATTTGTTTTTGATCGAATATAAAAGTAACTAAATCTAGTGAATCCGCCGCTTGTTTTATTTTATAAACGCGGTTATCCTATATAAAAAGAAAGCTATCACTATGATTTTTTTCAAGTCAAAAAAAAAGTGTGTCGTTTTCTGTGCACTGGCTGTATTAACTTTGTTGGCTTACAAGACTTATTCTGAAAAAAATGAATTGCATGGAAACCTTTATAAATTACATAAATCTTTTGTGTATCTTTATGCTGTGCCAGATTTATGGACGGCTGGGCACAAGAAAGAATTTACAAAAGCAACATGGGGCCAATTAAAAACACGGCCAGCCTTTATGAAGTCTTTGTCAAAGGTATCTGAAGCCCTTCCTTTAAGTTATGAAGAACAAACCCAAGACCAAAAAAAGGAAGCCTTACTTTCCTTGCACCAAAGTTATTTTTTAAAAGTACGTCAGGCGGCCTTTCTTGTCCGTCAATCTTATATCAATATTATTTATTCCCCTGAAACCACAAATCCTTATGCAGGGTACGTTCCAAAGCCTAAGATAGACAAAAAGGGAAAAGATTTAAGTTTTTATAAATCCAACCTACAGCTAAAAGAGGCAGAGGTTATTCATGAAAAGGGGGAAATAGATTATCTGGTCATAGGGTCAGGCCCAGCAGGGTCATTAATTGCCCATGAACTGAAACATAAATTCAAAGGGGCGCGCGTCGTTATTATGGACACAGGGCCGTTTATTCGCCCCCAAAGTCGCAGAACAGATCAGGCTGTTGACCTGTTGGAAAACAAAGGGGGGCTGTGGACCCATGATGAAGGTATCCTTATTAAGAACGGGGCAGTTATTGGTGGTGGAACAATGGTTAATCTTGATTTGGCTTTCTCGCCTTTATTGCCGCCCGTTAAGAAAAAACTAAGGCGCTGGACAAAGAAAGGGTGGATCTCTTCAAGAATTATTGGCGAAGGTAAAGATAAATGGAAACGTCTGCAATCCGTCTATGGCTGGGTTGAAAATAAAATTGGCACACGGATTGTGGCAAACTCTGAACTTAATAAAAACAATGAATTACTTCTAACCGCGGCGGCGACAGCAAAAAAATATGATTTAAATCAAAAAAAGCCGACCAAGATAACTGAAAATATCTTGAAAATATCGGCAGTGGATGCCTTTTTGTTGCCAGCTTTAAAGAAAGATAAAAATGATAATCACAGTACATTAGATGTGATCCCCTCTGCCAAGGCTGATAAAATAGTATTTGAAGGGGCTGGGGCCTTAAGAAAAGCCCATAGTGTTGAATTTACCTTTCAAAAGTCAGATCAAATATCAAAAGCAATCAAAGATATGAATGAATTGGGCGGACAACCTGGGCAGAAAGCAACCATCAAGGCCCGCCATATCATTGTTTCTGCTGGTGCGCTGGGGTCTGCCACGTTGCTTTTGAAATCTGATATTGTGAATCCCAATATTGGAAAAGGAATTGTTCTTCATCCTTCTATGCCAGTAATTGGCTTGTTTGATAAAAAAATAAATTTGATGGCAGGGGGGACTGCCTCAGTTTATATCCCTTCTGAAGGTTCATCTGACCAATATTTTTATGAATCCATGGGGAATGCCCCTTCGGTTATTGCCCAGATAATCCCAGGGTTTGGCACGGAAATAGCTGAAGTTATTAAGAATTATGCTTATTTAGGCGGATTTGACGTTAGGTTGATTGATAGCGTTTCCAAAAAAAATCATATCGCCATTAATCCTTTAACAGAAGAACCCCAGGTTCGTTATCAGCTTATTGAAAGTGATAAGACTAGATTCCGTCAGGCTTTGAAAAAAGGTATTAAGATGTTGTTTGATCAGGGGGCGAGAAAGGTTTTTATTCCATCTCTGGAACTTGTACATGAAGGGAACTTGCCAATTTTTGAGGCAGAGGACGATTACGAAAAAGCCATTGATTGTTTGCAATTCAAGCCTGCTGCTAATTTAATCACCTCTGCCCATATGCAAAGCAGTAATAAGATGGGGAATAACCCCATGAAATCAGTTGTGGATCAAAAATTCAGAGTATGGAACCCAGAGACAAGCACCTTCTTTAACAATCTGTTTGTGGTGGATGGTAGTATCTTTCCTGAATCAATTGGGGCACAGCCTATGCAATCCATTTATACTTTTGCCAAACTATTCATCCAAAAACTAACAAACAAACCATTGGTTGTTTAAGTCTTTTTTATTGACGAAAGCCGCAAAAAGCCCTATATTTCGGCTATGTTTAATAACTTAAGTGATAAGCTTAACAATATATTTACCGCCCTGAAAAAACGGGGGGCCTTAAAAGAAGAAGACGTCACAGCAGCAATGCGTGAAATACGTATTGCCTTGCTTGAGGCTGATGTTGCCTTGCCTGTCGTGAAAGAATTCATTGATACAGTTAAAGAAAAGGCTATTGGTCAAGAGGTTGTTGATAGTGTGACACCTGCCCAAATGGTGGTCAAAATTGTGCATGACCAGTTGGTTGCGATACTTGGGGCCGAATCATCAGAGCTTAATCTTAAAGTTACACCGCCAGCTGTTATCTTAATGGCGGGTTTGCAGGGAAGTGGTAAAACAACTTCCTCGGCCAAATTGGCGAAATTTCTGAAAGACAAACAGAAAAAGAAAGTAATGATGGCGTCCTTGGACGTGTATCGTCCAGCCGCCCAAGAACAGTTGAAAATTCTGGGCGCATCCATTGATGTTGAAACATTATCCATTGTTGATGGACAAAAACCTTTGGATATCACCAAACGTGCGCTGAAAGAAGCAAAATTATCTGGCATGGATGTTTTGATCTTGGATACAGCAGGGCGTTTACATGTCGATGATGCTTTGATGGACGAACTGATTGCCGTCCATAAATTGTCAAAACCCGCAGAAACCTTGCTGGTTGCGGATGCCATGACAGGACAAGATGCCGTTAATGTGGCAAAATCTTTCCACGAAAGATTGACTTTAACCGGAACAATTTTAACCCGTGTTGATGGGGATGCCCGTGGTGGGGCGGCCCTTTCCATGCGTCAAGTAACCGGTTGCCCAATTAAATTTGCGGGCATGGGGGAAAAGGTTGACCAGTTTGAAATTTTTCATCCAGATCGTATCGCAGGACGTATTCTTGGTATGGGCGATATCGTTGGTCTGGTGGAAAAGGCAGCTGAAGCGGCAGACGAGAAAGAAGCTGCGAAATTACAGAAAAAAATCCAAAGGGGAAATTTTGATTTAGGGGACATGGAAAGTCAGTTAAATCAAATGCTTAACATGGGTGGCATGGGGGGTATCATGAAAATGATGCCAGGAATGGGCAACATGCAAGAAAAACTTTTGGGGGCAGGTATTGACGACAAGGCAATAAAAAGGCAAATTGCCATTATCCGGTCAATGACGCCGAAGGAACGAAAGTTCTATAAATTATTGAATGCATCTCGTAAACGCCGTATTGCTGCAGGGGCTGGGGTTCCTGTTCAGGACATTAATCGCCTGATTAAACAGTATGAAGGTATGCACAAGATGATGAAGAAAATGAAGAAGCTTGGTAAAAAAGGCATGCTTCGAGGTGGATTAGAGGGTTTATTTTCTTAGAAATAACCCTTATATATAGATAGTAATCAGTTTAAGAAAGGAAGATTATACATGGCAACTAAAATTCGTTTAGCACGAGGCGGGTCGAAAAAACGCCCTTATTACAGAATTGTTATCGCAGACGTTCGCAGCCCACGGGATGGGAAATTTATCGAACGTGTGGGATCTTACAACCCTATGGTCGCAAGTGACCATGCAGATCGCATTGTTCTAGATAAAGAAAAAATCGAACATTGGTTAAAGGTTGGTGCGCAACCAACTGACCGTGTTCAGCGCTTTTTGGCGGATGCTGGTATTATGGAAGCAAAAAAGCGTCCAGATCAAACTAAGAAAAGCAAACCAAAAGCCAAAGCACAAGAACGTATGGCTGAGGAAGCTGCAAAAAAAGAAGCGGCTGAGCAAGCTGCTAAAGACGCTGCCGAAGCTGCTGCTGCACCAGCTGAAGAAAAATCTGAATAGCCGGGGATCCTTTCAATGGCAACAGATAATAACCTTATATGTGTTGGGGTTATTGCTGGTGCCCAAGGAATCAAAGGCCATGTAAAGATTAAGTCTTTTACGGAAGACATTGAAAACTTCCTAGAATATGGGGACCTGTTTAAAAAAGATGGGTCCCTTTTTCCAAAAATAACCCCCAAACATATGGCAAAAGGTAATCTGATTGCTGAAATTGATGGGGTGGGCAGCCGGACTGAAGCCGAAGCCTTGGGAAATACAAATCTTTATGTGCAACGTGACCAATTACCAAATCCAGAAGAAGAATCCTTTTATTATACGGACCTTATAGGGATGGAAGTCCGCTGTTTGGACGGTCAAAAAATCGGTAAGGTTTTGGATGTCCATAACTTTGGGGCAGGGGATATGATCGAATTTCTGGAAGATGACGCCCACCAATCCAAAATGATTTTATTTCGCAAAGAATTTATTCCCGAAATCCATGTTAAAGATGGATATATTGTTATAAAACTTGATGCGGCCGTTTAACCTTATTGTTTTTTTGAGGCTGTACCAACGTTATGAAGTGTTCTAAAGGTACAGATGAAGAAAAGCCGAATCAGTAAATAAAACAATAGACTCCTTATTCCATCATCGCAAGCACCCACAGGATGCATGGCAACCCATGCGTCGTTTTAAGGCGACTCCCTCCACCTTCGTCGCCCTGGATATAAGTTCAGTAATTCGCTGGCTATTTTACCTCGTCTCCCCACACTTGATGCGGGGTCCAGAAAAGTACTCACCCGATACAATCTGCCTGCTTTTTAGGTTATGACTGGATTCCGGATCAAGTCCGGGACGACGATACGTATAAAATCACCGGGGTAGACTCGTTTGTCATTAAGAATATGGTAGCCCTCTAAACCTCGTCATTCTGGTGCTTGACACCAGAATCCAGAAATCTACGGCAATCAAATTGTCTGTAATGAACACCGCTGTGGATTCCGGATCAAGTCCGGAATGACAATGAAGAAAGATGTCTAAGTTGGACTGGACCCCGCATCAAGTCCGGGATGACAATGAAGAAAGATGTCTAAGTTGGACTGGATCCCGGATCAAGTCCGGGAAGACGATATGTATAAGATCACCGAGGTAAGATCATTTGTCATTAAGAATATGGTAGCCCTCTAAACCTCGTCATTCTGGTGCTTGACACCAGAATCCAGAAATCTACGGCAATCAAATTGTCTGTAATGAACACCGCTGTGGATTCCGGATCAAGTC
>OJGZ01000291.1_pt1 | contig 20622 bp, 18 predicted proteins | sample 1595051 | NCBI WGS metagenome assembly OJGZ01 (sample SAMN05416800, study PRJEB24817) | seawater metagenome | isolation source: Sea water | place: Canada:Atlantic | collected 2013-07 | reverse complement strand
CTACACTAGATCGCTCGTCGGCAGCGTCAGATGTGTATAAGAGACAGATATAATCAATAAATCATACATTTTTCCGAAGTATATCCAAAGCCGTGAAAAAAGAAGAAAGACTAAAGAAACCAAAAAGAAGTCATTATAACAGAATAGACAACAGACAACAGACAACAGAATACAGACTACCGCCCCACGCCTAACTCCTCCGAAGCACCTCCAGCGGTGAGCTCCGTAAAACCTCTCGAATATTGCTCAACCCAATCCCCAAAACCAAAAGTGATATACCCGGCAAGAAAATCAGGAACGGAATAAGCGAAGGCATAAAGGGTTCTTCAAATACAAATATTGCCAATAGCAAGCTGCTAAGTAACGCCAAAAGGATACCCAAGAGACTTCCCAAGATTCCCAAAAACAGATACTCCAGGGCGGTAATAGCGATTATTTGTTTGTTTTTTGCACCCAGAGTGCGCAGTAGCACACTTTCCTTTATGCGCTGGTATTTGCTGGTTCGCACGGAGCCTATCAACACTATAATCCCGGTTAGAATACTGAAAAACGCCATAAAGTTGATGATCCAACTTACCTTGTCCAATATATCTTCTATTACAGTAAACATCTGTCTTAGATCTATCACAGACACATTGGGGAATTTCTTCACCAAGTCACGTTGCAACTTGGCCGAACTTTCCTCTGTTGGCGCATAGGTTGACAATACATTAAATTGTGGCGCATTTTCCAAGACTCCTTTTGGGTAAACGATAGAGAAATTGGGTTGCAAGGTAGTCCAATCCACTTTTCGAATGCTGCTAACAACCGTTTCCATAAGCACCCCCTGCACATTGAAAACCAGTGCATCGCCTAGCGTTACATTGGCATCTTCGGCTAGGTTTTCGGAAATAGAGATTTGGATTTTATCACCCTGTTTGTGCTCAGCAACCCACTCCCCTGCTACAATTTCCTCAGACTTTGTAAGGGCACTGCGATAAGTGGTTCTAAATTCGTGGTTTAAAAGCCAGCCTTTTATTTGGGCTGTAGTATCGACTCGTAAGCTGCTTACCAACTCATTTTTAATGCTGTGCATCCGCATGGTAACCAGCGGAATATTATTCAATACATTCAGATCATTTGCTTTAAAGGTATTCATCACCTCTGTTACTTGGTCTGGTTGCACATCCAAAGTTATCAAGTTTGCACTTTCTGAGGTTTGGCCGATGGTTGCTTTATCCAGCAAAATATCCTTTGTGAAATATAGTGTACTGATTAAAAAAGTTCCCAAACCAATGGCTACCAATAGCACTATGGTTTGATTGTTAGGCCGAAATAAATTCAGTAAACTTTGCCGTGTGGTAAACCGTGCGCCTTTTGGAAAATAGGTTTTAACCAATTTCATGGTTCCACTTGCAATACCTGCTAGCACTCCGAAGGTTACAAGAATACCGCCAATAAAGGCTAATGCAAATAACCAATCTTTCAGCAACCAATAGGAAAAGGCGTAAAGAAATAAAACAACTAAAGCAATAACGCCATAGGTGGCTTTTTTTGATTGTTTTGAGGATTCCCCGCTAAAGCGCAGCACTTCCAATGGCGAAACGTACCAAGTTCGCAATAACGGTAGCAAGGCAAATAAAACCGACATCACTAAGCCCAAGAGAACGCCCATGATTATAGGTTGGGCAGAAATGCTAATAATTATATCGAAGGGTAAAAACTCTTTTAATACAAAGGGGAAAAGTTCCTGCAGCCCCACTCCTATCGCAGTCCCGATGATACCTCCTAAGATGCCTATTCCTGCAATCTGAATCAGAAATATTAAAAAGCTTTGTTTTCTGGATGCACCCAAACATTTTAAGACGGCAATTGCCTTTACTTTTTCCTTAATATAGATATTAACCGAGCTGGCAATTCCTACGCAGCCCAGCAAAAGTGCAATAAAAGCAGTTAAGTTAAGAAAGGAACTAACATTGTCATACCTGCGCCCCAATCTGCTGCTGGTGCTAGTGTGCGTATCCAAATCTGTATTTTCTGCCTCGAGCATCGGTTGCAAGCTGTCTTCAAGTGCCACCAGATCTACATTGGGTTGTTTGTAATAATATTGGTATTCCTTCCGGCTTCCAAACTGTAATAATTCGGTATCGGCCACAAGCCTATATGGAATTATAACCAAAGGCGCTACTGAACTGGAGACGGCATTATTACCGGGAATAGCATTTAATGCGCCAGCGATGGGCAGGGTTATTTCACCTATTTTTATTGAATCGCCAGCTTGAAGGTTGTATTGCAACATCAAGGTAGCATCTACCAAAGCACTGCCTAAAGCTTGATAGGAAGTAGCGGCGCCAACAGGTTGTGTTTTAAGCTCTCCATAAAAAGGAAAATCCCCCTGCAAACCACGCACACGTACTAATTTAGTGCCATTGTTTTTGGGGAAAGCCACCATCGACACAAAGTTTACTTCCGAAGCATCTGGGTTTAATGAATCAATAATTGCTTGTGCGCGTTCGTTGGGAAGCTGATCACTATCAATCGTAAAATCGGCCCCCATCAACGATTTTGATTGTCGTTGGATATTATCGGTAAGGTTTTGGCTGAATAACTGTATGGAAACCACGGCAGCAATCCCCAAAATAATGGACGCCATAAACAGTAGCAATCGCGCTCTGCTCGCCTTTGCATCGCGCCAAGCCATCTTAAAAAGCCAAGCGTTGTTTAAGTTTGATTGTAACTGAGGTTTGTTCAAATTGTTGCAGTTGTTTCATTCGTTAAAATCTTACCACCTTTCAATCTTAAAATTTGCTGTGTTCTTACTGCTAAATCCAAATCGTGGGTTATGATCACAAGCGTGGTACCTGCCTGTTCATTGAGTTCAAAAAGTAACTGTATTACCTTCTCTCCTGTTTCTTCGTCAAGATTTCCGGTAGGTTCGTCTGCAAATAAAATTGAAGGCTTGTTGGAAAATGCCCTTGCCACCGCTACCCTTTGTTGTTCGCCCCCAGACAGTTGTGATGGATAGTGGTGAACGCGATCTGCCAGACCCACTTTTTCTAATAGTTCCTTTGCTCTGCTATCAGCATTTTTTGCGCCTTGCAGTTCCAAAGGCACGCTTACATTTTCAAGCGCCGTTAAGGTTGGCAATAATTGAAAGTCCTGAAAAATAAACCCAACTTCCTCATTGCGCAGTTGTGCGCGTTCATCCTCGTTGAGGCTGCTTAAATTATGTCCGCATAATTCCACCGTCCCAGCACTGGGGGTGTCTAAGCCTGCAGCTAAACCTAATAAAGTTGTCTTTCCACTTCCAGAGGGCCCAACGATAGAGAATGTTTGTCCTTTTTTCACTTCAAACGAAACATTTTGAAGAACCGTTAATTGCTTCGAACCGTTTTTATAAGTTTTCTCCAGCCCGTTAATCTTTAATATCTTTGTCATTTAAATTTTATAATATTTCTCGATCTTATGCCGAAGCCCAAAATTACGCAAACCCTTTTAGATACAATAGTTTCCAAGTCTCAGAACCTCTTAAAGTTTTGTTATTTCTTGACTGTTTTTATAGTGCTATCCTGCGGAAATAACACAAAAACGAAAGCCGTTGTAGATACAAACGAAAATACCACTACCGAAACCGAAGCTTCAGCAACCACTACAAACAAAACCATCCTCTTCTTTGGTGACAGCATTACTGCTGGCTATGGCCTGGATGATACCAACGATGCGTTTCCGGGAATTATTCAGACTAAAGTTGACTCCTTGGGCTTGAATTATGAAGTCGTAAACTCTGGGGTTAGCGGGGAAACTTCCGCCGGCGGCAGAAGCAGAATTGATTGGATCCTCAATCAGGACATAGATATATTTGTTTTGGAACTAGGCGCAAACGATGGACTACGTGGAGTTCCAATTTCTGAAACCAAAGCTAATCTACAGGCAATTATAGATGCTGTTAAAACAAAAAGCCCAGATACAAAGATTGTTTTGGCAGGAATGCAATTGCCACCCAATATGGGGCAAGATTATACCACGCAGTTTCGCGCTATTTTTTCTGATTTGGCTATGGAAAATAATATTGCCTTCATTCCCTTTATTTTAAAGGATGTAGGGGGTGTTAAGGAATTAAACCAGAATGACGGGATACATCCCACTGCCGAAGGACATAAAATTGTTGCCAATACTGTTTGGGAGGTGTTGGAGCCTGTGTTGTAGTTGCCATAGTGTATAGCAAGTATAGACTCAATCAATAAATTTTAACCACAGAGGAACAGTGGACATAGAGAAATCAATGAGCAATAAGTTCACCGTTTTGCGTTTCACACTTCAGGATTCAGGACTCACGACTCACAATTCAACAATTCACTTCACAACCATTTCTTTCTCTTAAAATACCAAAGCAGACCAAAAAACACAAGAATCATTGCGGCCCAAAGGTAGTAATAGCCATACCTTAAGTGTAGTTCGGGCATATGCTCAAAGTTCATCCCATAAATACCGGCCATAAAGGTTAAAGGAATAAAAATAGAAGCCATGATGGTAAGCACCTTCATCACTTCGTTCATTTTGTTGCTGATGGTAGTCATGTACATATCCATCAAGCCCCAGATCATATCGCGGTATATTTCAACACTTTCGTTTACTTGGATAATGTGGTCATAAAGATCACGTATATATTTGTTGGTGCGTTCTTCAATGAGGGGGCTTTCTATTTTTTCCAATCGGTTTATTACTTCACGCAATGGTAAAACTGCTTTTCTAATTTTTAGGATTTCTTTTTTAAGTTCTTGGATTTCCTCAGTCATGTTTTCATCATCCTTATCATCAAAAAGATTGTCTTCAAGTATTTCCACTTTATTGCTCAAAAATTCAACTACCGTAAAGTAATTGTCAACAACGGCATCAAGTATGGCAAACATCAAATAATCAGAACCAGAGCCTCTAATTCTCCCTTTTCCGTGTTCCAGCCTATCTCTCAAGTCGCCAAAGACATCCCCTTCTGCTTCTTGGAAAGTGATTACATAATCACTCCCAACTACCATACTTATATGCTCGTTTGTTAGATGCTCATTTTCATCATAGTGCAGCATTTTAAAAACGATAAACAAATACTCCTCATATTCATCAATTTTTGGGCGTTGATTAGTGGTAACAATATCTTCCTGGATTAGCGGGTGCAATTCAAAATGGTTACCAAGGGTAACAATATCATCGGTGTTGCTGAGACCGTTTACATTAATCCACGTTATGTTGCTGGAATCTTCATATGTAAATGCTTCTTGTATATTGTTGGTCTCAAAGCGGTCATAATGCTCTTTGGAATAATCAATAATGTCCAGTTCCGTAACCGTAGTGGTTTTTTTACCGGTATAGGTTACCGTTCCCGGAGAAAGGTTTCTTGCTCTTTTGGGTTGAATTTTGGTGGTTTGCGGTTTTTTTCTTCTTCGTGCGGCCATAAAAAACGTTGATTATTTTTTAAAGGTAGGAAAAAGTAAAAAGATTATTCCACTTTATGGCGTTGCCGAAGTGTTTTCTCCACATCGCTCAACGTAAAACCCTTTGCCTGAAGCAAAATCATATTATGAAAAAGCAGGTCGGCGCTTTCATCAAGAAAAAGATTATCATTGCTATCTTTTGATTCAATGACAACTTCCACTGCCTCTTCGCCTACTTTTTGGGCAATTTTATTGATACCTTTTCGGAAAAGGGATGCAATGTAAGAATCTTCATTTTCCGAATTATCCTTTCTGTTTTGAATGATGCTTTCCAAATCTGAAAGAAAGCCAAAACTCGAAACATTATATTCGTTCCAGCAGGTGTCGGTTCCTTTGTGACAAACGGGCCCCACAGGGTTCACTTTTATTAATAGTGTATCTTTATCACAATCAACAGCAATGGAAACAAGCTCCAGAAAATTGCCACTCTCCTCCCCTTTTGTCCAAAGTCTCTGTTTGCTTCGGCTGAAAAAAGTAACCTTTTTTAATTGGTTGGTTTTCAAAAATGCTTCTTCGTCCATATAGCCAAGCATAAGCACTTTGCTGGTATTTGTGTCTTGGATTATGGCCGGTACAAGGCCATCGCTGTATTTTTTAAAATCTATTTCCATCTAATTTATAATCTAACAGGAATTTCCTGGGTTTTTAATTCTTTTTTCAAATTGTTTATAGTTATTTCCTTAAAGTGGAATACGCTTGCAGCCAAAGCTGCGTCTGCTTTTCCCTCAATAAAAGTATCTGTAAAGTGCTGAATGGTTCCCGCTCCGCCTGAGGCAATTATTGGAATGTTCAGCTCTGTTGAAAGTTTTGCCAAAGCTTCGTTAGCGAAACCGTTTTTCGTTCCATCGTGGTCCATGGACGTAAAAAGAATTTCACCAGCACCGCGCAGTTCCACTTCCTTTGCCCACTCAAACAGATCCAGATCTGTTGGCACCTTTCCTCCCACTAAATGCACTTTCCAATTGCCGTCAATCTGTTTTGCATCAATGGCCACCACAACGCACTGCGAGCCAAATTTTGAAGCCAGTTCATTGATCAACTGTGGATTTTTCACTGCAGAAGAATTCACCGAAACCTTATCGGCACCATTGTTTAAAAGGATTTCCACGTCTTCAACGGAAGAAATTCCTCCGCCAACAGTAAAGGGAATATCGATGGTTTCTGCAACCTTTAAAACCAATTCGGCCAAGGTTTTCCTGCGCTCCTCAGTTGCCGAAATATCCAGAAAAACAAGTTCTTCAGCTCCGTTTTCAGAATAGAATTTTGCCAATTCTATCGGATCGCCGGCGTCGCGCAAATCTAAGAAGTTGACTCCTTTAACGGTTCGGCCATTTTTGATATCGAGACACGGTATAATTCTTTTAGTTAGCATTTAAAATGTAGTTTTCAAGTTGTTTTAAAGATATTCTATTCTCATAAATGGCTTTTCCAATTATCACACCTTCGCAACAAATTTCGGCGAGCTTTGGGAGTTCTTCAAAAGTTGAGATACCTCCCGAAGCAATTAGCTTCGTAGGTCTCGACTGCGCTCGACCTGACACTGTAATTTCTTTTAAAATTTTATGATACAAATCAAACGAGGGGCCTTCTAACATCCCGTCTTTACTGATATCGGTACAGATTACATATTCAATTCCGTTCTCAACATATTGCTGTATAAAAGGAATTAACTCTAAATCTGAATCTTCCATCCACCCACCGATTGCTACCTTTTCATTCTTTGCATCGGCGCCTAAAATAATTTTATCACTTCCGAATTTTTGCAGCCAACTTTTAAAAGTTTCGGGATTTTTTACGGCAATACTCCCGCCAGTAATCTGGTTTGCACCACATTCAAAGGCAATCCGCAAATCCTCATCAGTTTTTAGTCCGCCGCCAAAATCAATTTTTAAAGTTGTTTTCGTAGCAATTTCTTCCAAAATTTTATGGTTTACAATATGCTTGCTTTTGGCGCCATCCAAATCCACCAAGTGCAGGTACTTTATTCCGTGGGCCTCAAATTGTTTCGCAACTTCCAAAGGGTTTTCATTATAAATTTTCTTTGTGCCGTAATCGCCTTTTGCCATTCGCACGCACTTGCCGTCTATGATGTCTATTGCTGGTATTATTCGCATAATATATTTCCCGCGAAGGCGGGAATCTCGTTTATAAGTTTAAAAAATTCTTTAAAATTTGTGCTCCGGCTGTACTGCTTTTCTCAGGGTGAAACTGAACGCCATAAAAATTATCCTTTTGTATTGCCGATGAATACTGAATTCCGTATTCGGAAGTTGCAATAGTTTCTTTACATAAAGGCGCATAATAGCTATGCACCAAATACATAAATTCGTTTTCTGAAATACCTTCAAACAAGCCGGATTTTAAATTTGAAATTTGATTCCACCCTATTTGTGGCACTTTCACTTCATTTGAAAAACGTTTCACTTCAACGTCAAAAATCCCCAAGCCTTTCGTATTTCCTTCTTCCGAAGAATTACATAACAACTGCATTCCTAAACAGATGCCCAAAACGGGTTGTTTTAATGTGGGAATTACTTGGTCCAAACCTGAAGTTTTCAGTTTTTGCATCGCGCTACTCGCCTCGCCCACTCCCGGAAAAATCACTTTATCTGCTTGGCGGATTTCAGCTTCATCATTACTCAAAATTGCTTCTACACCCAATCTTTTCAAAGCAAATTTGATGCTTTGGATGTTGCCCGCGCCATAATTAATAATTACTAGGCTCCCAGCGCCCAATGGGGGAGAGACTTTTAATTTTTTGTTTGTTTCTGCATTCATAATAGTTCCCCCTCCGGGGGTTAGGGGGCTTTTATAGCAAGCCTTTTGTTGATGGTAAAATCATTTTCTCGGCATCGCGTTTCACCGCCATTTTTATGGCTTTTGCAAAAGCTTTGAATATAGCTTCAATCTTGTGGTGTTCGTTAGTGCCTTCGGCTTTAATATTGAGGTTTGCCTTGGCGCCATCGGTAAAGCTTTTAAAGAAATGCTGAAACATTTCGGTTGGCATTTTTCCAATCATTTCACGTTTAAAATCTGCATTCCAAACCAGCCAATTCCTACCGCCGAAGTCAATGGCAACCTGCGCCAAACAGTCGTCCATTGGCAAACAGAAGCCGTAACGCTCCATCCCCAATTTATCGCCGAGGGCTTGGTTGAAAACTTCACCCAAGGCAATGGCGGTGTCCTCAATAGTGTGGTGTTCGTCAACTTCCAAATCGCCTTTTACGGTGATTTCCAAATCCATTTGCCCGTGGCGCGCCAATTGATCCAACATATGGTCAAAAAAAGCAACGCCAGTGTTTATAGTGCTCTTACCCGTGCCATCCAAATTCAGTTTAATGGAAATATCGGTCTCATTGGTTTTTCGTTGGATTTCCGAAACGCGTTGTTTCAGTTTTAAAAACTCATAAATCTGTTGCCAGTCTTTGGTTTCCAAAGCAATGTATTGCTGAAGTTCTTCGGCATTCAAAGAAATTTCAGCAGTACCCAAATTCGTGTTGTCGTTAATATAAATTCCTTTGGAACCCAAGTTTTTGGCAAGCTCGATATCCGTTAACCTATCGCCGATTACAAATGAATTTTTAAGGTCATATTCTTCGGAAAAATACTTTTTAAGTAATCCTATCTCCGGTTTGCGCGTGTCAGCATTTTCGTATGGAAACGTGCGATCAATTAAAACTTCATTGAAAGTAACACCCTCGTTTTCAAACGCTTTCAATATAAAATTATGCACGGGCCAAAAGGTTTCTTCGGGGAAAGAGTTGGTTCCCAAACCGTCTTGGTTGGTTATCATCACCAATTCGAAATCGAGTACCTTTGCGATTTTTCCGAGATAAGTAAACACTTTTGGGTAAAAAATCATTTTATCAAAGGCGTCAATCTGCTCGTCCACGGTTTCTTTTATGATGGTGCCGTCGCGGTCTATAAACAGTACGCGTTTCTTCATTATTTTAATGTTTTTAGTGTTCTGATTAATTCTTTGTTTTCTGAAGCTGTACCAATGGTTATTCGTAGCGTGTTTTCGCAAAGCGGCTGTGAACTTCTGTTGCGAACTACAATTCCGTTTTTCAATAATTGTGTGTAGCGTTTTTCAGCATCATCTACTTTTATTAGAATAAAATTTGCATCGGTCGGAAAAATTTTTTCAATAAATTTAACTTGAAGTAAAGCTTTAAGTAATAACTCCTTTTCTTCTTTCAACGAAGACAAGTCATTTTTTATCTTTCCTGTATTTCGAAGTTGTTCGATAGCGCTTTGCTGTGTAAGTTCATTAATGTTATACGGTGGTTTTATTTTGTTTAAAACCGAAATTATTTCCGCGGAAGCAAAACATAATCCCAAACGGATTCCCGCCAATCCGTATGCTTTTGAAAGGGTTTGGGTAATTATTAAATTTGGAAATTCATCCAGTTTATAAATCCAACTTTCCGCGTTTGCGAAATCTATGTAAGCTTCATCGACCACTACCAAACCATTATAATTTTTGAGAAGCCACTCTATTTTTTCCGCAGCAATTAAATTTCCCGTGGGATTGTTGGGAGAGCAGATAAATAGAAGTTTGGTACGCATATCTGCAGTTCTCGAAATTTCGTCCAAATCGGGCTGAAAATCTGCATCGAGAAAAACTTCCCTATTTTCAATAACGTTCAAATCTGCCAAAACACTGTACATACCGTAAGTTGGCGGCAAGGTAATTATGTTGTCATTGGCGGGTTCACAGAATGCCCTAAAAATCAGGTCGAGTACTTCATCGCTGCCATTTCCCAAAAGAATTTGATTGGTGGCGATACTTTTTTGTTTTGAAAGTATGCCCTTAAGTTGCCGTTGTTGCGGATCGGGATAGCGATTTACGTTAGTCTCAAACGGATTTTCATTGGCATCGAGAAAAATCATTTCGCTATCGAAATTTTTGAATTCATCGCGGGCCGAGCTGTATGGCTTCATTTTGGCTACGTTTGGGCGGATGAGAGATTGTATATCTATTTTGTTCGTCATATTTGTACAAGTTAAGGTCTCGACTGGGCTCGACCGGACAATTTTTCTAAACTTTTTAAGCGTAATGTCACAGCGTTTTTGTGCGCTTGCAGGCCTTCCGCTTCCGCCATTGTTTCTATGGCATTGCCAATGTTTTGAATTCCTTTTTCTGAGATTTTCTGAAAAGTCATACTTTTCATAAAACTGTCCAGATTTACGCCGCTATATTGCTTTGCATACCCGTTGGTCGGTAAAGTGTGATTGGTGCCAGAAGCATAATCACCGGCGCTTTCGGGGGTGAAATTGCCTATAAAAACAGACCCGGCATTTTGAATACTTTCAATAAAAAAATCTTCTTCCTTTGAAACCACAATAAAGTGTTCCGGGGCGTATTCATTGATAAGATTGATAGCTTCCGAATTGCTTTCGATCAAAATCAATTGTGAATTTGCAATAGCTTTCTCTGCAATAGCTTTTCGTGGCAACTGTTGAAGTTGTTCTTCAACCTCCTTTTCCACTGAATTCAAAAGCTTTTCCGAAGTTGTAACCAAAACAACTTGGCTATCCGCCCCGTGTTCGGCTTGCGACAATAAATCTGATGCTACAAATGAAGCATTCGCTGTGTCATCGGCAAACACCAGTAATTCCGAAGGTCCCGCGGGCATATCTATTGCCACGCCGTGTTTGGTGGCGATTTGTTTTGCAACGGTTACAAACTGGTTTCCAGGGCCGAAAATTTTATAAACCGAAGGAACGCTTTCGGTGCCAAAAGTCATTACGCCAATGGCTTGAATACCGCCAATTTTAAAAATTTTGGTTACCCCACAAAGAGTTGCGGTATATAAAATAGCCGGATTAATTTTGCCGTTTTTATCGGGCGGCGTACATAAAATAATTTCTTTGCAACCCGCAATATTTGCCGGAATAGCAAGCATTAATACAGTAGAAAACAGCGGAGCTGTGCCTCCGGGAATGTAAAGCCCCACTTTTTGGATGGCTCTTTTTTCCTGCCAACAAACCACGCCTTCGGTAGTTTCTACAGTAATGCGTTCCGTTTTTTGTGCGCTGTGGAATTTTTCGATGTTTGCTTTTGCAAGATTGATGGCGTTTTTCAATTCTTCAGAGGTTTCCTTTTCCGCAGTTTCAATTTCGTTTTTTGAAACCAATAGACTTTCAATAGAAATTCCATCAAAAAGTTGAGTGTATTTTTTTACGGCAGTATCACCTTTCAATTTTATTTCTGAAAATATTTGGTTTACCGTAGTTTCCACATCGGCGATGGTTTGGGTGGGGCGTTTTAAAAGTTCGCTCCAGCTTTCGGGTTTTGGATTGTATATTTTTTTCATCTTACAAAATCATTTTTTCAATAGGGCAAACTAATATTCCTTCGGCGCCAGCTTGTTTCAGTTCTTCAATTACTTCCCAAAAAACATCGCGATTCACTACGGAATGAATGCTGCTCCAGCCTTCTTCTGCCAGTGGCAACACGGTTGGACTTTTCATTCCGGGCAAAATTTTGATGATTTCATCAATCTTATCATTCGGCGCATTTAATAGCACATAGCGCGAATCGCGGCCTTGCAGGACTGACTGTATTCTAAAGCGGATTTTATCCAGAATTTTGTTTGCATTTTCTGAAATATTTGGGGAGACCGCGAGCACGGCTTCACTTTTTAAAATGACTTCAACTTCCTTTAAATTGTTTTTAAAAAGCGTGCTGCCGCTACTCACAATATCGCAAATGGCATCTGCCAGACCAATATTTGGTGCTATTTCCACACTGCCATTAATAATGTGAAGCTCTGCCTCTACCCCCACTTCCGCCAAATAATTACGGGTAGTTTCGGGATAACTGGTGGCAATTCGCTTCCCATTTAAATCGGCAATTGAGGTGTATTTAAATGCCTTCGGAACCGCGAGGGAAACCCTGCATTTTGAAAACCCTAATCTGTCGGCAATTGAAATTCCTTCGCCTTTTTCAATCAATAGATTTTCGCCAATAATTGCACAATCCACCACGCCATCTTTTAAATATTGCGGGATATCGCCGTTGCGCAGGTAATAGATTTCCAAAGGAAAACTGCTTGCAGATGTTTTTAATTGGTCGCGGCCGTTGTCTATATAAATACCACAATCCTTTAGCAATGCAAGGGATTCATCGTGAAGTCGCCCTGATTTTTGTACCGCTATTTTTAGTTTTTTCATAAAATTCTGTTCAGTTTTAGGAATAAAAAAACCCGTTTGATTGCTCAAACGGGTTTTGAATATTGTTGGGTTTACACAATAGCCATATCACCTCGCGAGCGCGTGGAGAGAAATATGGTGATGATGTAAAAATGAATTGTTCATAATTGTGATGGCAAATCTAAATAAAAAGATTGTTTATTAAACTGTGAATATAAAATTTTAACGCTTTATTATATTTCGGTACAATTTATTTACTTTCACCCAAGCAATTTTAAACAGCCGAAAACCATTCCTATTTATGCATTTAGAGACACTTGACTGGATAATTATAGTTTCATTTTTTATTGTTTTTATCGCAATTGGGCTGCTTGTGGCCAAAAAATCTGGAAAAGACTCCAAATCTTTTTTCTTATCCAATAGAAATATGCCGTGGTGGCTGCTTGGTGTAAGTATGGTTGCAACTACGTTTGCCGCCGATACACCCAATTTTGTTGCTGGCGTTATTCGGGAAGACGGAGTGTTCGGAAACTGGATTTGGTGGAGTTTTCTGCTAACGGGAATGCTTACCGTTTTTTTCTATGCCAAATTATGGCGAAGAAGCGGAATAACAACAGATTTGGAGTTTTATGAATTGCGCTACAGCGGAAAAAGCGCCGCATTTTTAAGAGGTTTTAGAGCAATTTATCTGGGTGTGTTCTTTAATATCGTCATTATGGCGAATGTTTGTTTGGCAGCAATTAAAATTGGGCATGTAATGTTTGGCCTGTCTTCGTATGAAGTTTTATTGATTGCTTCGCCCGTTGTGGTAATTTATTCGGCGTTTGGAGGTTTAAAAGGTGTTTTACTTACAGATTTCGTACAATTTATAATTGCCATGGTGGGCAGTATTTGGGCAACTATTTTTATAGTAAATATGCCTGAAATTGGTGGAATTGAAAACCTGCTTTCTACCCCTACCGTTACAGCCAAAACCGCGATGCTGCCAGATTTTTCAAAACCTGAATTATTAATTCCGCTGCTTATCGTTCCGCTTGCCGTACAGTGGTGGAGCGTTTGGTATCCCGGCGCAGAGCCCGGGGGGGGCGGTTATATTGCACAACGGATGCTTGCTGCCAAAAACGAGAAACACGCCACGTGGGCCACTTTATTTTTCAACTTTGCTCATTATGCGCTTCGTCCATGGCCGTGGATTATTATTGGGTTGGCATCTATAATTGTTTATCCAAATCTGGAGAGTTTGCAGGCAGCTTTTCCAAATTTAAATCCGGCATTCGTAAAAAATGATCTTTCCTATCCCGCCATGCTTACATTTTTGCCGGCTGGACTTTTGGGAATTGTAATCACATCGCTTATCGCGGCATTTATGAGTACTATTTCAACTCATTTAAACTGGGGAAGTTCTTATGTGGTGAACGATTTTTACGTGCGATTTCTTCGGAAAGAAGCAACCGGGAAAGAACAAGTAGCAATTGGAAGAACTTCCACGGTGGTAATGATGATTTTGGCAGGTTTGCTGGCACTTGTATTGGAAGAAGCCCGGGATGGTTTCAATCTATTGCTTTCCATTGGCGCTGGAACAGGTTTACTCTTTATTCTACGCTGGTTCTGGAGCAGAATAAACCCGTATAGTGAAATGGCCGCAATGGTTATTTCTTTTGTAATTGCAGCTTTTTTCTTTGTAAACGGAAAAATGGACACTCCAATTGTTGAAATGGCCGGGCATTGGCAATTGGTATTAAGTGTAGCCATAACAACGATTGGATGGGTTCTTGTAACCTATTTAACCAAACCTTCAAATGCAGAAACATTAAACAGTTTTAACAGCCTTATTTTTGGAGATGAATCAAAATTCAAAGGGTTTGGAATGAAAATTCTTGGATTTTTTGCAGGCGTGGTAGGTGTTTACTGCTCGTTGTTTGCTATTGGAAACTTTATTTATAACAATATTATTTTAGCCTTTAGTTTAACTGCAGTGGCCGTGATTTGCGGCTTGGTGATTATTAAATCTTTTCAAAAAACCGATTCGTAACTGGTACTGGAAACATTTGTTCTATAGTTTGAAACATTCGTAATATTCAAAATTGCACAATAATCTTACTATTGCACTGAAACATGTCATTTTAGACTAAAAATTTATCGAATATGAAAACTAAAATATTATTTATCTTATTATTGTTTGTTTCAGTTTTTGTTACAAGTTGTGAGGAAGAAGATGCGAAAGAAAGTTGTGAAGAACTTGGATGTCAGTGGTACTTACCTCTTGGAGAACAAGAGTGGATTTGTAATTGCTAAAACTTCAATACTTAAATATTGAAGACCAAGCATTGTTTTACCAATAGAATATATTCCTCGAGATTTACTTTCTGTTGCAATATTACATTTGCTACTAAAAATTACATCAATTATTCCCTAAAATCAAAGGCAAACCACTGTCGCCAGAACCAACTACTACAACTTTAGCATTAGGTGATTTTGCAAGTTCAAGAGTTGCGTCAATTCCTTTATCCTGAAGGATTTTATCTGTTAATGAAGCACTTAAAATAGCATTTGCATCCGCTTTTCCTTGGGCTTCAATTCTAACTTTTTGCGCTTCCTTGTCAGCAGTTACCAGTCTAAATTCGTATTCCAAGGATTCCTGCTCTTGTTTTAATTTACGTTCAATTGCATCTTTAATGGTAGGCGGGAGGGTTACATCGCGCACTAAAATTTCATTTAATTGCACGTACTGTTTGTCAAGAATCTTTTTGGTTTCCTCAAAAATTTCTTCTTGAATTGCATCTCGCTTGGTAGAGTACAATTGTTCGGGCGTATAACGACCTACAACACTTCTGGCCGCACTTCTAATTGCCGGCTGAATAACACGTTGCAAATAATCTTCTCCTTTTTCTTGGTGTAATTTGGCAACATCACTATAAATGGGTTGATACCATGCAGAGGCATCCAATTTAATTTCCAGTCCGTTGCTGGAAAGTACCTGCATTTTTTCACTGAGTTCTTGTTGTCGTACTTCGTAAACAAAAACCTTGTTCCAAGGTGCAATAATGTGAAAACCTTCGCCAAGAGGCGGTTGGTCCGTAACCACACCGTTTCCAAAAGTTTGATACAGCACCCCAGCGTGACCAGAGCCAATAGTTACGGAAGATTTTGATACTAAAATTATCAGCAAAATAATTCCTACGATGACGGGTATTGTGAGTTTGGGTAATTTTTCCATTGTATATTTTTATATGGGTTAATTTTTAGATGAGTCCGTTATATTTTCTTATAAACCATTCTGCTGCGAGTGCGAGAACGATAAGTGCGAGAAGATATTTCCAATCGATCAAAGGTACTACTTTTTGTTCGCTTCTTTCAATGTTTTGGAAGTTATCATTGGTAAGTAAATTTTCAATTAACGCTTCCGTTTGGTTTACATAATAGGCTTTTCCGTTAGAATTTTGGGCTATCCGACGAAGTTTGTACACATCGGCATTCAGGAATTGTTGCTCTACGTTAAAATCCAAAATCGTGAAATTGCCACTGCTGGAAACTGCTTCGTTTGAAACCGAAACAGTATAATTATATTCCCCAGCGGGAAGACTGTTTAAATCTACTTCGTAATAATTGTTCCGCAGAAGCATTGGAAAAACGGTTTGCTTTTCGGTTTCCGTATTTTTTACCGTTATATTCAGCGATGCACGATTATCGAAAACATAATTTTTGTCGAAATACTGGGCAGAAATCTTAATTGGATTGTTATTGTAATAAAACGTTTCCGAAGACACTTCCATTCTGCTTCGCCGTTTGTTTGAAGCTAAATATTGAACAAGTTTTCCTATAAAATCATCAAAACTTTGGAAGCTTTCCGTTTCCAGAAAACTGCGTGCACGCCATCGCCAAAAACCTTCTCCGTCCCATATTGCGTCTCGTTTGCCGTTTATTTCCATTGTGGCGAGCAAAGGGTTTCCATTGGAAATTCCGCTAACTGTTTGTTCAAGCATTACTTCGTTTGGAACCGTTATTGTCAATGCACCAAACTCTGTGTGCAATGGTGGAAAATTGTTGAAACCAATATCTTCAACAGCGAAGGTTCCGTAATTACTGTTTAGTTCAACTTGCACGTCATCACTTTGATTGGAGGCTTCTTTATTGAAATTATCCTGCGCCCCATTAAGGAAATACCAATCCGTGTGCAGGCCAGAGATTACCCAACTATTCTTGTTCAATTTCTCCATTTCAGAAAATATTGCGGCAAAACTTCTATCGGGCTGATAAAGGATTATCAATTGATAATCATTTAAAAATGAAGCAGCTTCTGCAGGTTTTTTAAATGAAATGGTGCGTTGTTCATTGGTAGTAATTGCTTTTTTAAGCGAACCTAAATCGGGATGAGTTATTTTACTGACCACTAAAACGTTGGTGGCCTGGTCAATCACTTCAACGGCGAACTGCTTGCTGTTGTTGGTTTTGTTCTTTTCATCCACAAGTGGAAGTATTTGCGCTGTGTATTTTTGAAGCCCAACGCTGGAAGCATTTAACGTGAAATTGAGCGTTTTTGAAGTTTCATTTTCCGAAAAGGAAACGTTTGTTCTATAGAGCGTTGCAGCGCCTTGCGTAACGACAAATTCAGAATTCACGGGATTTGTGCCGCTGTAATTCAAAATAACTTCAACCGGAAACTGGTTTTTTAAGAATGCGTATCTATTGGTGTTTAACTGTTCGATTTTTATATCCGTATATTTTATGGAATCACCCAGAATTACAGGATAAATAGTATTTTTAAAAGTTGCGGAAGAAAATTCATAATCATTCCCAAGGGTTTGGTTTCCGTCAGTAATAAGGATTGTTGGTGCGGATTGGTTTTTGAAAAGCTCGTTTGCTGAAGCAAGCGCTTTGGAAACATTCGTATTTTTTTCATCAAAAGAAAGTGAATCATATTCACGGAAATCACTTCCGAAGGAATAATAGGAAACGTCGAATTTGTCGTTTAATTCGCTGTTTTCTTTTAATTTTTGAAGTAAAGACGAAACATTTTCCCTTTGGTTCAACTCCTCGACTGAAGCTGAATTGTCAATAAGTACGGGAAGTTTCGGCTTTTCAATGGTATAGGTTTCACTTTTAAATTTTGGATTTATGATTAAAAGTAGAATGGAAAACAAAGTTATAAAGCGGAGTATTCCAAAAATCCAACGAAGGGAACCCGTTTGTTTTGACTTATATCCATACATAAAAACCGCCAGAGCAATGGATACTACTCCGGCGATGATTATATAAAGAATTGTTTCTGTGGTCACTAAATTTTATAAATTTCAATTTAAGTTGAGAAGGTAATTTCAATCACTTTTTTTGTTTGGCTTCAATATCGGGAAGTTCTTTAATATATTTTTCTACATCCCACACAATATTCCAATTTGAAACATAATCCTGTAAATCTCCCAATTCCATAGCAGCTCTTCTTTTATCCACATTTTCAGGGTCTTCCAAAGGTAAAACATAATATACACCGGATTCTCTATCCAAACCAATTTGGCTCCCATATAATTGTCGTTTTCCTTGTCCAAGGGCTACCCGATCTTCCAATAAAGCCAAAGCGCTAGGTCTTGCGTTTCCCTTTTTAACTGCTTCGCGCATCATTGGCAAATATTTTTCTTGGGTTTTTAAGTCAGCATGTTGAATAACTAAAAACAATGTGGTGTTACCTTGATTTCCAATAATATCTGCTCCCAACCAACCGCGTTCATCTAATATTTTTTTAACAATAATTAGGTTTAAAGAATCATTTTCCGCAATCGATTTCCAAAGATCTTTCGTTTCTTGAGAGTCGCGCCCGTATTTATCATAAACCGTATTGGCTTGCATACGCAAGCCCTGATCGTATTTATATACACTATCTAAGATTGCACCGAGCGGTTTATCTAAATTTGCTTCTGCCTTTTCTTTATTAACTTTCACAAGATTTATAACCTCGTTCCAGCGCTTATCGGAATGTAGAATTGACAAATCGGAGTCAGTAGTAATATGTGAATAATTCGTGTAATTTCCTTTTTCAGAAATTCGAAATAACTGAACAAATGATGAATCAATTTCTTTTGCCAAGGCCCATGAACAAGCAGCATTATATCTATCATTAATTGCTCCTTTATCCCCTTTTGACTTAAATGCTTCAGAATATTTTTCTGCTGATTCTTGAAAATTTTTACTTTCATACAAACCCCAAGCTTCATTGACTAATTCAGAATATGTCTGCTGATTTTGAGTAAAAACTGAACTTATACCCAATAGCCAGAGAGCCGTTAATAAAACTGATTTCTTCATAAATTCTAATTTGAAGATTTTAAGCATTCTGTGCGGAAAATTCAATTAAGTCAACATACCTCCATCCACGTTCAGCACTTGCCCAGTAACGTATGCAGAAAGATCGCTGGCAAAGAAAACACAGGCATTTGCAATATCCTCAGGAGAGCCGCCACGCTTTAACGGAATGGCATCGCGCCAACCCTGTACTGTGGCTTCGTCCAATTTTCCGGTCATTTCGGTTTCTATGAAACCCGGAGCGATAGCGTTACAGCGAATATCTCGCGAACCTAATTCCAGTGCAACCGATTTTGTAAAACCAATGATTCCCGCTTTCGAGGCAGCGTAATTGGTCTGTCCGGCATTTCCTTTTACACCAACAACGGAACTCATATTGATGATGGAACCTTTGCGTTGTTTCAACATAGCGCGCTGTACAGCTTTGGTCATGTTGAAGACCGATTTCAGGTTCACTTCAATTACCTTATCAAAATCTTCTTCGGAAATACGCATCAAAAGGTTGTCTTTGGTAATTCCTGCATTATTTACAAGAATATCAATGCTTCCGAAATCATTCAAAACCTCTTCGGCCAGGTTTTGCGATTCGTCATAGGAAGCTGCATCGCTTTTGTATGCCTTTGCCTTTACACCAGATTTTGAAATTTCGTCTGCCAAAGCATTTGCCGCTTCAGCCGAAGAGCTATAGGTGAAGGCTACATTGGCGCCGTGCTGGGCGAAGGTTTCAACGATTCCTTTTCCTATTCCACGGCTACCGCCGGTAATGATTGCTGTTTTTCCTTCCAGTAATTTCATATTTTTAAAAGGTGTTTTGATGGTTGGTAAAAAACCTACAAGGTTTGGAAAACCTTGCAGGTTCTATCTTATGGTCAAATATAGCAAAAGGTTGCGGGTTCTCCATAAAAAAAGCCCTGCGAATTTCACAGAGCTACTTAATGATTCAGACCTACAAGGTTCTTAAAACCTTGCAGGTCGAGAATAGCTTGTTAGCCTAAAACTTCTTTTACTTTCTTTCCAATTTCCGCTGGGGAATCCACAACGTGGATGCCACACTCGCGCATTACTTTTTTCTTTGCCTGAGCCGTATCATCGCTTCCTCCAACGATTGCTCCAGCGTGACCCATAGTACGTCCTGCAGGCGCAGTTTCACCGGCAATAAAGCCAATAATAGGCTTTTTTATACCGCTGTTTTTGTACCAATTTGCAGCATCTATTTCAAGTTGACCTCCAATTTCCCCGATCATTACTACAGCTTCACTTTCAGGATCATTGATGAGCAATTCCAAAGCTTCTTTAGTAGTGGTACCAATGATTGGATCTCCACCAATTCCAATAGCAGTTGTAATACCAAGGCCTTGTTTTACAACTTGATCGGCAGCCTCATAGGTAAGTGTTCCTGATTTTGAAACAATGCCCACCTTTCCCTTTTTGAAAACGAAGCCAGGCATAATACCCACTTTTGCTTCGCCCGGAGTAATAACACCTGGGCAGTTAGGACCAATAAGACGACAATCTCTGTCTTTTATATAGTTTGATGCAGTAATCATATCTTTTACTGGAATTCCTTCGGTAATGGTGATAATTACCTTAATACCAGCGTCTGCAGCTTCCATAATGGCGTCTGCAGCAAATGCCGGTGGTACAAAAATAATAGTCTGTCTCTTATACACATCTCCGAGCCCACGAGACCGTACTAGATCTCGTA
>OJGZ01000288.1_pt1 | contig 20761 bp, 22 predicted proteins | sample 1595051 | NCBI WGS metagenome assembly OJGZ01 (sample SAMN05416800, study PRJEB24817) | seawater metagenome | isolation source: Sea water | place: Canada:Atlantic | collected 2013-07 | reverse complement strand
CTAGATTACAAGGTGTTTCTGCGGCAGTTCCTGCAGCCACAGATTCGGCAGCAGCGGCAGGGCCGTTGTTTCGTAGAGGGCGTCCTCTTGGAAATTCTGCTCAAGGCTTGAATAAAGATGCTTTAACTAGATTGCATGGAGCAGACGGTGCAGAAAATAGCCCGAGAAGGGCATCGGTTGCTGCTGCAATACGTAATAAAAGAGTTTCGGCAAGCAGGGGTGGAAAATAATAATTTTAATTTAGATATTAAGGAGTAAATCATGAAAAAAATAAGTATTTATATAATTGCTGGAGTAGTTTTATTTAATAACAATCTTTTTGCCGCCGCTGCGGATGATGTAGATAAAGACACTCTTGGTGGTGTTTCAAGAATCAGTAGAGTCAATACAGAGCAGTGGGAAAAAGCAAAGAAGGCATATCGCAGATTAAAAGGAGCTGAGTCAGTAGCTTCTGACGTTGCAAAAGCGTTAGGAATAGAATTTGATGAATTAACAAAAGAATTTATGTCTAATGTTTTTGATAAGAGTTGTGAAATTTTAGAACAAATTGCAGAAGCACAAAAATCATTAGAAGCTTTAGCTGTCGAAAATAAAAGAAGAGAAGAGATTAGAGAAAGAAGAATAGCTGATTTAGAGGCAGAGAACGAAAGTTTGGAAGCCTCTAAAGAACAAAGTCAGGTGAAACGTTTAGAAGAACAGTTGGCTGAAAAAAAGGCAGAGAATGAAAAATTAAAAGAACAGCAGGCAGCAACAGAAGAGGCCTTTCGGCAAGCCTTGCAAAAAGCAAGAGAAGAAACAAGAGAGGAACAAGCAGCAAGGATAAGAAAAGAAAATAGAGAAGCCGCTGCTCGCAGAAAAGCTACACCATCAAGAGTTGCTGGACTTATGGGAAGTCCCAAACCAAAAGGTGTAGAGGGTGCTAGAAAAAGACTGATGAGCCCTGCTGCTTCTTCTTCTGCGACAGCAGCGGTAAGCGCAATGGAGGGAAGGGATGCATCTGTTACTAAGATAAGAGGAAAACATGATTCTAGATCCTGGAGTGATTTGGCTGCCTCAACTCCAGGTACAGGTGGAATGATGTAAGGATTTTTTCCAAAAAACCGGGTTTAAGGCCCGGTTTTTTTTATGTTTTGGGATCTGTTTCAGATATAAATTAGGTATCCTCTTCTCCCCTCTCTCGTTACCCCCCCCCTCCATCTGGGCAGCCTAGAAAACTTATTTATCGGAATTGCGTTGATAGGCGCGCAGGCCGAATTTTGGCAAGATGGCCAAGGCATACTCGGTAATTTTTGACTGAATTTCTTCATATTTTTGCCAATCAGTTTCCTTGCTGAACACATATATCTGTAAGGGCAGGCCCGAATCACTGGGTTCAAGCAATCGAATCATAAAGGTCATGTCGTTTCGAATAAGGTGGTTGCTATGTAAATAAGCGGCCAAATATTTTCGCAGAACTGTTAAGTTTGTTACAGGATCTTTTTCATTTGCCTTATTTAATTTTCCCTTTAAAAGGGTGCCCAAGAATTTATCTTTTTCAAGGGTTTTGATATCCTTTTCATCCATCATCTTTATGGTGCTTTGGTCAATAATAATTGCACGCGTAATACGACGTCCCTCTACACGATAAATTTCTTGCCAGTTTTTAAAGCCTGTCTCTAAAAGTTTATACGTTGGAATAACGGAAATGGTATTATCCCAATTTCTTATTTTAACCACATGCAAAGTAATATCAATCACGTCGCCATCAGCGCCAAAGGCGGGGGCTTCGATCCAATCTTGTTTTTGAATCAATTTATTTACATTAATTTGGATCCCCGCCATGAATGACATGATTGTTTCCCTGAAAACCAAGACAAGAACAGCTGTTAATGCCCCCAACCCACTTAAGAAAACCAGGGGGGATTTATTCAGAAAAACACAAATGCTGACAACAATGCCCACCAAGAAAATGATAATGTTCATGAACTGTATATATCCCGTAATTGAATTACGGCTGGTCGCCGGGTTGCGACGATAAAAGGCGTGAAGGGTGCGAATAACGCGAACGATCCCCAAAGTAATAACCCAGGTGATAAAAGCCAATAGAGTGTTTTCAATAATTTTCGGAACGTTTCTTAAATTTTCAGATCCAATATACAGAATAATCAAAGGGATTAAAGTTGGAATAATATTAAAGGTTTTATGACACTTGAAAATTGATTCCCAATCTTTGCGCCGGTGGCTGAGGTACAGGCCAATTAATTTAACAACAATTAATTTGAAAATAATGTATCCGGTAATGGAAAAACCAAGAATGTATCCAAAGATTTCTAAGTAATTGCCGTTTAACCCTGCTATAAATTTTTCTATTGCATCAATATGCTTGTCCATAAATAAATGATAACAGATCAATTGCCAATGTCAAAATATTGAAAACTGGGCATAAAAAAAGCCCCCCAATTGGGGGGCGAAGTCTTGTTTTATGGTAATTTATTTAGCTTCTTTTTTTACGAAACATTGGGTTTCTTGTTGATGCGGACGCTTTTTTCGCCCCATCCATTTTTTCAAATGCTTTATCAGCGATTCTTGCTTTTTTGCTTTTCTTTGTGTTCTCTCTGGCTTTTTTGGCCATGTCACGAAGTCTCTGTTGTTTTTGGGCTTCTTGTGAAACACCAGCAAATTTATCATTACCAAGTTCTGATTTGGCCTCTTTTGCAAGTTCAACAATGCTGGCCACAGCGGCGTTTAGCACACCAATAAATCTTGCTCTGAATGCAGCAAGCTCTAGTTCAGTTGCGGGAAGAGCACCAACTTCTTCAACTTGTTCTGCTGTTAGGACAGATTTTGCTTTTATTGCTTTTTGTTCAGCATTATTTAATGTGCTAAGGCTAATATGTCCTTCAATAAGTTCTGCCTTTTCGTTTTCCACATCTGCCATAGTTTTCATTAAAGCGTCTGTTGCGGCAACAACTTTTTCTCTTTCAGCTTCGAATTTTTTAAGGGCTTCAAAATAGACCTTCAAAGCCGTTACTGCTTTGCCAACGGTTACCTTATATCCTTTGATTTCTCCCGCACTTTGTTTTGTTTCAGTTTTTTGGGCTGCGGCCATACTTTTTGCCGTACCTTCATAAGATGCAGCTTCTTCAAATGACATTGGTTTTGTCAGACCCCACTCTGCAAAACATTTGGTCATTAATTTTTGTGCTCTTGGCGACCCAAGGTTTGTCTTGCTGCAATACCGCTCACATAAATCTTTTAATTCTTGTGGGTCATTTGCATCACATTTATTTTTGATTCCATTGGTACAGTTTTCAAGACAGAAGTCTTGGCGAATTTTTGCAATAGAAGAATACTGAGTTCCATAAGGTAAACAACCGTTTGCTGCCATTCTAACAAGGGTCTCTATATTCTTGCCACTTCTCCCGATTGTAAAGCATTTAGAACTATCCCAATCATTAACATGCTCTTCATCTTTCAAAGCCAGCGCTTTTCCAACAGGCGCCCCACTAAGTTGTGATGCAATACGTTCAGCACGGGATTGTTTCCCAAACCCAGGCAGACTGATGGCATTGGCGCTTTGTGAAAAGAGCAACCCCATTCCAACTAAGGTAATTAAAGTTTTAAGTGATTTTTTTTGCATGGCATTCCCCGCTTGTTAAAAATTAATTTTTATATAGAATCTTTATTATGCTATCTGAAAAATATAGATAGAGTCAACAAGGAAAAAGGGAATGAATTATTGGTTGGTTAAAACAGAACCTTCAACTTGGTCATGGGATGACCAAGTCAAGAAACAAGTGGAATGTTGGGATGGGGTGCGTAATTACCAGGCCCAAAATTATATGAAGCAAATGAAAATTGGCGATCAGGTTTTCTTTTATCATTCTGTGAAAGAAAAACAAATTGTTGGCCTTGTCGAAATTGTAAAAGAATTTTATCCAGACCCAACAGATAAAACCGCCCGATTTATGGCTGTGGATGTTAAGGCCGTTAAGCCAGTTTTAAAACCCGTTACCTTGGCTGAAATCAAGGCTGATCCAGATTTACAAGACTTAGGCTTGATCCGACAATCACGGCTTTCTGTCATGCCCATTGACCCAAAATCATGGGAAATAATTTGCAAAATGGGGGGGTTATAACTTGAATACAGGCCGTAAAAAGCGCATTCTGCAACAGTTCCATTAGACAGAAATGAAGGTTTCCATTGATTAATACAGACTTTATATTTATAGGACTTTTAACATTTTCCCTTTCTGCTGCGATCACACGCATAATGGTATGGATAGGGATTCATGATGACCCAAACCATCGATCTTCCCATTCAATGCGGATGCCCAGAAGTGGGGGAATGGCCATTGTTTTAAGTTTTATATTTTGCATGATTTATTTCTTTTGGGGTGGATATTTTTCCCATATTCCAGAATGGCGTCTGGTTTTAATGTTGGGGGCTGCTGTCCTTATTATATTGGCCTCTTTAAAAGATGATATTACCGGTATCAGTTTTCGCAAAAAATTGGCCATCCAGGTCTTGGGCGCTGTCGTCGTTGTGATGGGGGGGCTTTCCTTTGACACATTGCCCCTGCCTTATGTTGGGGTTTGGTATCTTGGTGGTCTTGGGGGCATTGTTTCCTTGTTTTGGATTGTTGGTTTTATGAATGCCTTTAACTTTATGGACGGTTTGGATGGGCTGGCTGCAGGTACCAGTGTTGTTGCCTGTTTTTTCATAGCCATCATTGCCGCCATGCTTGGGGAGAAAGCCATTTTCTTTATAAGTTTTGCCATGTTATGGGCAACATTGGGTTTCTTTATTTTTAATTTTCCGCCTGCCCGTATTTTTATGGGGGATGTGGGAAGTCAGTTCATAGGATTTACCTGGTCAATTATCTTTATTTTGGCGGCCCAAGCCAGTCACGATTCGATTTCGGTATATACTGTTCCCTTATTATTCTTTTCCTTTATTTATGATGTGGCTTTAACTTTGGGGCGTCGAATTTTCCAAAAACAAACAATATGGTATCCGCACAGAACCTTTTTATTCCACATTTTAAACCGGTCGGGGTATTCACATCGGGAAATAAGTTTGATATACATGGGGTTTGCCATCCTTCAAGGGTTTGGGGCCATCTTGTTGCAATATATTGCCCCTCCTAGACAAATTTATATCTTTATCCCATATATAGTCTTGATGAGTCTTTATACGCGTTGGGTGAAAAGAAATGCAGCAAAGTATATTAAACGAGGAATTTAAGGAAATAAAATGAAAGTAAGATTTGCCCCAAGTCCAACAGGCTATTTACATGTTGGAAACTGTCGGACAGCCTTAATTAACTGGCTGTACGCCCGTCATAATAAGGGCAGATTTTTGATGCGGTTGGATGATACTGATTTGGAACGTAGTGAAAAAAAGTATGCAGAAGCCTTATCCGAAGACTGGGCCTGGCTTGGGTTGGATTTTGATGAATTTGAAAAACAATCAAATCGATTACATAGATACGAAGAAGTTATTCAGAAATTAAAAAAAGATGGGCGGTTGTATGCCTGTTATGAAACACCAGAAGAATTAAAATACAAACGTAAAGTTTGCTTGAATGCTGGCAAGCCGCCGATTTATGATCGCGAGGGGCTGAATTTAACAGAAGAAAAAATAAATGCATATGAAGCCGAAGGCCGCAAACCTCACTGGCGTTTTTTATTAACAAATGACGCAGTTGATTGGGATGATTTGGTGCGTGGACCCGTTCATTTTGATGGGGAAAAATTAAGTGACCCTATTTTAATTCGCGAAGATGGCAGCCCTGTTTATACGATCGCATCTGTTGTTGATGATATTGACCTTGATGTCACGCATATTATTCGTGGGGAAGACCACGTGGCAAATACAGCCATTCAACTTCAGTTAATCAAAGCCGTTGGCGGCGACCCTAAGAAATTTACCTTTGCCCATTTGGCCTTAATTGCAGGGTCCGAAGGGGAAGGGTTATCAAAAAGATTTGGCAGCCTTAGCCTAAGGGAATTACGCAAGGATGGTATTTTGCCCATGGCTTTAATAAGTTACTTGGCGAAAATAGGGACGTCTGATGCCATCCAGCCCTATTATACCTTAGACAGTGTTGTGACATCCTTTGATATTCATAAATTTGCCCGCGCAACATCCAAATTTTCAATGGACCAGTTGTTATTGATTAATAAGAAAATAATCCATGGCCTTTCATATGAGGCGGCAATTGAACATATTGACTTGCCAGAAATGGACGCTGAATTCTGGCAAACAGTTCGGGCAAATTTAGACAGTCTGAACGATGTTCATAACTGGTGGAATATCTGTCGGGGCGACGTCAAGCCGGTGGCCTTAAAGGAAGATAAAGATTTTATCAAGCAAGCAATTGAATTGTTGCCGAACGGTCCTTGGACAGAAAATCCGTGGGATACATGGTCTGACAAGCTTAAGAAAGAAACTGGGCGAAAGGGGAAAACCTTGTTCAAACCTTTGCGCCAGGCATTAACAGGTCAAGAACACGGGCCAGAATTAAAAATTCTGATTGGCTTGATGGGCCTTAAGATTGTTAAAGAACGTCTTTACACAGCAATAGAAGAATAATGACCTTAAGAATATACAATACGTTAACGCGTCAGAAAGAAGCCTTTAAACCGATTGATTCAAAGCACGTGAAGATGTATGTGTGTGGCCCAACAGTTTATGATTCTGCCCATTTAGGCAATGCGCGTCCGGTTGTGGTTTTTGATGTTTTGTACCGACTTTTGACCCATCTTTATCCAAAGGTAACCTATGCCAGAAACATAACGGATGTGGATGACAAGATTATTAAGGCTGCAAAGAAAAACAATGAATCCATCGATACGCTAACAAAGCGCACAACAGATAAATATCACCAGGATATGGCGGCATTGAATGCGTTGTCTCCGGATATAGAGCCTCGGGCCACCCAGCACATACAACAAATGATTGATATCATTAAGATCTTAATTGATAAAGGTCATGCCTATGCGGCAGAGGGGCATGTGTTGTTCAGTGTGAAAACAGATCCTAATTACGGAACGTTGTCAGGATTTGACAAGGATCAGATTATTTCAGGGGCAAGGGTTGAAGTGGCGCCTTATAAAAATGATCCCGAAGATTTCATTTTATGGAAGCCATCTACTGACGCTATGCCAGGATGGGAAAGTCCTTGGGGGGTTGGTCGCCCGGGTTGGCATATTGAATGTTCTGCGATGGCCAAGGCTTATCTGGGCGAAACATTTGATATTCACGGTGGCGGAATTGATTTAGTTTTTCCCCATCATGAAAATGAAATTGCCCAAAGTTCTTGCTGTAATGACGGGAAAAAATTGGCCAATTATTGGATGCATAATGGCCATTTGGGTGTTAATGGCGAAAAGATGTCGAAATCGTTAGGTAACTTTTTCACGGTTAGCGAAAAATTATCTGAAATCCCGGGCGAGGTTATTCGGTATGTTTTATTGGCAACCCATTACCGTCAGCCCTTGGACTGGACTGGTGATGTTGCTGGACAGGCCAAGAATATATTGGATAAATTTTATAATGCTTTGGATGGCAACGAAAGACAGGTTGTTGACATTAATTCTGGCTTGTTGGAATCTTTGCAGGATGATTTAAATATCCCTTTGGCGTTATCGCATCTTCATGAATTGGTTTCAGAAATTCATAAAACAGGGGACGCTGACCAAAAAAACAAGTTACAGAATGAATTGCGTGTCAGTGCCAATCTGTTGGGATTACTCTATCAAGATCCCCATCAATGGTTTAAATCAGCCCAGGGTCAAGCCATAGAGGCTGGTGAAATTGAAACACTCATTCAACAGCGTAGGCAAGCCCGGGCTGATAAAGATTTTGCCCTGGCAGATAAAATCCGGGATGAATTAACGGCAAAAGGGGTTGTTTTATTGGATAGTTCTGACGGCACCGCCTGGCGTTATAAGTAAGTTTTTGGTGATAGTTATGGGGCAATTTTTTTCGTCGCCCAATGCTTGACACCAGGGGTCAGGGCGGTACTCACCGGGTACAACCCGCCTGCCTTTTAGATTATGACTGGATCCCGGATCAAGTCCGGGAAGACGATACGTATAAGATCACCAGGGTATAATCATTTGTCATTAAGTTTATGAGTAGATCTATCTTACTTCGTCGCCCCGCACTTGATGCGGGTTACAGTCCAACTTAGACATCTTTCTTCATTGTCATTCCGGACTTGATCCGGAATCCACAGCGGTGTTTACCGGATTATGGTACAATTTCTGGAGACCTAATCTTACTTCGTCGCCCAATACTTGATCCGGAATCCAGTCATAAACTAAAAAGCAAGCGGTTTGTATATGGTGAGTACCGCCCTGGACCCCGCATCAAGTGCGGGGCGACGACAAAAGAGTCGATGAACATTATCATCCCTCTTATTTGCCGATCAATCTGATAAATTTAACCATAAAGTGTAAGGCTTTTTCTAACATTGACCCTAACTTTACAAATCGTTATCGCGGGCGTGTCTTCAAACTTGACCAACCGTCTCTGTCTTGAGATACTTTTATAAATACAAATAGGAAACAAAATGAAGAAAACCATTATTGGATGCTTGATGAATTTTGAAAAAGGGGGCGACTGTTTTTCAGATTTTGATTGGTATGCCATTCGCGAGAATTATTTTAAAGCCATCCAGAATGCAGGTGGGGCAGGCATCGCCCTTCCTTACGATATGGATTCGATTTCTGAATATATGTCAATTATTGATGGTTTGGTTATTATTGGGGGGTGGGATTATTCCCCATCATATTATGGTGAAGATACCAAAAACCCAGATCTTTATTCTGGCAAAGATAAGAAAATACGGACAATGCCGGAACGGGAACAGTTTGATTTTGCCATTTTAAAGGCAGCGCTGGAATTTGATAAATCAATTTTGGGAATTTGTGCGGGTGAACAGTTGATAAATATCTATTTCGGAGGGACCTTAATCCAGCATATTCCAGATGAAATTCCCAATGCCCTGGAACATTTGCGACCTGTCCCAGCCAGTCAAATTGCCCATGATATTAATGTTGTTTCAGGCACCTTGTTGCACAAATGTGTTGGGGTTAAAAGCTTTGGTGTCAATTCAGCCCATCACCAAGCTGTGGGAAAACCGGGCAAAGGTATCGTTGTTAATGCCCATGCCCCTGATGGTGTTATTGAAGGCGTCGAATATCCAGATCATAAATTCTGTTTAGGGGTGGAATGGCATCCGGAATTTGAACTTTCTGAACATGACCGCAATATTATGAAAGCCTTTGTGGCGTCAGCAAAATAGATTAAGGGCACGGAGGTTCTTTAATAGTAAAGGTAAATACATTAGCCCCCCCATACAGACCTGCCCGTGCAGCCGCCAAAGAATTTCCAGGGATCGTAATCTGGGCTGTCATATTAGGGATGTTAACACTTGAACAAGGATCCGGGGGGATGGTGCCTAAAGACTTAGGCGGATTGCCTGTATATGTTCCTTCATTCAAAGGGGTGAAACCGCCTATCTGGCCGGGGCCTATTGCAACGCCAACTGTGTAAGGAAGGGAAAAACTTGGATTGTCAAAATTTTCAAGCCCCCCACTTGCTGTGTTATTTTCCCATTTTATGCAAAACAAGCCATCCCCATCTATAGGATCTGTAATATCTGAATAAAGGCAAAAATCTGCTTCAGCTGTAAAATCTATAGCTTCAGAAATATCTGCTTCGGTTATGTTAATAGGAATTCCCCCCGTGGGTGAATTAACTTCCACTAAGGCACAAGCTTGATTCCCAAGGCAGGATAAAAAAAATATAATGGCTAATATAGTTATTGAATAATTCATTTTGCTTCTTTCTAAGCTTAATGTAAGCTAAAGAAAAATACAATTATGAAATTTAATAATGTTAAAAAATAATTTAATAAAGGGGCTGTGCTTTTTAATTTTCTCATTCGGGGCGCGGGCTTCTATGGATAGTGCCAACGTTGATGTTAACGTAAATGTCAACGAAATGGTGGAGATGGGTGGGCTGACGATCCCTTATTTAAACATTTCAGATAACGAGGTAAAAGGAGGCGTAGATGTGGAAGCCACCGGGTCTTTTTGTGTTTATTCTAATGTCTATAGGGACTTAGGCGCCCCGTATCCGCAATTTCGATTGGGGGCGACATCGGCTAATGGAAATGGGTCTTTTATTTCCCAAAATGGAAACTACCAAGTGGAATACACTGTTTTATATGGTTTGGGTGCGAATCCGACGGGCTTCAATCCTTTGGTTGAAGAAGGGCTGCCTTCTTTAATTACAATGCAAAACATCCCGTCGTCTACTTGTGGTAATAACTTGGCAGACAATATAACCTTGAAAATAAAAATTTCAGGGTACATCTTGCCGACGGTGCCAGCAGGTTCTTATTCTGATTACCTAATGATTAATATTACAAATTTTTGATATTAGGTTATTGACTTTTTACAGTTTTAGTGAAAGTATTGAATAATAATTTACTGGGGAGAATCTGATAATGATTAAACTATTAACAGGGATTTTAACTATAATACTATCATACCATACAGATTGCCAGGCATCTGGTGATCCAGGGCCTACGATTGATCAAGCTGTGGAAGTTGGGAATATAACATTTGATGCTGGCACCCAAGGTATTGGTTTTGCTGATATTACTGGGGCTCAGAATGTAGAAGTTATAGGAAATTTTTGTGTTTATTCAAATGTTTTGGCTGTTCCTGCGACAGATACAACGCCTTCTTTTCAAATTAAAGCAGATGCAGGGGGGACAGGGTCTTTTCTTTTGGGAGAATCATTTGCAGGGGCGCTGACGTCTACTATTCCTTTTACTGTGATTTTATCGAATGGTTTAGACTCCTCTGCCCCCCTTACTGAAGGGATTCAAACAGGAAATTTAAAGCTTATTGCGTTTCCTGGTAACACATGTTCACAAGGGTGGCCTGATAATATTGAAATGACTGTTTCAATAGCTTCGGCTGCCTTGGCAGCTGCACCAGCAGGGGTTTATACCAGAACCATTACTCTGACTGTTTACCCCCCTACCGTAAGTTAATTGTATAAAGGAGCGTTCAAAATGAAAAAAATAAAGGTTTTTATATTATGTCTTTTGATGGGGGTTCCTTGCCATAATGTTTTGGCAGGCAGATCCATCCATACAGTGACACCTATGAAAATTACTTTCAATAAAAGTCAGCGTAATAATATCATTACTCTATCAAATAAAGGGGATGATAAACTTTACTTTTCTTTCAGTGTGGAAAAAAAGCAAGCTGATGGAAAAATGTTGGATATAACTGATAAAGGTTTTTTTACAGCCGTTCCAAATAAATTGGTATTAGATTCAGGTGAAACCAAAAAGGTTAATATTTACGTTAGAAATATTTCCCATATCCCTGAAGGGCAATATATCATATCTTTTACCCCTGCCAAAACTGGTAAGGCGACCAAGTTGGCGACCGTAGATGGGAAAGAATTATCTTGCCATGTTGTTGTTAGATATGCCATCCAAGCCGACGTTACGCATTAACAATGGATGACTAACAAAGTACGCTTTTTATTCATAAGCCTTCTTATTTTTTCACCTTTTTATGTTTATGGACAACTAAGCCCTTCCGATAAAAATGATGTCCCTCCGGGGTTTGAAAATATTGAACAACAAGAAGTTGAAAATTATCTGGATGTATATTTCTTAGGAAGGCCAGTTACAACTGCTTGGGTGAAATATAATCAAGATTATATCGAAATTCAAAATTTGAATGAAGTGATTGATTCCTTGGAAGGTATTACGAATAAAGCCCTAGTTAAAAAACATTTGTCTGGAAAAATTAAAAACCATTATACTAAGGCATGTCCATCCCGTTCCCGTAGAGCAAAAAAAAAATTGAAAAACTGTGGCCTGATTGACCCTAAAATCGCAGGGGTTATTTTGGATAAATCGAATTTTACTTTGACTATCTTTATAAATTCTTCTTATTTAGAAAAAAGTTACCAGTCTATTCAGGGGGCGGGTCTGCCTCCTTCAAGTTCAGGATTTTCTTTTCTTCATGACGTTGATGCTTATCTAAATGATACAAAAACAAACCAAGTTAAAAACTTTAATATGAAAACGTTGTTAGGGTATAAAGAGTCTTACATTGATATGGACTCGTCCATTTATAAATCAAACTTAGATAAAAATAGACGTCGATATAATATTAATGAACTTCAAGCTAAGATAAATAAAAATAATAAAAAATATTATGCTGGATGGGGGCAAGCAGTAGGGAGTTCTTTTTTGCAAGGGAAAAGATATTTAGGGCTGGGGATGGAAACAACAACAGACCAAATCATAGATCAAAAATCTTTATACTCAAGTGCAGTAGAGTTGTTTTTAGAAACCCCCAGTAAAGTAGAAATTTATAAAGACGGAAAATTATTAAGTGCTCAAGATCATGATGGGGGTTATATAATGATTGATACAAGTAATTTCCCTTCAGGATCCTATGATACTCTTATTCGTATCGAAGACCAAAATGGAAACATAACAGAAAAAACAGAATATTTTGTTAAAAGAACATCGATGCCCCCCTTAGGAAAACCACAGTATTACTTTAACGTTGGTTATATTCAGGAAATTTTTGATAAAAATAAAAAAATGTTGCCTACCTATTCAAAGAAGTTATTGTTTCAAACCGGCGGAAGTTATAGAACAAGTTTAAATACTTATTTATCCGAAAATATAATGGTAGCCAGAGGTGGTATATTTTCTGAAACAGGCTTTAACTATATAGCAAATAAATACAGTGTGACCCCCACAGGGTATTTTTCTACACATAAAGATTTGGGTGTCGGCATAAATTATAATACAAGTTTTTTTAATAAAATAAGATTTTCAATCAATGCTTCTAAAAACTTACGAAAACATAATCCAAATCAAACGGATTCTCGCTATGATCTACTATCATCTTTACGTTACAGAATTTTCACATCCCTTTCATTTCCAGTATGGGGGGGGAATCTAAGTTATAGGTACCGGCTTCATAGAAACTTTAATCAAGAAGTTGATCATATTAATATTCTAAGATACCAGTATAATTGGAGTTTATCCCAGTTATTCAGAGCATCCCTAGGGTCTACAATTACATACAAGTCAAATGAAACTGTATTCTTATTAAATATGGCAGTCAGATTTTCTGAAAAGAATTTTGCCGTATCCGTTAATAATACCCGTACGTATTCAAAACAAAAAGGCCAAAGTCGAACCTATAAAAATGTATACGGACTTAACACAAATTGGAACAAGCAAAATCAAGCAAAAAAATACAGAACAAGCCTTGCGATAGACAAGGAATATGATAAAGATCGGGTGAATACAAGAGTTTCTTACCAAGATAATTTATGGACTATTAATCCCAGCTTAAACTATTTTAGAAATTCTGGAAAACCAAACCACAGCAGGTCATTAAGGGTATCGACGGGCCTTGTTCTTACAAATGAAGCTGTCTCTTTCACAAATACAAAACGGGCAAAACAAGGAGTCCTTGTCACGATTAAGACCATGTCGAAAATAGATGGTAAATTTGAAGTTTATTTAAATGGGCGTCCTGTACAGGTTATTTCTGGTAATAATTCAATATTTGTCCCTGCCCAACCCTACAAAACTTATAAAATATCTGTTGTTAGTCAGTCTAAAGAACGTTTTGAAATTAAAGAAAAAATGAAAATGGCCACAATTTATCCAGGAAATGTTGCGCAGGCAAGTTTCAACGCCTATCAGGTTTATGCACTGATGTCGAAATTGGTGGATCAAAAAGGGGCCCTTATTTCGAAAGCAAGGTTGGAAGGTGGAAAGTTTTTCGACGAAACAAGTTTGGGTGGAAATTTCCAAATTGATATAAGGGCAGATCAAAAAAAATTGGTATTCAAAAAACAGTCGGGGGGAAAATGTGTGGCTGTACTTCCTAATCAAAAAATTGATGCAGGGTTTTTAGAAATTCCAAAATTGGTCTGTAGGGATATTCCAGGGTCAGGAAAAATGGAAACTGAAAATAAATTAAAAATAAATTAAAAATTCCAAGTGGAAAGGTTGAAGTTCAATCTTATCCCGCATAAATTTATTACATATAAAATAAAATTAAGATATAGTCCCTATTATGACAGAGAAAAATAACAATCAAGAACGTATTGCAAAATTTATGGCACATGCGGGGATCTGTTCCCGGCGAGAGGCTGAAACTTTTGTGGAACAAGGCCGCATTACAGTTAATGGGGATGTGATAAAGACACCTGCAACCAAGGTATCTTTGCAAGATGATATCCGGTTTGATGGGGAACGGATTCAAAGACAATCCCCCAGGGTTTGGCGGTATTATAAACCCCTTGGTTTGATTTGTAGTCATAAAGACCCCGAAGGGCGTAAAACAATTTATGATGTAATCGCAAAAAAATATCCAACTTTGCCACGGGTTAGTTCGGTTGGACGTTTGGATTTGAATTCTGAAGGCCTATTACTTTTGACAAATGATGGGGATATTTCAAGGCATATGGAATTGCCTGCGACAGGATGGATTCGCCGTTACAAAGTACGTGTACATGGCCGTGTGCGTGATAATGATCTTGAAAAACTGGCCAAAGGAGTGACAATTGATGGGATTCGTTATGGGTCCATCAAGGTGACTTTGGAAAAACAACAAGGGGCCAATGCCTGGTTAATAATGGCGCTGACAGAAGGTAAAAACCGCGAGATCCGCAAGGTGATGGAATATTTTGGATACAAAGTAAACCGGTTGATTCGATTGTCTTATGGGCCGTTCCAATTAGGGAATTTAAAAGAGGAAGATGTTGAAGAAGTGCCTTTAAAAGTTTTAAAGGATCAAATTGGGAAAGATTTTTTTTAATGAAAATTATTGGCGGAAAGTATAAATCGAAACAATTGGTCACACCAGAAGGTGCCCAAACACGCCCCACATTAAACCGCATTAAAGAAAATGTTTTTAATATTTTAGGCCATCGTTTTGACGTGGCTTTCGAAGGCAAAAAAATTTTGGACCTGTTCGCAGGATCAGGGGCGCTGGGCATTGAATGTTATTCACGTGGTGCAGACCTGGTGACCTTTATTGATAACGAAGAAACAGCGATCAAAGCGATTAAAAAAAATACGAAATCATTTGATGCCCAACAAATAAAAATTTATCAAGAAAGCGTTTTAAAGTTTCTAAAGAAAAAGTCAGATGAATATGATCTTGTTTTTATCGACCCGCCTTATGATATCAACATCATTGAACCTACCTTAAAAACACTTTATGAAAATAATTGGATACATGAAAATGGTTTAATTATTGTGGAAGCCACCAAAGGATACGCCTTTCAATGCCCAAATCAATTCGAAGTTTTGGACACCCGAACCTATGCCAAAACAACCCTGTTTTTTGTAAGGTTGAAGCAAGAAGTTGTTTAATTTTTGGGATAGTGAATCATATCGTGAAAGACAGCTTTCTTATCTGAAAGATTACGGTAACCATGTTCTTGATCTGCATTAAAACGCAAACCTTCCCCTGTTTTTATTCGGGTCCATTTCCCACTAACTAGAACTTCTATTTCCCCTTCAACAACAATTATATGTTCAATCACACCGCCTTTATGTGGTGGGGACAAGTGTTCGCATCCAGGTAACAATTCAATAATAAAAACTTCAAAATCTAAATATTTGTCAAAGGAAAAAATAGGCATCACCCGAATTTTGGTATCATCAGGATGTAACTGTTTTGGGCTTCCAGAACGGTATTCGATAATGTCATTATTTGGAGACTCTTCAATAAACGAAGAAAATGAGGTTTGGAACCCGCTGGCAATTTTCCACAAAGTTGCAATGGTTGGGCTTGATTCCCCCCGTTCAATCTGTCCTAACATTGCCTTGCTGACGCTGGTTTCTATGCTGGCTTTATCCAGGCTCCAGCCCTTTTCTTTTCGCAGATTTCTTAGTGTGTCTGAAATTTTTTTTGTTAGTTTTTCCAAAGTATGCCTAATAAATAATGCTTGTGCGCTATAACGCACAATGATATATTCTGTTTTATAGATAGGAGTATACTATGCAAACAAATAATTTTAAAAATAAATTAGTTGCCATTTTAAATAAAAAAATTGAACCAGGCAGACAGATGAATGCCTTATCCCATATGTGTATTGGCTTGGGCTCTGTTATAGGGAAGGAAGAATTAAGACTTTGTGATTATTCAGATGCTGACGGGGGAATCCACCCATATATATCTGAACAACCCTTTATTATTTTAGGTGCGAATTCAAATAAGATCAGAAAATTACGTGAACAGGCAATTGAAAACGATATTCTTTTTAATGATTTTACAAACACGATGATTATCGGAACGTATAAAGAACAAATGGAACTTACCGCCAAAACAGAAGAAGTGAACTTAGAATATTTTGGTATTGTTTTGTATGGTGATTGGGCAAAGGTATCGGAAATGACGAAAAAGTTTTCATTATTAAAATAAATTGAGATAAAATTTATGAATCAATATGTAATAAGGATATTCCATGCCACATCTTATTTTAGAACATTCAAGTAACTTAAAAAACTTTAACCCTGAAAAGTTTTTTGAAGAAAGCCATCGGTTTCTAGAAAAATATACAGATATTGAATCTTGTAAAAGTCGCAGAGTTATATGCAAGGATACTTATGTTGGGAAAGATAATTTGGATAGTGCTTTCTTTGCCCACTTAACAGTTCTAATAATGCCAGGGCGTAGTAAGGACATTATTCAAGATATTGGAAATAACCTTCATCAAATTTTAAAACGGAACCTGGACCCAGTATTAAAAATATCTAACTTAAAAGGCGATATAACTGCAGAGGTTAAAGTTCTTCAATCTTATTTTAAGGCTTAAGACTTTGCTGCTTTTTCCGCGCCGATTTTATTAAAGTCAGGCATGTCTGGATCGATGTCTTTACGTACTTTAAGTTTAAAGCTTAGCAACAACGGGGCGGCCAAAAAGATGGAAGAATACGTCCCAACCGCAACCCCAACCAAAATTGGCAAGCTGTAGTTTGCGATCACTTCACCCCCGAAGAAATACAAGGAAAACAAAGCCAGCAAGGTTGATGAAGATGTTAAAATTGTGCGCGTTAAAGTTTCATTGATTGATTTATTGATAATTTCAAGAACAGGTTTTTTCTTGTACTTACGCAAGTTTTCACGAATACGGTCATATATAACAACAGTATCATTGATAGAATACCCAATGGTGATCAAAATACCAACGATAGCTGTTAAATTAAATTCTAAATCAAAGACGGCATAAAGCCCCAAAATTGTTAATGCGTCATGTGCCAAGGCAACAATGGCACAAAGACCAAACTGCCATTCAAAGCGGAACCAAATATAAATCAGCATGGCCACCAAAGCCCATAAAATGGCTTGGATACTGTTGCTGACAAGTTCTTTTCCAACCTTTGGACCCACAGATTCGACGCGGCGATATTCAATTTCAGATCCCAATGTATCTTTGATTAATTGGACCGCGACCATTTGGCTTTTTTCGCCCCCTTTTTGTTGTTCAAGACGAATTAAAATATCTTGGGGACTACCATATTCTTGAAGGGCAACATCCCCAAGGTCAAGGTTACTTAGCTGGTGACGCATATTGCTTAAATCAGCGGGGGCAGGGGTGCGGATTTCCATCATAATCCCCCCACGAAAATCAATCCCGTAATTTAAGTCTTTAATAAAATAAGTTGCAAGAGATCCAAAAACCAAAACGGATGAAATTAAGTAAGTCATAAATCGTAACTTAACGAAATTTATTTTTGTCTCAGTTGGAAGTATGTGAATACCTTTAAACATTTTATACCTATTTAATCAATGGAAGTTCTGAAGTGGATCCTTTGATCTTCATCCACCATAAAATAATAACACGCGTTAATGAAATTGCTGTAAACATTGAAATCAAAATACCGATTGAAAGGGTTACGGCAAAACCTTTAACAGCCCCAGTCCCAAATTGGTATAACAAGGCGGCCCCAATTAAGGTTGTTACATTAGAGTCAACAATGGTTGCCATGGCACGGGCATACCCAATACTGATGGCCGACATGGGGGCTTGCCCCAAGGCGATTTCTTCTTTAATACGTTCGTAAATCAAGACGTTGGCATCAACCGCCATTCCCAAAGTCAGGGCAATTCCTGCAATGCCAGGAAGGGTTAAAGTGGCCCCAACCAAAGATAAACAGGCAAATAATAAAACAAGATTCATGACCAAGGCAGCATTGGCCGCCATCCCAAAAACAGGTCCGTAAAAAAGAATCATGAAAACTAAGACAGCGATAATAGCAACGATCGTGGCCATCTTACCGGCTTCGATAGAGTCTGCCCCAAGGTCTGGCCCAACAGTCCGTTCTTCCAATACATTCAAAGGTGCAGGCAAGGCCCCAGCCCTTAATAGAATGGAAAGGTCACGGGCTTCAGCTGTGGAAAAGTTTCCTGTAATAATGCCATTTCCCCCAGGAATTTCAGATTGAATAACGGGCGCACTGATAACTTTATTATCCAAAATAATGGCAAACGGCCGGCCGATATTTTTGCGTGTTACATCGGCAAAACGACGTGCCCCTTTTGCATCTAGGCTAAAGCTAACGGCGGGTTGGCCGTTTTGGTCAAAAGTAGGTTGTGCATCAACAAGCATTTCACCACTGACATCCACACGCTTTTGAATTAAATAATGGCCCTTTGCCCCACGACCTTTTTCATCAGAAGGCACCAATTCAGCCCCCAGCGGAATTCTTGATTTAACAGAGGAATTGCGGTTATCAGGGTGAACCAAACGGAAAGCCAACTTAGCCGTTTTCCCAAGTAAGCTTTTGACTTGACCAGGATTATCAACCCCAGGAAGTTGAACCAAAATCCTGTCTTCACCCTGTTGTTGGATGGAGGGTTCTTTGGTTCCCATTTCATCAATACGACGGCGCACAATTTCAATGGATTGGGAAATAGCCATTCTTACCCGTTCTTTGCGCGTATCATCACTGACCTGGGCTTTGACACTTCCATTTTCATTAATGTCTAGGACAACATCTTGCCCCATTAACTTTTTCAAAAGTTTTTTGACATTTGATTGATCATCAATATTTCTTAACGTGAAATATATTTCTTTATTATTGTTCCCAAGATTTACATAGCCAATTTTTTCTTTGCGAAGACTGCGACGAATTTCATCAATAGTGGACGCAAGATAATCTTTGATAACGTTCTTTAGATCAACCTCAAGAAGGATGGATGATCCCCCCTGAAGGTCAAGCCCAAGATTAACTTGTTCATTATATAAAAAACTTGGCCAAGCTTTTACATCTGATTTATTGAAAAAGTTGGGGATGGAAAACCATGCCCCTAACAGACAAACAAACAGAACTAAAATAACACGCCAGCGGGCTACGTAAACCATGATCAGACCTTTATTATTTTGCTTTAGAAGCCTTGTTACGTTTTGTTGGTGCTTTTTTCACAGCAGGTTTTGCGGCAACAGCAGACCCGGTATTACCGGCTGTTATTTTTGTTGCAACCATGGCTCTGGAAACACGAACAAAAGTTGCTTTTTCAACTTCTAATTTGAACTCTGTTGCATGAATTTCTACAATTGTTCCAATAAGGCCACCATTCATAATAATTTTATCCCCTTTTGAAAGTTCAGAAATCATTTTTTGGTGCAGTTTTTGTTTTTTTGCCTGCGGACGAATCAGCAAAAAGTACATAAGAACAAACATCAAAACGATGGGTAAAAGGCCAGTAATATTTTCCATTCATTTATCCTTTTTATGAATTTAACTTTAAATAATACTAAAGGATTATCATCAAATGTCCAGTATCTCAACAAATAATAAAAAATTATTTTTCCCAAAACTGGATTTTGAATTAGGATAGTGATAAGAATGTTTGTTATTAATTTGTAGGAAAGTAAATGTTTTTTTTAATTCAAGGTTTGAAAATCGGCTTATTAGTTGCCGCACCCCCAGGGCCTGTGGGACTTTTATGTGTTAGGCAGACATTAACGTATGGCATCTGGGCAGGGTTATTTGCAGGGCTTGCTGCATCCATCGCAGATGGATTTTACAGTTGGGTTGCCGCCTTAAGTGCCAGTTATGTTAATGGCTTGATGGAAACACACGGTAAATGGTTCTATTTAATTGGTGGGTGTCTGTTGGTTTACTTAGGGGTAAAATTCATTTTAACAAAAATTGATTTTAATAAAACATTACAGTCAACAAAGCCAAAGCATTTACTAAGTTCATTTTCATATACTTTCTTTCTAAGCTTTGCCAGTCCAATGACAACTTTCCTATTCATAGGGTGGTTCACAGCAACAGGCGTGTTTGAACATACATTGGATTACATAGATATATTAAGTATCGTCATAGGCGTTTTCACCGGGGCAATGGCTTGGTGGGTTGCTTTAACTTCCTTAGTTCAAGCAACAAAAAAGAAACTACGTAACGAAGTTTTTCAATTCCTAAATAGAGCCTCGGGAACAGTGATTCTGGGGTATGGGATTTATACCCTAACAAAACTTATTTAATTTATAGCAAAAATACTTAAACACTGGCCCAGCGTTATGGCACTCCTAACCTACCTAAAGTAGGCGTCGTCGCTGATGCCTTGTGCCATCGTTAATTATTTCTGCTATCTTGAATAATACTTAAACACTGGCACTGTGTTATGGCACTCCTAACCTACCTAAAGTAGGCGTCGTCGCTGATGCCTTGTGCCA
>OJGZ01000261.1_pt1 | contig 22532 bp, 20 predicted proteins | sample 1595051 | NCBI WGS metagenome assembly OJGZ01 (sample SAMN05416800, study PRJEB24817) | seawater metagenome | isolation source: Sea water | place: Canada:Atlantic | collected 2013-07 | reverse complement strand
GAGATCTAGTACGGTCTCGTGGGCTCGGAGATGTGTATAAGAGACAGGAATTGAATAGCGTGCGTTGTGATAATATGAATTTATCCAATCTAGACTTATCACAAAACCCATTGATTTCTTTTTTAATTTTAAACGATAATAATTTAAGCGAAATAGACGTAACTAATAATCCGCTTATTGAACAACTTTATATAAGGAATAATCAAATTTCAATCATTGATCTTTCGCAAAATCCCGTTTTACGTGTTCTGGGAGTTAATAATAATCCATTAACTTCATTGGATGTAGCTGCAAACCCTAATTTACAAGGGATAGATTTTTCTAACACAAATATATATGCAATGGATTTGAGCAATAATCCATCGTTGTGTGCTGTAGAAGGTAATGATATTGATTGGTTGCACTATGTGAATATTAAGAATGGGAACAATATTGAATTAATCAATGCTAATTGTTATAATGGCGAATTGATTGATTCTGGGCTTAATCTTTCTAACAATCCAAACCTTGAATTTGTTTGTGTGGATAACGTGAATTTTGCAATAAGTAATTTCACAAACGTTTCATCCACGGCTACATTTATTGAGGATTGCTTACTTGCAGTGAATAATTTTGAATCTCTTGATGTCAATCTCTATCCAAACCCTTCAGATGGTATTCTTAATATTCAAGCTGAAAGTTCTATTTCTTCAATAGAAATTATGAATGTTCTTGGGCAATTGTTGCTTACTTCTAAGGGGAACAGTACCCATGAACAAATGGATATATCTGGGCTTAGCGCGGGAAATTATTTTGTGAGGGTTGTTGTTGGGAGTGAGAGTGGGGTTTTGCGGGTTGTTATTAAATAATGGACAATTGTTTGGCGGGAATTAGTGTTGTGTCTACCCACCCCGCCCTTCGGGCACCCCTCCCTTGCAGGGTGGGGAGCGCGTTTTTTGTAAATTTCTGTATAATATGAGTTTCTTCCGCTTGTAAAATTTACTTTTAAAATAAGAGTGTTTTTTTTAGCAGAAGTAGGCTTTTGTTCATTTATTTAAAATAGTAATGAGTTTTTTTTAAAATCAATTAAATTGCACCTTCAATTTTAATAAATAATTCGATTTTATGGCATCAGGGATTTTTGCAATATTGGATGATATAGCTGCGCTGTTGGATGATGTGGCGATGATGAGTAAAGTGGCGGCCAAAAAGACAGCGGGTATATTGGGGGATGACTTGGCGGTGAATGCCGAAAAGGCATCCGGATTTGCCTCTTCCCGGGAAATTCCTGTACTCTGGGCGATTACCAAAGGTTCTTTTCTCAATAAATTGATTATTCTACCCATTGCATTTTTATTAAGCGCTTTTTTACCGTGGGCGGTGACTATCATCTTAATTTTAGGGGGTTTGTATTTGGCATATGAAGGGGCTGAGAAAATATATGAGTTCTTTTTTCCCCACGCCCACGCAAACGAGTCGTTTGTAGAAGAAGGCCTTACCGAGAGTGAAATTTTAGCCATTGAAAAGGAACGTGTAAAATCAGCAATTGTAACCGATTTTATCCTGTCGCTAGAAATTGTGATTATAGCCCTGGGCACTGTTGTGGAAGAACCCATTGGTACCCAAATTATGGTAGTGAGCGTTATTGCTATACTGGCCACCGTAGGTGTTTACGGCATTGTAGCACTTATTGTGCGTATGGATGAAGCAGGTTTTAAATTGATAAAACGCAGTAAGACAGAAACTAGTTTTTCACGTAGGCTTGGAAATTTTTTAGTACAAGCACTTCCAAAAGTTATTAAAAGCCTAAGTGTTATTGGTACTATTGCCTTAATCTTGGTTTCGGGCGGCATTTTTGTACACAATGTAGATTTCTTCCATCATTTTTTACCTTCATGGCCATCCTTTCTTTTGGAATTTGCCGTGGGGCTGGTTGTAGGTTTTATCTGTTTAGGGGTTGTAGTTGTCTTCCAAAAACTCTGGCGCATGGTAAAAGGAAGAAAAGCATCTGCTTAGCAATTAATTTCTTAACTATTCGGTAGCGATAAATTGATTAATATCATTTTATTTCCTACAAATACAATACTATATTTGCCGCCGAAAAAGTATTAACCTATAAAAATTATTATGAATAAATTTTACACATTATTTTTTGCTTTACTTATTGCTACTGTTTCATCTGCTCAGGTTTTAAACGAAACCTTTGACGATAATAGTGGCTTTGTTACCTCAACACCTTTCTTTTCTGATGGCGCTGGAGATTTTTTCGGACTTGCCGTGGTTGAGGATTTTAACGGGGAACCAGTTCCGACACAGCTTAAGGCTTACACTGGTTTTACAGATGGTTTTTTAACAGGAATGGATTTAGATGGGGAAGGTGCTGCCTTACCTATAATAATTGATTGGACAGGACTTGATATAGATGGACTAACGGATTTGATGTTTAGCGGTGAATTTGCTGAATTTTTCGATACTCCTGGAGACATTGATGATTTAGACTTCATCCGTATAGATTATCAAATTGACGGCGGGGGCTACCAAAACCTTATCTGGTTTGAAGGAGCTGACTTTACCGGTGGTGGTGGAACTGCCAACGGAAATTTTAGAGAAGATACCGATTTTGATGGCGAGGGAGACGGAGCGTTGTTGACCGATGCCGCACAAGTATTTACAAAGACTATAACTGGAACTGGTGCTGTGCTTGACCTACGTTTGACCGTTTCTGTGGATTCCGGTGATGAGGACTTTGCTGTTGACACATTTGTGATTACCGGAACTGGAACTGATACTACTGCTCCAGTAATTACTTGTCCTGCGGTTATTGAACAAGACAACGATGCTGGTGTTTGTGGTGCTATTGTAACTTTTGATCCTGCAACTGCCACTGATGACACAGACCCTAACCCGGTTGTGGTTCAAACTGCAGGCCTTGCTAGTGGTTCAGAGTTTCCTGTGGGAGTTACGACTATAGAATTTACAGCTACAGATGCTGCAGGTAACTCCAGTACTTGTACGTTTACAATTACTGTTGTTGATGCAGAAACTCCAGAAGTTGTTTGTCCTCCAACACAAACCGTAATGGCAGATTCCAACGACATGTATGAGCTTCCAGATTACGTGGGCGATGGGTTGGTTACAATTACTGATAACTGTGCTACTACTTTTACAACACTTCAAATTCCTGCTGCGGGTACGATGGTGGGCGTAGGTACTACCAATGTAATCATTGAGGCCACAGACGATGCCGGAAACACTGCGGGCTGCAATTTTGACGTCGTGGTCGAACCATTTTTGGGTGTGAATGATATTGCTCTTTCGCAAATTACATTGTATCCCAATCCAGCAAAATCAACAGTAACCATCAATACCACTGTTGAAAATATTGTGGTTTACAGTGTAGCTGGTCAAAAGCTAATGGAAACTAGCAGCAATAACTTTGATGTTTCTTCACTGGCTAATGGTATATATTTAGTGAAAATTACTACTGCCGAAGGTACAGCGGTTAAGCAGTTGAGCGTTCAGTAAGCTATTATATTGAATAAGATAGAAAAACCATCCGTTACTTACGGGTGGTTTTTTTATTGTATTTATTTAGACTTAAATGAACAATAAAATGTAAGAAATGATTGCGCAAATACTTTCAATTTTGCGACATTTGAATACGAAATAATTCCTTAGGTTGAAACAAAGACTTTTTGCCATAGCATTTCTGTTTATATTGTTCGCTCCAGTGGCAACCATGTTTCTTTATCTTCATTTTGAGAAAGCTGCGTTGAAACGGGAAATTAAATGGAAAATGGTTGCAGGAATAGACCAGAATGAATTGGTACTTCTGAAATTTTCAAAAGAAGAGGCAGAGAAACAACTGCGGTGGGAACATTCCAAGGAATTTGAATATGAGGGGCAAATGTATGATGTGGTTTCAAAAGAAATAAAAGGAGATACCATTTACTACAGATGCTGGTGGGACCACGAGGAAACTGCCCTAAATAAAAAGTTGCAAGAACTGGTTGCCCAGAAGTTTGATAAAGACAAGGACAAGCAAAGAACCCAAAAGCAACTAACCAATTATTTCCAATCTTTTTTCTGTTCAACACTTTTTGAGTGGCAGGCCACTGTCCCAGAAGACTTAGTTGAAATTTATCAGACCATAGTATATGAGGACAATTTTAGTACGATACGTTTAAGTCCTCCCACACCACCTCCACAGTATAGTTAGTGTCCTAGATTTTAATCAGTAGCTTTCAATATATTGAAAGTGTATCTTATTGTGTTATTTATTGACACCTTAACAATTAAACAAATCAATTATAAAATGAAAAGACTATACTTGCTATGGTTATTGTTGGCTATTGTGGGAACTGCCTACGGCCAAACCATTACCATAACTGATGCGCAGAACAACGAACCGGTGGAGTTAGTTACCCTTAGCGCAAATTCAAAATTATATGTTACCACAAATGCCAAAGGCAAGGCTGATATTTCAGCATTTAAGAATGCCGAAAAGATTGAAATACGCAGTCTTGGCTATAAAACGGTTGTAAAGAGTTATAGCGAGCTGGAGGCAGAGGGGTTCTCGCTTTCGCTTGAAATTTCAAACTTAAATCTTGACGAGGTAGTTATCTCTGGGTCTCGATGGAGGCAGAGCAGTGATGATGTTCCCTCAAAGATTATTTCCATTTCCGCAAAGGATGTGGCCCTTCAAAACCCACAAACCGCAGCCGATCTATTGAGTATTTCTGGGAAAGTATTTGTACAGAAGAGTCAGCAGGGTGGGGGAAGTCCCATGATTCGCGGTTTTGCAACAAGCCGTTTGTTGTATTCGGTTGATGGGGTTAGGATGAATACGGCTATTTTCCGTTCCGGAAACCTTCAAAATGTAATCAACCTAGATCCTTTTGCCATTGAGGGCACGGAAGTGCTTTTTGGTCCGGGATCAGTAATTTACGGCAGCGACGCTATTGGTGGGGTAATGAGTTTTCAAACCTTGACACCACGACTTTCATTAACCGATTCGCCTTTGGTTACGGGAAAAGCCAATGTGCGTTATTCTTCTGCCAACAATGAAAAAACAGGGCATTTTGATGTGAATCTAGGTTTCAAGAATTGGGCATTTGTAACCAGCATCACTTCGTGGGATTATGACCATTTACGCCAAGGAAGCCACGGTCCCGAAGATTACATAAAGGATTATTATGTGCAAAGACAGGACAGCGCCGATGTGGTAATTGCGCAGGATGATAAGCTGTTGCAGATTCCCTCGGCCTATTCGCAGATAAATATGATGCAGAAAATACGTTTTCAACCAAATGACCGATGGGATTTTCAATATGGGTTCCATTTTTCGGAAACTTCACCTTACGGAAGATATGACCGGCATACGCGCGTTCGCAATGGTACGGCCCGTTATGCCGAATGGGATTATGGCCCGCAGATTTGGATGATGAACAATTTAAGTGTAAACCATTCCGCAAACAATTCGGTTTTTGACCAATTGAGCCTTCGCTTGGCGCATCAATGGTTTGAGGAGAGCAGGATAGACCGATCGTTTAACAGTAATGAACGCAATACACAAAGTGAAGAAGTGGGGGCTTACTCTGCAAACCTGGATTTTATAAAGGGTACGGGAGAAAAGAATACCCTTTTTTATGGAGTGGAATATGTGCTGAACGATGTAACTTCCACTGGAGAAGTAACAGATATTTCAACAGAAGTTTCCGTGACGGGACCGGCTCGGTATCCAAAATCCACCTGGCAGTCCATGGCTGTGTATGTAACCGACGAGTTTAAAGTAGCCGATAATTTCACATTAAGTGCTGGCGCGCGTTACAACTACGTGTTGCTGGACTCTGAATTTGATACTAACTTTTATCCATTTCCCTTCACGGAAGCCAATTTGAAGAATGGCGCGCTTACCGGAAGCATTGGCGGAGTATATCGTCCGGACGATTCGTGGGTGATAAGTGCCAACTTGGGAAGCGCGTTTAGAGCACCAAATGTAGATGATGTGGGAAAAGTTTTTGATTCGGAACCTGGTAGCGTTGTTGTTCCCAATCCAGATTTGAAGCCTGAATATGCCTACAATGCAGACTTAGGAATTGCAAAGGTTTTTGATGACATTATAAAAGTAGATGTTACTGGGTATTACACGTCACTGAAAGATGCCTTGGTGCGCAGGGATTTTAAACTAAATGGGCAGGACAGCATACTCTATCAAGGTGAATTGAGCCAAGTGCAAGCTATTCAAAATGCAGCCGTGGCACATGTATATGGTGTGCAGGCAGGCGTGGAGGTGAAATTGCCCAAGGGTTTTGGCTTTTCAACAGATGTAAACTTTCAGAAGGGTGAAGAGGAATTGGACAATGGAGATATTAGTACTTCGCGCCACGCCTCACCATTTTTCGGTGTTTCGCGCTTAAATTATAAAGCGAATAAGTTGCGTATGGAATTGAACGTGAACTATCAAGGGAAATATGATTTTGACAAGCTACCCGAAGGAGAAAAGGAGAAGACGGAAATCTATGCGCTTGATGAAAATGGAGATCCGTATGCACCCGCTTGGTACACCCTTAACTTTAAGGCCCTTTATAAGTTAACGGACACCTTTGATGTAAGCGGCGGAATTGAAAATCTTACCGATCAGCGTTATAGACCCTATAGCTCTGGAATTTCGGGAGCTGGAAGAAATTTTATTCTTTCAATTACGGCACATTTTTAGTTTAATTTACCAAGGTTGGGGACAAAAATATATGTGGGTTTGTATTCACATTTTTTATATATTTGGATTGAGCCTTATGGCTTATTTCTCCCCAATTAATTTGAGAAAACCCGCACCATAACAGTGCGGGTTTTTGACTTTTTATGATTCACCTAAAAGAAAAAGGCCGGGTAAATTTTGACACTGATCCCGACCTTTCTCAATCATCAAACCAACTATTAAAAAAAACCTAAACGCGCGATTTGCGTTTCTTCATCTTTTTTTCTTCCAGTTTTTTCAATATTTTCTCCTGTTTCAATGCCTTAGCATCTTTATTGGAGGCTCTAAGGTTTCTTCCCTTTGCCATGATATAAATTTTTAAAGTTTTGAAATTATAACATCCCGGCTTCCTTTTCTAAAAAGGATATATAGCGAGTCGGTTTTACCAGCAGTGCTGATACTTTAAATGGATGGGTTATTTTGCGTAAAAAAGGAAATCGTAACGGCACACTCGCGGGTGCGCCTTAATTCGGGAAGATGATTTTCGGTTTAAGAAGTGCAACCAAAGATTTCCGCAACTTGTTCAGGTTACAATTGCTCTTAATAAATGAATAAAAACCAAGCATAACGAAAGTTTTTGATTGTTGGGTAAACATATCCAATTATAGTATGAAAAGCAAATAAAAATGCCCTAAAAACTAGGTATTGGTAAATTGCTGGAATACTGGATGCCTACAAAATTAAAAACACGTTTTACAATTTGGTTTTTTTTGCAGAACAGAATAATTTCCTTATCGTTCTCCCGTGCCTTTTCCGAGGCAATATACAGCATGTAGGCCCCTGCTTCGTCAAATCTTTCCAGAGAATCCAAATCAATGATCAACGACTGGGTTTTGTCCAATGCGGCTTCAATTTTAAATTGTACTTCAGAGAGGTTGCCGCTGTATAATCTGCCTTCCAAGCTTAAAAAACGGTTGGTTAAAAAACTATGCAATATCATGCCAAGTGATTAAAATTAATGATCACATAGGTTTGCGTAGGAATTTAAGGGCGATTGCGATTTAGGGCAGAAATTTTGATGTGTGAATTTACAAAATGATTTTTAATTGGGAGGTGTGAATGATGTGCGAAGATAGCTACCTGATGCATTTTTTTCTTCTATGTAACCAAATGATTATAAGTAATAGTAATCCACTTCTTTTTAATAGTTTTGCAACCTCAAAATTTTGATATGATTTCAATAGATGGTTTAGCAGTTGAGTTTAGCGGAGAAACACTTTTCAGCGATGTTTCTTTTGTAGTGAACGAAAACGATAAGATAGCACTGATGGGGAAAAACGGTGCGGGAAAAAGCACAATGATGAAGATTATTGCCGGGGTGCAAAAACCCACCCGTGGAAACGTCCGCGCCCCAAAAGATGCGGTAATTGCATATTTGCCGCAACATTTATTGACCGATGACAGTTGTACCGTTTTTGAGGAAGCGTCCAAAGCTTTCAAACAGATTTTTGAAATGCGGGATGAGATGGACCGATTGAACAAAGAGCTGGAAACCCGCACCGATTACGAAAGTGATGAATACATGCATATTATTACCAAAGTGGCAGAACTGGGTGAAAAATATTATGCTTTGGAAGAAATAAATTACGAAGCCGAAGTAGAAAAAGCGCTTCGGGGCTTAGGTTTTAAGCGCAGCGATCTGCACCGTCCCACTTCAGAATTTAGTGGCGGATGGCGTATGCGGATTGAACTGGCCAAACTGCTGCTTCAAAAGCCCGATCTTATTTTGCTTGATGAGCCTACCAACCACGTAGATATAGAATCGGTAATCTGGCTTGAGGATTTTTTGCTGAACAAAGCAAAAGCGGTTATCGTTATTTCTCACGACAGAAAATTTATAGATAACATTACCAACCGGACCATTGAAGTTACCATGGGCCGTATTTACGATTACAAAGCCAACTACAGCCACTATTTGCAATTGCGCGCCGATAGAAGGGCACATCAAATAAAAGCTTACGAGGAGCAACAAAAATTTATAGCCGAAACCCAACAATTTATTGAGCGGTTTAAGGGCACGTATTCCAAAACCAATCAAGTGAATAGCCGCGAGCGGATGCTTGAAAAACTTCAAATTATCGAGATTGACGAGATAGATACTTCAGCTTTGGCGCTTCGCTTTCCGCCTGCACAGCGCAGTGGTGATTATCCTGTACTTGTAGAGGGAATGACTAAAAAATATGGAGATCATGTAGTTTTTAAGGATGCAAGTATGAGTATTGCCCGTGGTCAAAAAGTGAGTTTTGTGGGAAGAAACGGCGAAGGGAAATCCACCATGATAAAAGCCATTATGGGCGAAATAGATTTTGAAGGAACCTGTGCCCTAGGGCATAATGCCAAAGTAGGCTATTTTGCCCAAAACCAGGCTGCGCTTTTGGATAAGGAACTTACGGTTTTCCAAACCGTGGATGAGGTTGCCAAAGGCGAAATACGCACTCAAATAAAGAATATTCTTGGTCGCTTTATGTTTAGTGGAGATGATATTGACAAAAAAGTGGGGCTGCTGTCGGGTGGGGAAAGAACGCGATTAGCAATGGTGAAACTTCTTTTGGAGCCCGTAAATGTGCTAATTCTGGATGAGCCTACAAACCATTTGGATTTAAAAAGCAAAGATGTTTTAAAAGAAGCCTTGCTCCAGTTTGATGGCACCTTGATTTTGGTTTCCCACGACCGCGATTTTCTACAGGGACTTTCAGAAAAAGTTTTCGAATTTAAGGATAAGCGCGTAATTGAGCATTTTGAAACCATCGACGATTTCCTTCAGAGAAATAGAATAGAGAATTTGAAGGAGATTGATTTGAAGGCTTAATGTTTTAAAATGTTACCCAAAAACTTTTTTGAATAGTTAAAAATAATAGTAATATTTACGGCCAATTTAATACTTAGTTTTAAAATTTGTTCTATGAAAAAAGCATTACTTATTCTTACCATTTTTTCGATTTGTTATAATTCATACTCACAAGATTGGAGTTGGGCCATTAAAGCTACGGGTGACGATCAAAGATACATGGCGGTTGATATGGCTGTAGATACACAGGGAAATATGGTGGTAGCAGGATATTTTCAGGAAAACCTAAGTTTAGGCAATTTCTCGATATATACTCCTGATGATTATTTTGCAGATTTATATCTAACTAAGATAAATGCCAATAAAGAAGTTTTATGGATAAAAACGTTTGAGACGGATTGGTGTTATGGAGATAATGTTACTGTTTTAATAGATGATGATGAGAATATATACCTGACAGGGAATTTTGACGAAAGGATTTATGTTACAAAATTTGACCCAGATGGAAATGAAATTTGGCATAATGATTTTAATGGAGAACAATACGGTTACGGGCTTTCAATTGCTTTGGATCAGTTTGATAACGTTTATGTTTCAGGAGGTGCTGGTTGGAATTTTTTTATGGCGAAATTAAATTATGAGGGTGAAGTAGTATGGATTCGTGATATTCCGTTTAATAGCTCTGATGCTGTACACATTACCGATATTAATGTTGATAGATTAGGGAATATTTATTTTGTTGGGGTTTTTAATATTGAAACTCTCGTATTGGATAATTTTGTGCTGGAACACAATGGAAGCTGGGGCCAAGATGCCTTATGGGGTAAAATGGATACTAATGGAAATTTTATTTGGATAAATTCTTCTGATGGTAGAACTAATGATAATCCACAAATAGCATTAACTTCAGATGGGCATCTTTACTTAAGCGGATCTTTTTTTGGGGATATAACGTTCGATGGTATTTTAATCCCAGGTATTTGTTGCCAAAATCCAAAACCATATATGGCAAAATATGATGTAGAAGGAAATGTAATCTGGGCTAAGGGAGCTTTTACAACTGCTGGTGAAAGAGGAACTACCACGGATATTAAGGTAAATTATGCGGGAAATTTGTATTTAACTGGTGCGTATTCCTATTACGATGATGGTGCTGTTTATTTGGAAGAGTATGATTCGGACGGAAGCCATTTGTGGCGAAAGGAATTTTCAATAATGGATGGTAGCTGTAGTACTAATGCTTTGGACATAGATAATCAAGGCTTTGCTTATTACGTAGGTTATAATAATTCTGAAACTTTTATCGATGAGAATCTATTATCGCCCACTAGTACACTTGGTGTAGCGCAATTAAATACCTTTTCTTCAACCTACAAAAAAACACCCCGTCCCCAAATTGAAAGAATGCATACAGTTTGTGAATTAGGTATTAATATCACATTGAACGCTACAGGAAGCAATATAAAATGGTATAGTGATCCCGAACTGAATAACTTAATTTCTCAAGGTAATTCATATTCTTTTCAAACCGATGAATCTTTAAAATTATATGTAACCCAAACTGTAAATAATATTACCAGTTGGCCAAAAGAAGTAATTGTTAACATTTCTGAATTGGACACAGCTGAATTGACTTTTGATGATCCAATTCTTACAGCAACATACAACCCACTTTTCGTTTATAAATGGTTTTATTTGGATGAGCCGATTGCCAATGCTACAGAAAATTTTATTGAAATCACTTCTGGAACGGATTACGAAGATTACGGTGTTTTAATTAAACAGCAAAACTGTCAAGTAGCCCTTGGAAGAGCTGTTTTATCCACTGATTCTTTTGAGTCAGTTCCTGAGTTTTCTTTATATCCTAATCCCACTTCAGGAATTTTTAAAATCTCTTCAAATTTCGCTATTCAAAATGTTGAGGTGTTTAATAAATTAGGTCAGTTGGTTTTATCTATAAAGAATTCTTCCGAATTAAATATTTCAATTTTGAAAACAGGATTGTACTTTGTAAAAGTAGAAGATGTAAAAGGAAATATTGGAGTTAAAAAGGTTATAATGGAATAATTTCCACCCTGCTTTAATCTTAATATTCAATGATTTTGGTTTCACACGACCGCGATTTTCTACAGGGACTTTCAGAAAAAGTTTTCGAATTTAAGGATAAACGCGTAATCGAACATTTTGAAACAATAGACGATTTCCTTCTTCGCAATAGAATTGAAAATTTGAAAGAGATTGATTTGAAGGTTTAGTTCAAAAGTTTATGGGATTAGGTTTTTAGCGGTTCTGGTGAATATTATTTACCTTTAAAACTAAAATCAATTATGCAAAAACCAGATTTCTCAAAACTCAAAGCACTCTATATCAATTGTACCCTAAAGCAGTCCCCGCGGATGAGTCATACACAGGGCCTGATGGATGTTTCACAAAATATAATGAAAGCCGAAGGGGTTTCCTTTGAAAATATTCGTCTTGTGGATCATCCAGTGGCTTACGGCGTATATCCAGATATGACCGAGCACGGCGCAAGTGAAGATGCCTGGCCGGAAATTTGGAAGAAGGTAGATACTGCCGATATTCTGATTATCGGAACTCCTATATGGCTGGGCGAAAAATCCTCTGTGGCCAGTAAATTGATTGAAAGGCTGTATGCAATGAGCAGTCTTCAGAATGAAAAGGGGCAGTATTATTTCTACGGAAAAGTAGGTGGTTGCATCGTTACCGGAAATGAAGATGGAATAAAGCATTGTGCTATGGGCATTCTCTATGCCTTACAGCACGTAGGCTACAGCATTCCGCCACAGGCAGATTGTGGTTGGATAGGTGAAGCTGGCCCGGGGCCAAGTTATCGGGATGAGGAAAGTGGCGCAAAAAATAATGATTTTACGAATAGGAATACTACTTTTATGACGTATAATTTGCTTCATTTGGCAAAGACGCTGAAAGAGCAGGGAGGGTATCCAAAATACGGCAATTCCCGAAAAGATTGGGACGATGGCACCCGTTGGAATTTTGAAAATCCAGAATATCGCTAAATCCATTTTTATAATATGAAGAGATTAATTGTTTTATTTGTTGCACTTTCCACTTCGTTTGTAAGCTGCAATCTTACCACAGATAAATCTACAGGTCCTGAGCCAAGTCCAGCAGACCCAGAAGTTGTGGCGTACGCTGAAAAGGAACTGTTAAAACCAATAAGCGACAGCCTGCCAATCATCGGACTGTTGATGTACAACGGTGTTTTGACTACCGAAGTTACTGCCACCGCTGACGTTTTTACAAAGCCAACCCCAGACGGCAAAAAACTTTTCAATGTAATTACAATTGCGGAAACTTCTGACCCGATTGTTAGTGAAGAAGGTTTAAAGATAGTCCCAGATTACACTTTTGAAAATTGTCCAAAACTGGATGTGCTTTTCGTTCCAAGTGCATATGATATGTATGCACAAATACACAATCCAAAAATTGTAAACTTCATAAAGGAACAAAACAATAGCACCAAATACACCGTAAGCAATTGTGCCGGGGCACATTTAATTGGGGAATCGGGAATTGCTGATGGTAAAAAAATTGTGACTTGGATTGGTGGGGGAGAAGAGCTTCAAAAAGCCTATCCGAACTTAAAAGTGCAGAATGACAGCGTTGTGAGATATGTGGAAGATGGAAAGTTTTTATCCTCAAACGGAAATCTAATCAGTTATGTATCCGCATTGAACTTATTGAAAAAAATGGCTGGGCAGGAGCAGGTTGATTTTGTGGAATCGTATCTGTATGTGAAGGAATTGCAGGACTGGAAACAATAAAGTATTCAGTTGCAGTGGACGGTAATTGATTGAAATTTTGGGCACAAAACTTACACTTGGTTTGATTAAAAAGAGTAAACATGAAAGCACTTAGAATTTTATATACATTAGTTGTTCTATTTATTTTCGGAAGCACCACTGCGCAGAATAAAACTGAAAAACCCCATACTTCCATTGAAACATTACTGAATTCCAAAAACTTTGAGTTTATAGCAAACACAGCTTTACCGCTCGGGCAGCCCCCAAAAAACTTGGTTGGTAGTAATTATTCAATAACATTTTCACCAGAGATGGTTATAAGCAATATGCCGTTTTACGGTCGTTCATACAGCGATATGGCTTTGGGTAGAGACAAGGGCATGCGATTTAAAGGAATGCCTGAAATTTTTACTGTGAAAAATGAGAATAAGGGTTACGTAGCTGAAACTAGGGTGGAAAACGAAAATGATATCTATACCCTTTTGTTGACGGTTAGTGAATCGGGATTTGCTACACTTACCCTTAAAACAAATGATCGTCAAACCACAACTTATGAAGGAGAGGTTGTGAGTATTCGGGAATAGCAGTATTCCAAAGATCCAACAATCTAAAATCAGCAATCCAGCATATGAGTCTATTCAATAAAATATTGGGAAATGCCAGCGAAGTTTCCGCAGAAAAACTAAACGAAAAATACGGACGTCTTTTAATTGAGGGCGAAGTGGTAGAACTTGGTTTCAAACTTTTTCGCGATGTGTTTATGTTTACCAATAAACGGTTAATTTTGATAGATGTCCAAGGCTTAACGGGGAGCAAAGCTGAATACAAATGCCTTCCCTACAAACATATTTCGAGATTTTCTTTGGAAACTGCCGGTACTTTTGATCTGGACGCCGAACTGAAGATTTGGATAAGCAGCGAAGACTTGCCAACGGTGAGTAAAAAGTTCAACAAGAGCATAGATATTTACGAAGTGCAGAAATATTTGGCGGCAAAGGTTTTATAGCACCAATTCTCTAAAAAGACGTTCCAAAGTAGTATCCAAATCATTACTGAAGCCGTTGTGCGGACGTGAAGTTTGTAGGGAAGAACTGCGCTGCGCGGTAAGCCATCTAAAGCGATCCGGAATTTCCCATTGGGCCACAGGGCCTCCATCTTTGGAGCCGGAACATATTTTTTCAAAAGCCTTTAAATTGTTTTCAATCTCTTCAACTTCCAATTCGCAGGAAAAGAGTTTTAGCTTTTCGGTGTCAATTTGATGTTTACAATTCAAATAGTTGGCTCCTTTGCAGAAAAGAATTATCCCAACATTCAGGAATTCCTCGCGTTCCACGCGGGGCACCAAACGTATTACCGCATATTCATACAAGTGTTTCCCGGGCATCCTGAATTTGTTTTACAAAGTTGTTTGCATTGTCTCTTCTCATTACCAAAAACTGGTAATATACTTTCCTGATTTCTTCCGAAGGCATTTCAATACCTTCCCAATCTAGCCAATCTGCGGGAATAACATCAGTTATTTCCCGAAGTTTTTTATCTGGCAAAAGGGCAATCATTTCTTCATTAATTTCTTCAATTAAGGAAGCTTGTGGCAAAAGCACGTGATCTTTAATATAAGGAAATGACGTAACAGCCGCTTTTTGCCAATCGCCCCAAGAATGGTGGAAAAAAAAAGTGGCACCGTGATCTATCAGCCAAAGTTCCTTATGCCAAATGAGCATATTGGTATTTTTAACTGTGCGATCTATGTTTGTTATAAAAGCATCCAACCATACAATTTTGGAAGCCAAAGTTTCATCAACTTGGGTAACTACGGGGTCAAATGTTAAAGCTCCCGAAAGAAAATGCAAGGCCAGGTTTAGTCCGCGGCTGCCTTTTAATAGATCCTGTATTTCCTCGTCGCCTTCACTTCTGCCAAAAGCTTCGTCTAAATTTGCGAAAACAAGTTCGGGAATTTTTAAGCCTAAAGTTCGTGCGATTTCACCACCCAATAGTTCGGCAATCAAAGCTTTTATGCCGTGTCCCGCGCCGCGAAACTTCAAAACATATTTAAAATCATCATCCGCTTCGGCCAGGGCTGGCAGCGAACCGCCTTCACGCAAAGGGGTGATGTAACGTGTAACGTTTACGGTGCGGAGCTCTAATTTGTCGGTTGCCATTGCCTGCAAAATTAAGTTTATTTGTGAATATGTCGATACCATTCCGGAGAGATGTTTTTTCATGCCTTAAAAATAGAATCCAATATTTTTTTGAAAGTTTAAATTCGTATTTTGCTGAAATATGAAACCTTAAACTAAAAGTTATTGGATTTAACCATTGAAAACATTTTGCTTGTTGGGTCATTACTGCTTTTTATAAGCATAATAGCAGGTAAAACTTCTTATAAATTTGGCGTACCCACTTTAGTACTTTTCCTGGGAATAGGGATGCTTGCCGGTGAAGATGGCATAGGCGGCATCAGTTTTGACGATCCGCAAATCGCGCAGCTAGTTGGTATAATTTCATTGAACTTTATTCTTTTTTCAGGGGGGCTGGACACCGATTGGAAAGCTGTAAAACCAATAATGAAAGAAGGTTTTGCACTTTCAACTTTGGGGGTTTTGCTTACCGCTGTTGGCTTGGGAACTTTTGTTTATTATGTTACCGATTTTACCATTTATGAAAGTTTGCTTTTGGGAAGTATAGTGTCGTCAACAGATGCTGCTGCGGTGTTTTCCATTTTGCGTTCCAAAAATCTTGCGCTTCGAACCAATTTACGTCCCACGCTGGAAATGGAAAGCGGAAGTAACGACCCCATGGCCTATGTGCTAACAATCGCTTTTTTAGGTTTGGTAATCAATCAGGATAAAGGATTGGTGTCTATGATTCCACTGTTTTTTCAACAAATGATTATAGGAACCATAGCTGGGTTTGGCTTTGGAAAGTTGAGCAAGATTATAATCAATAAAATCAACTTGGATTTTGAGGGTTTGTATCCCGTGCTCGTTATTGCACTAATGTTTATAACCTTTTCCGTAACCGATTTTGTGGGCGGCAACGGTTTTTTGGCCATTTATATTTGTGCGGTCTTTTTGGGAAACCAGTACTTAATCCACAAAAAAACCATTCTTAAAATGTATGATGGGTTGGCGTGGTTGATGCAGATTGTACTTTTCTTGACGTTGGGGCTTTTGGTATTTCCATCGCAGATTGTTCCTGTGATTGGTATCGGACTCTTAGTATCGTTGTTTTTGATCTTTGTGGCACGTCCCGTAGCGGTTTTTATAAGTTTGATTCCCTTTAAAATGAAACTTCGAAGGCGTTTCTATATTTCCTGGGTGGGTTTACGTGGGGCAGTGCCGATTGTGTTTGCAACCTATCCGTTATTGGCGGGAATCGATAAAGCGAATATGATTTTTAATATTGTATTTTTTATTTCGCTAACCTCCATTTTAATTCAGGGGACTACGCTTTCGGTAGTCGCGAAATGGTTAAGGGTGAGTATTCCTAGTGAAGAGAAAAAAATATCTCCCTCTGAAAAATTTCTTGAGGAACATCCCAAAACCGAAATGCGGGAAATTGGTATTGCGAACGGGAACAAGATAGTCGGCAAAAAAATTGTCGATATTGAATTCCCCAAAACCGCAATTATTGCAATGATAAAAAGAGACGACAAATATATTACGCCCAACGGAAACACCGTCATTAATGCAGATGATGTGCTCATCGTGCTTTCCGAAACAAAAAAGGGAATCAAAAAAGTGTTTAAGGCATTGAATATCCAAGAATTTTCAGCTGCCTAAATTTGAATAAGGGGTTTTGTAAATACTTTTTGAATCGTATTTTCTAGCTTCCTCAGCGTTCTCCAATTCTTTTACAGAATAGTCTAAATTAAAATAGGGTAGAATTTCGCTTTCGAATTTATTGGGAAACGAAGGGTATTCCAAAAATTTGTTCTTTCCAAACCGAAATTTTTCTGCGGCTTTTTTATGCGCTTCAACCATTGCGAATAGATAATATTCCAATGATTCAAACTGCTTTTCTTGGCCCAAAAAATAATTTTGCAGCAAATTGGTGGGATGATAAAACCATTCTACAAACCCACGGCCCGATTTTAAAAGGCTTGCAACCACTTCCTCCGTTTTTCTGTCAATAAAAATCCACGGAACTTCGGGAAATACTTTTTGGAAAAGCTCGATAAAGAATACATTCCACGATGTAAGTTTGAAGACCACTTGTTCGGCTTCGTCCAGCGGCTGTAAATAGCTTTCAACTATAGTTTTTAAACTTTTTAAAAGTATTTTTTCTTCCAAATTGTAAAATATCGCGGATAGCAACAATCCGTTTATAGCCTCCGTTTCGGAAACAACTCTTGTCTTTTTTGCTGTCCTAAACATATTTGCAAGCAGCGTTGAGCCGCAATGGGAAGTGTGAAAAACAAACCCTTTTAGCGGTAATAATTCTCTGTTTTCTGAAATGGTTTCCTCAGTCAAATCGAGTTCTTTCCGAAGGGAATCTTTTGCGCGAAATATAGAAACCGCATCATTAAAAAAAGGCGGGTCAAAAACTTCCGGGTGCAGTTTTTCAAAGATTGTAACCGGCGTTTCGCTTACTTTCGTGTAGCTTGGGAAATATGCTGTTTTAGGCACTTTATTATTTCGAATTATAAAAAGTGAAGCTACAAAATCTAAAGCAAAAGCAATTAAAATATTTTAAGTGAAAGAAATATTTTCGGTTAACTTTGAAAATGGTTTAAATCACTGACTTAAAAATTTAATTATGGGTAAAAGGCTACTTATTCTTTTCCTTCTGTTTTTTGTTTTACAGAGCGGGTTTTCACAGGAAATTTCCATCGGGAAACGCGACAAGGTTTATTCTGAAATTCTTCAGCAGGACAGGGAGTTTTCTGTATATCTTCCTCCTTCCTATAATATTGCGGTTAACCAAAAATATCCCGTGCTCTATATTTTGGACGGTGATTACAATTTTCAATATGTAGCCGGTTTTTTGGAATTGCAGGGCGGAATAAGTGAAGTTATCCCAGAAATGATATTAGTGGCAATTTCAGGAAAAGGAACCAACGAGTACCGCAAAAACTGCAAGCCGAAAATAGAGGGTGTGGAAGATAGCGGTAATGCCGAGGAAATGGCAGGTTTTATTGAAAAGGAATTGATTCCGTATGTAAACAAAAACTATAAAGCAGCCGATTATAAAATTCTTGGTGGCCATTCCGTGGGCGGTATTTTCGTTATCAATACGGCAATAAACCATCCCGAACTTTTCAATGATTATATAGCCATAAGTCCCGCGCTTTGGTGGGGCAAAAATGCGATGGAAGATGTAATGGAAAATACGTGGGGCAAAACCAAAAGCACTTCGGCTAGTGTGTATATTTCACTCGCCAATGAACAGGGGATGGGCGTGAATGAATTCATCAAAAAGATTCCTAAAAATATGATGGAGAAAAACATACATTTTCAAGAGTTTCCAAATGAAATCCACAACTCTGTTGGGCTTCCAACCTATAGATGGGCACTGGGTGATATTTTCAAAAAATGGTATGTAAAGGAAGAGTATTTCGGTTCTGCGGAAGCTTTAAAAAACCATTATTCCGAAGTGAAGAAACAATACGGCAGCATTTTCAAAATTCCATATACCATTGTGGGAAATACACATTATATGCTTCAAAAAAATGAAAAGGAACGTGCAAAAGTGCAAGCCGTTTTAAAGGAACTGAACCCGAATGCGTTGGTTCTTTTTAATACTTACAGGGCCGGAAAACTTGTGGACAGCAAAGATTATGCTGAAGCTGAACAGCTTTTGAAAGATGCCTTGGCTATCAATCCAAACAATTTTGACAGCTACGATGTTTTGGCGCGGATTAAAATGGCAAACGGCAATACTACCGAAGCAAACGAGACCATTGATAAAGCTTTAGGTTTGGCAAACAAACAACAGGCAAGACAGTGGCAAATTAACGAACTACTTGAAACAAAAGCCGAAATCAATAAAAAGCCGTAATTTTATAAGAATTAAACACAATGGGAATCCTTTTTAAAATAACACAAATAACGGTCGTTCTATTTCTTTTCGGAATGCTTGTGGGCTGTGATGACCCCAAGGAAATAAGCTCTTTTAACCCAAACCATTGGGAAGACCATTATGCAGACCCCGAAGTATTGGGGCTACTGAAGGATTCGCTGCAAAATGGAAAAACCTATTTGAGTATCTATTCGCATATTTATAGTTTTACTTTGGAAAAATCGCAAAATCTCACTGCAATGGTCAGCCTCAGAAATGTAAGCGATACCGATACAATTTATATTTCAAAAGCAGATTACTACAATACCAAAGGAGAATTGATACGTAGCTATTTTGAAAAGCCAATTCAACTTAAACCTGTGGAAACCGTTGAAATTGTTATAGACGAAACGGATGAGCACGGAGGCAGTGGCGCCAATTTTATTTTTGAATGGACTACAAAAGCAACAACTCCCGAACCCATTTTTGAAGCAGTTATGACTTCGCTGCGGGGTTCGCAGGGATTGAGTTTTACAACACAGGGCAGAAGGATTGAGTGAAATATGAATTACGAGCGACGAATTACGAGCGACGAATTGCGAAAGTAGAAATTAGAAATACGAAGTAAGAATTCCGAATCACAAATCAACGAATCCCGAATTCAGAATTCAAAATTGTTTTCGTTATTTTTGAAGAAAATGAATTGAATGAAAATAGTAATCTCCCCGGCCAAAACGCTGGATTTTGAATCAAAACTTCCCACTGCCCGCGCCACACAGCCCAAGTTTTTGGAGGAAGCCGAAATGATAAACAATAAGTTGGAACGCAAAAGCAAAAAGGCTATTGGCAAGTTGATGGACATCAGCGACAAACTTGCCGACCTCAATTACCACCGATATAAGGAATTCAATACGCCTTTCACAAAACAAAACGCTCGCCCGGCAGTCTATGCCTTTGCTGGCGATGTTTACACAGGTTTGGACGCTTATACCATTTCTTCGGAAAAGATTGATCTGTTGCAGGATTCCCTCCGAATCCTTTCGGGGATGTATGGGCTGCTGCGTCCGTTGGATTTGATTCAGCCCTATCGATTGGAAATGGGCACCAAACTGCCCGTAAACCGAAAAAAGGACCTGTACTCCTTTTGGAAAAAAACACTTACCGAAACTTTGAACAACGAATTGGAAGATGGTGAACTTTTCCTCAACCTAGCCAGCGTTGAATATTTCAATGCCATTGATGAAAAGAAATTGAAAGTTCCCGTTATTTCCCCTGTTTTTAAGGATTTCAAAAATGGAAAACTGAAAATTATTTCCTTCTTCGCAAAAAAAGCACGTGGCAGTATGGCCCGTTTTGCTATTGATAAAAATGTGAAAACATTAGAGGAATTAAAGGCCTTTGATTATGATGGATATGGATTTAGTGAACAATATACAGAGAAGGAGCATGAGCCTGTTTTTATAAGGTAAGTTTAAAACTCAAAGTTTACAGTTCAAAAACAACAATCAAAAATCAACAATCGTTAATCATTTTGTTCCACCACAAACATCCATACCCACCTTTTATTCCCGAAAACGCCACTAAGCTTATTGTAGGAACCCTGCCGCCTCCGCGTTTTACAACTGGAGAATTAAAGGAAGGTGATGTGGATTTTTGCTATGGCAGTCGCGACGGACAGCTGTGGCCAATTTTGGACAAGATTTTCGGCTTGAATCTAAAATTTGAAACCACTGCCGAAGCCATAGCACAACGCGAATATTTTTTAATCAAAAGAGGTATCGGAATCTGCGATATGGTGGCTTCCGCAAAGCGTTATAAAGTGGATGCTTCAGATATTGGAATGTTGGAAGTGGAACTACGCGATTTAATTGCCATTCTTCAGCAAAATCCTAAAATTGAGACTTTGCTTTTTACGGGTGGAAATAGTAAAAACGGCCCAGAATATTTCTTCCGAAGAAAAATAAAGGAATATAATCTTTCATTGAAATTGGTTTCAAATAAAGTTCCTAGGATACATACATTCCAACTGCCAGACAGCGGGAGAACTGTAAAAACGGTTTCATTGATAGCGCCGTCGGGAGCAGCAAACAGAGCTGTAGGAAGTCTGACTGCCTATAAAAAGATGAAGGAAAAATTTCCTGAGAAAACTACCATAGATTTTCGGGTGGAGCAGTATCGACCTTTTTTCTAAAAAAATGTCCGTATTAAATAGATTTTTATTTCTTTTTAAGGGTATATTCTTAAAATATACTAATAGTTTAAATTCAAAATTTGAAAACAGTTGAGAATTTCTTCCTAATATAACATATAAGCTGTGGTTTTTTTAAAGTGATTTTAATGTATTAAACTTGCTTGCAGGCACTTATAAGCGGGGTGAACACATTTTTAGATTTATTTAAAATTTAAAAATTTCGGTCTTAATATTATTTGGCGCTTATTACAAATTTGAGTACTTTTAACGACATTTTAACTTTTAATTTAAATTATCAATTTATGAGAAAAATTACATTTTTAATTTTATCGGCATTGATTCTTTCCACATTCAGTTGGCAGGTCAATGCGCAGTACTGCGTTAGTACGTTCTCAAATCAAACTTGGGAGTTTGTTACTAATGTAAATTATGCTGGGATAAATAATACTACCGCAGGTAGTGGTCCGAGCAATGATTATACCGCTATGGTTGCTACGGTAAACCCAGGTGGTTCAAACACAATGTCTGTTACTATTGATCCAGACAGCAGTGAGTATATCTATGCTTTTATTGACTGGAATCAAAATGGTATATTGAATGATGCTGGGGAGGTTTATACCTTAGCTACTAGTACATCAAGTGCTGGGCCACACACGATGAACATAACTGTTCCTGGAGGTGCTGCAATAGGTACTACACGTATGCGTGTAATGGTAGATTGGGGTAACTCTACGCCAAACCCATGTAGAACAGCTACTTTTGGAGAAGTAGAAGACTATACCGTAAATGTTTTAAATGTTATCGGCGACCCGCCAGTTATCGTGTGTCCTGCAGACATTACGGCGAACAACGTTCCGGGAACCTGTGGCGCCGTGGCCAACTATTCGGCCCTTGCCATTGATACCGAGGATGGTGATCTAACCGCAAACATCGTTTCTACGCACCCGAGCGGAAGTACCTTCCCTGTTGGCGTGACTACCGTAACCCTTTCGGTTACCGATAGCGACGGAAACACCTCTACTTGCGACTTTA
>OJGZ01000255.1_pt1 | contig 22935 bp, 22 predicted proteins | sample 1595051 | NCBI WGS metagenome assembly OJGZ01 (sample SAMN05416800, study PRJEB24817) | seawater metagenome | isolation source: Sea water | place: Canada:Atlantic | collected 2013-07 | reverse complement strand
TTATATTTAAATTCCCTTTTGTATGATGACGCAAAGATTCAAGTAAGTTTTTCATGGCATCTTCTGTATGGGCATAATCTATAAACACACTTGCATTATTAGGTGTCTTGCCAATTAATTCAAGACGTCCAGGGATGCCTTGCAAGGTTTCCAAAGCTGTAATAGCCCTGTCTTGAACAGTGGCGTCACTGGCAATAACAATCCCCAAAGCACAAAGGGCATTATAAATTTGGAAAGTTCCAAACAAAGGAAAGTTAAGGGTATAGTCCTTGCCAAAGACCCCTATGGTTATTTTTTGGCCTTCTTGGGTTGGCGTTACCTGTTTAAGAATTATGTCATATCCTTTTTTTCCATAAGAAATAATCTTTCTGGGTTGGCAGGCAATTTTCATTTTCTTAAATTCAGGAATGTCCGCGTTCAAAATGCAGGTGCCTTTAAAGGGCAATATTTTTGTAAATAGACTTAATTTCGCATCAAAGTAATGGGCCATTGTTTTATGATAATCAATGTGTTCGGGACTGATGTTTGTAAAGGCGGCAATATTTAAATCAAGACCATCCAGTCTGTGCTGGTCAATACCATGGCTTGATGCTTCCATAATAAAGTTTGTGATGCCCTTGGATTCTATTTCAGATAAAATTTTATGTAAATAGATCGCATCAGGGGTTGTAAGATATTTTTCTTTATTAACAGTCTTGCTTTTAAGCCCCAGGGTGCCAAGACTTGCGCTGGGTTTATTTAATGATTCCCACATTTGGCGGGTGAATTCAGCAACAGAGGTTTTTCCATTGGTGCCTGTCACCGCAGCATTCACTTTGGGTTGGCCAGAGTAATAAGCTTTTGCAGCAAACGAGGCAAATCGCCTTAAGTCCGATATTTCAAGGAAGCATGTATCTGTGTGGTCTGCCCCATATTTTTCAATGTTTTTAGAAGAAGTGGCAACGACATCCGCCCCCTTTTTTATAGCATCGGTGATATATTTTCCCCCATCAGTTTGTGTGCCGGGGATGGCGATGAACAAATAACCAGGCTTAACCTCTCTGGAATCCACGGAAATACCATTGATGGTTATTTCATCCAAATTTCTTTTGGCAGATGGCCACGCGTAAAGGGATTCGGGGTATTTAAGAAGCTTTAAAAGTTTATCCAACTGCATGTTTTTCTTTGCCTGATTTATAATTTAGATGCATTGCAGCTTTCATTTTAGGTGATTTTTCATCGACAGGCAAGATACCAAGAAGGGGGGCAGCTCTGGAAATCATTTCTTTGGCCATTGGAGTGGCTGTCCAGCCTCCAGTTGAAAAACCAAAAGTATCCTTGGTCCCCTTGGGTTCATCCAACATTACAAGAATAACGTATTTAGGGTCATACATTGGAAAAGCCCCAGCATATAAGGAACGGTGCTTGCCTTTTTTAACATAGGCATTTCCAACTTTTTTATTGGCGCTACCTGTTTTCCCCCCAACAACATAGCCAACAACATCACTTTTTCGTGCCGTTCCTTTTTTCACAACTAAGTGTAAAAGTTTCCGCATTTGATCAGATGTTCTTGAAGAAACCACCCGTTGTTGTGATGCGCCCTTGTTACCATCTTTTATAAGTGTTGGTTGGTTTAACAGGCCGCCATTAACAACAGCCCCGATACCATTTACAAGCTGTAGGGGGCTGATGGCAATGCCATATCCATAAGAAAGGGTTGCCATTGTGATATCTTTCCAAGATCTTGGGGTCATAGGCCGGCCATTTTCAGGAATCTCTAACTTTGTGGCATCCAGAAACCCAAGTTTCTTTAAGAAAGCTTTATGTTTTTCAGCCCCTACATCAAGAATCATCTTAGTTGTTCCAATATTGGATGAATGCATAAGAATTTCAGGGACAGACAGCCAACGTTTTTGTTTGTGATGATCTGTGATTTTATGGCGCCCAATTTTCAGGTCTTCGGTGGCATCATATCCAGAATTTAAATTAACAGTTCCGGCTTCCAAAGCAGAGGCCACAGTAAAGATTTTAAAGATAGACCCCATTTCATAAATACCAAGGGTATTACTATTAAAACTGGATGTCTTGCTGATCTTATCAGGATGGTTTGGGTCATAATCGGGCAGGGATACCATCCCAATGATTTCACTGGTTTTGGCATCCATCATAATGGCGCTGCCTGTCTTTGCTTGGAATTTGATCATCCCCTTTTGCAGTTCTTCATGTAAAACATGTTGGATGCGAATATCCAGGGCAAGTTTCACATCTTGTTGGTCTTTCTTTAGGACAGAATCAAATGTTTTTTCAATGCCAGAAAGCCCAATATTATCAGTTCCTGTAAAGCCAAGAATATGGGATGTTAGGTTTTTATGGGGATAAATACGCCGTTCTTCACGTTGAAAGTAAATGCCAGGTATGCCCAAATAATTTAATTTATCTTGCTCTTTCGGGGTTAAATACCGCTTGATCCAGATGAAACCTTTTTTGGAAGACAGTTTTTTTGTTATTTCTTTTTTGTTTAATTCAGGGAAAACTGAAATTAATTTCGCCACACTTTCTTTTACATCAATAATTTCTTGGGGGTTGGCATAGGCAGATCCCGTTACAAGACTTGTCGCCAAAACTTCGCCATTTCTGTCATAGATATTACCGCGTTCGATTAAACTTGAAGGAAGGGATAAAGATTCTGAACCAGAATTATTATTGATCAGCATAACGTTTAAAAGCCGTATGGCGACGCAAAAGAAAATAAAGCCAAAAAGAATAAAACTTATAAGACTCCGGTTTTTTATTTGCAGGCATTCAGGCGATTGAACCGCTTCAACATAATAATGGGGGGCAAGACGTTTCCCAAAATATGGATTTGCCTGATGCATTAACTTCTTTTCCTAAGGTTTTGACTGCTGATATCAGCAACGATAATTTTATTTTGGTACCGATTCGCCCGTACTGATGCCAACACAGTTGGGATATTTCTGACAGAAGCTATCTGTTTTACAGCTGTCGGACGAAGCTTTAAAAATTTATTATTTAATTTTTCCAAGCGGTTGGGGGTGTTTAAATAACCCCATTCAGCTTTCAATGTATGGATACTTTCATTCGCAGTAATAATTCGGCTGTTGATTTGATTTAGTTCTTTTTCAACATTCACAACCTGGTTTTTTGTTTGATAAACAGCAAAGGCCATGCCACAACTTGCCAGGATGCCCAAAAGGCTAAGGTTTCTTATTAAAGCATTATTCATGACTATCTCCATTAATACGAACGGCTATTCTTAAACGGGCGGAACGGGCCCTTGGGTTTTTGACAAGTTCTTCTTCTGATGGTTTTACAGCTTTCTTAGGGGCTTTAAATGTATGGTTTTCTGATTCACTGGAATCAAAAATGGCCTGATGTCTTGATGCAATGGGACGGTTGCTGCTGCGTTCCCGGATAAAATTTTTCGCGATACGATCTTCTAAAGAATGAAAGGAAACAACAACAAGGCGCCCGTCGTCGGCCAATATTTTTTCAGCAGCCTCTAATCCTTTTTCAAGTTCTTCCAATTCATTGTTCACATAAATACGAATGGCTTGGAATGTTTTGGTGGCGGGGTCTGTCTTTTGATAAGGTTTTTTCTTTCCGTAAACAGTGTAAACGGCCGCCGCCAATTCTAACGTAGTTTTTAAGGGACGTTTTTTGAAAATGGCTTTTGTTATTTGCCGGGATTTAGGTTCGTCACCGTATTTCCATATGATATGGGCCAGTTCTTTTTCATCATATTCATTGATAACTTCTTCTGCAGAAAGGCCTGTTTTTTCCATACGCATATCAAGGGGCCCTTCTTTTTGAAAGGAAAACCCACGTTCTGCCTCGTCCAGTTGGGGGGAAGAAACGCCGATATCCAAAACAACCCCATCAACTTTTTTATGCCCAAGACTAAGGGCGACTTGATCCAGGTTACTAAAACGATCTTGAACTAAGGCCACACGACCCTCATATTCAGCGGCCAAGTCTTTGCCCCTTTCAATTGCATCAGGATCGCGATCTATGGCTATGACATGGCAATTTGCCTTGTTCAGAATGGCCTTGGTGTATCCCCCACGCCCGAAAGTTCCGTCTATATAGGTTTTGCCATCAATGGGCGTCAACGCGTGTACGACTTCGGCTAACATAACTGGAATGTGATTTGATTGTTTGTTTTCTGGTCTTATATGTTTCACATTCTTCTCCCTAAGACTTAGCATCATCCGCTTTTAATCTTAATGTTGCCTTTCTATCATGGACACGTTGACGTGCAGTATGCTGATGTTTTGTAAACGCATCAGGATTCCAAATTTGGAATGTTGCCCCGTGACCAATAAAGGCAGCCCTGTCGTCAATATGGGCATGCTGCCGTAAATCATCGGGAAGCATAATACGTCCGTCACTGTCGAACGCAAGCTGATGCGCATCAGCAAATATGGTCGCTGTAAGATCATCTTGATCATCAGAAAATAAATCCAGGGTATCAACACTTTCACTGATAAGTTTCATACGATCCATGCTACAGGCTTCAATAGCGTCAAGTTTATAGGATCTGAAAGTGATAATGCCGTTGAATGTTTCTTTGCCTAAGGCAGCACGGAATGTGGCAGGAACGGAAACCCGTCCTTTCTTGTCCACTTTATTTATATATGTCGATAAAAATAATGACATAAACCTGTACCGCTACTTGGTTTTAGGTGAGGTACCTTCTGAATCATTACGAATCTGAAGGCACCCTTCCATGTTATACATCCACTATTAATGGGATATCATGGGATGGTATGGAAATCAATGGGATTTTATGGAAATATATATTAATTCTATGGAAATTAAAAGGGGGCTTCTGCAACCCATAGTATCCCCCAATTTTCTTAGGACTACTTTTGTTCTTTTTAAAGTGAAAAATAAGTAATTTTGGGATGGTTTTTAAATAAAGACGGAATAAATTTATAGTAATAAAAGGGTGTGCTTTGAAAGGAAAAAGTAAGAGAAAAGGCTGGGAATTCCCCAGCCTTTATTGTGTTTTTATAAGTTTTATTCAGCGGTTCTTTTTGCAAGGCCTTCGCGTAATGCCCAAACAGTTGGTTTGATCCCGTGGGCAACCAAGGCATGCATAGGCGCAGATTCCCCAAGCCATTCATAAGCTGTGGCAACTTGCTCGGCAGTTAACATAGGAATTGTGAAGGCGTGAGTAGCACTAACTTTACCTAGGTGACTTACGATATCTCCAGCGCGTGTAATATGCATAGTATTCATTCCTTCAAGAGGTGTGATTCCTATGAATTCAAATAATTCACGTCCACCAGGAGAACAAAAACATGTAACTTCTATTCCTGAATCCAACTCGCCCGCTGCAATAAGTTGAGCTACAGCAAGTTCTGCTGCAATTCCCCCTAAAGAATGGCCTGAAATTCCTCTTAAATCCCCTTCAGCATTGGCTTCTTTTATTGCAGTTGCCGCTTGATCTATAGCTGTTTTTAGTCTAAGGCGCATTAACTCCCTAAAGTCATCAACGTTGCCAGAATTTAAGACTCTAAAAGCCATTTTCATATCTTCAGGTAAAGAGTCAAAAGAAGCCTCCTGTATAGATGTTACAAGAACACCACATGTTTCCCAAAGAAAACTGCCTACAAGGCCCGTAATTGAATCATCTGCAACCGTACTAGCCGGAACAAAGCTGCCTAACCACCCTGTTACAGACCACGCAGTGGCTTCTGCTGCTGCAGGGGATGCTTCTTCATCATCTTTTGGACTGTCGGAGCTGTTCGCCGCCGCTGCTGCTGCAGGGGATGCTTCATCATCATCTTTTGGGCTGTCGGAGCTGTTCGCCGCTGCTGCTGCTGCTGCTGCAGGGGATGCTTCTTCATCGTCTTTTGGGCTATCGGAGCTGTTCGCCGCCGCTGCTGCTGCAGGGGATGCTTCTTCATCGTCTTTTGGGCCGTCGGAGCTGTTCGCCACAGCTGCACCAAGACGGTCTACAGTTTTTTCTAAAGAAGATCTGATCAAGCTTCTTAAGGAGGCCCTTACAACGCTTTCAGGTACAAACGATGGTCTATAATCATCAATTGTTGGGAATGAATAATCCGTGACTATGCCTGCTGCAACATCTAATAAAGTTCTTTTTGGATCCCTATCCAAGCCACAAGCTAATAAAACACCATCGGTTAGAGCACCATAATGTGTTTTTGTGCCTCTAAAAGACAGGTGTCGACCCCCATCTTCATGTTGAAAGGTAACAGCACGAATCCCTGATGATGATGCCAATAAAGCTTCTGCAGCGGATTCAAGTCCCGAAGCCACGCCATCATGACATACATCTGAAACAACAATAACTCCCTCGGGTAATAATTTTCTAATGGATGGATTGAACCCTTCAAGTTCTTGTTCGTCCAGAGATCCAGGGGTTAATTTTGCGTATGCTAAGTGTGCAAAAACACTTGCCGGTACGGCTCTTCTTTGGAATTCATTATCTCTTGCACTGGCGACTGCTGCTGCATGACAAGTGTGATTAATCGATAATGTACACAAAAATACGAATAGTATAGTTAATTTAGTTTTATTTAATTTCATCATCATTCTCTTTAATTTATAAATATAATTTTAAGTCGACATACATATAGGAACTATTTAATTTATGTCAATACAAAAAAAGGGGTTGAAATGATTAAATAGAGTGTTTATATACTTGTTAGCTTAACAATTATATGAGGTGATTTGATGAATAAGTTATATGCGATTTTCGCATCAATATTAATAGTCAGTGCGACTGCAATGGCTGAGATTCCAGAAGATAGAGGGTCTGTACAGACTGGTCGTGTTGTTGTGCAACAGGATAGATTTTTGGAAGGACTTCACGCCGCAACAACATTTGCGGGCGGTGGCGCATTCCATTCAGGTGATTGTGCTGTTGATCAAGAAAAATTTGAAAAGAAAAAATCTGTGCTTGGTGCTGTTGATGAAGAAAGCGAACAAAATGATTCAACGCCTGTATTCGCAACACCTGATGCACAAGAACTGCACGCTGACATGGTTTGGGCATTGACTAACGGTGCAAAATTTATGTATGGTCCCGCATGTTTCAATGCTGAAGTTGGGATGAGTTACTCTTTCGCAGGTGCCTTCCGACAAGCCCTTGAAGGAAAGTTTGAAGATAGTGTAGGAAGTCTTGTAACGGTGGGCACAGCAGCGGCATTAGTATATGTGGTAGAGCGTTTTCTAGCTGCAGATGTTGCCAAAGGTGTTACATCAACCGCAGGATACGTGATTAACCCTGAAGGTTTTCAAAACGAGAATCTACGAGCAATAGCCAGTAAGTTCGTAGTTAATTTGGGAAAGGTTGTCGAAGAAAATCTTAGGAAAACGGGAAAAACTTTTATGTCTTGGGTTATGGGGACAGATGTTGTTGATAAATCAACTGTACTTGGCCGTGTATACCTTAAAGTAAGTGGTATTGCAAGAAAAACAACTTCTTCAGCAACGCGATTTGCCAAAGGTTTGGCAAGAAAAGCTGCTGCAGCCGTTGGTCGTAGACATGTTGCTGTGAAAAGGTCCGTAGGAAATTTCTTCGGGTTTGGCGGAACAGCAAAAGCTGAAGTAACAGCCTAAATCTTTCTACGAAAAAAGACAAAAAACACCGGCATATGCCGGTGTTTTTTTTATAGGTTTTCTTTTATAAGTCTTCTAATGATTCTAGGGCATCGGCTGCCGACATGCCGGTTAAGCCAGTTGGGCCTTTGGGGGATCTTATTGGGGATTTTCCACTGCTTCTTTTTCTTGATTTCGCTTTGTCGCTTCTTGGAGGGCTTGTCTCTGTGGAAACAACAGGTCTTGAAACTCTGGGTGCCTCGTTCAATTCCAATAAAGGTAATTCACCTGCTGCGGCAGCTTGTGAATTATTGGCGCCAATTAAAGATATCATGCAAGCTGATAATAGTATTATTTTCTTCATCTATTTTTCCCTATAAAGTTTATTTATTTATATTTATCTCTATTTATTATTACCAGATTCTTGGGTTTTTTCAATGGTCTTTGCGGCGTAAATATGATAGGCCTTTACTATGCATGATCAACACCAAGATACTTCTTATTTAGAGACTTTGAATTCCCCACAAAAGGAAGCTGCGGAAAGCACAGAGGGACCCTTATTAATTCTTGCGGGGGCAGGAACAGGTAAAACCCGTGTCTTGATTACGCGTCTTTCCCATATCTTGATACAAGGTAAGGCTTGGCCTTCCGAAGTATTGGCCGTGACTTTCACCAACAAAGCCGCCAATGAAATGAAAACCCGGGTGTCTGATATGATCAGTCAGGAAATTCAGGGAATGTGGCTTGGGACGTTTCATTCCATTTCGATGCGGATTCTGCGTCGACATGCAAATCTTGTTGGGTTGGACAGCAACTTTACCATCATTGATACGGATGATCAGATCCGTGTGGTCAAGCAACTGTTGGAACTTGAAAACATAGAATCAAATAAACAAACAGCCAAATTCCATGCCTATGATATTAATACGTGGAAAGACAAAGGGTTGTTGCCGGACCAGGTGTCCTCAGCAGATTTATCAACAGAATCCCGCCAAAAAGCCTGGCACATTTATAAATTATATCAAGAACGTCTGAAAGTTTTAAATGCGGTTGATTTTGGGGATTTGCTTTTGCATGTCGTAACAATCTTTCGCAATCATCCTGATGTTTTGGAACAGTACCAACGCCAATTTAAATATATTATGGTGGATGAGTATCAAGACACTAACGTTGTACAATATTTGTGGCTGCGCTTATTAAGTCAAAAAAGCCAAAATATTTGTGTGGTGGGGGATGATGATCAATCCATTTATGGGTGGCGTGGGGCCGAGGTTGGTAATATTCTGCGCTTTGAAAAAGATTTTAAAGGGGCAAAAGTTATTCGCTTAGAGCAAAATTATCGATCAACACCGCATATTCTTGGGGCAGCCTCGGGCCTTATTTCCCAAAATGCCGATCGTCTGGGAAAAACTTTGTGGACAGAATTTGATGAAGGCGAGCCAGTGCGCATTAAGGGCACTTGGGATGCCCGTGAAGAAGCCCGCTGGATTGGCGAAGAAATTGAAAATTATTACCGCAATGGAAAACGTTATTCTGACATGGCGATTTTGGTGCGGGCAGGGTATCAAACACGTGAATTTGAAGAAGCCTTCATGCGGCAGTCCATCCCCTATATTATCATAGGGGGGGTGCGTTTTTATGAGCGGATGGAGATTCGTGATGCCATGGCTTATTTACGTTTGGTTGCGCAGCCAAAAGATGACCTGGCCTTTGATCGCATTATTAATCTGCCAAAACGAGGGATTGGGGCATCAACTGTTAAGAAACTGCATATGATTGCAAGGGATACGGGACTATCAATGATGGAAGCCGTTCGTGATATTGTTCAAACGGATGAAATTAAAGGCAAAACCCGAACAGCCATATTGGATTTTATTCACAATATGGATCGCTGGCATGGTTTGTTGGCATCCACAAACCACGTGGAATTGGTGGAAATGATTCTGGATGAATCAGGGTACGCCAATATGTGGAAGAAAGACAAAAGTATCGAAGCCTCTGGTCGTTTGGAAAACTTAAAAGAATTGGTTGCCGCCATTGCGGAATTCCAAGACCTTCCCGCCTTTTTGGAACATGTCAGTTTGGTTATGGAAAGCACAAAATCAGCGTATGATGATAATGTCACCATTACAACAATGCACAGCGCCAAAGGGTTGGAATATAACACCGTCTTTTTATCAGGATGGGAAGAAGGTGTTTTCCCAAGCCAAAAAGTCATTATGGAGGGGGGCAAAAAAGAATTAGAAGAAGAAAGGCGTTTGGCCTATGTTGGGTTAACACGTGCCTGCAAACAGGCTTACATTACGTTTGCAGCAAATCGCCAGGTACATGGGAAATGGCAGAACAGTACGCCATCAAGGTTTTTACAAGAATTACCAAAAGAACATATTTGCTTTTTAGATTCGACTTTTATGAATGCCAAGCCAGCCTTTTTCAAACCGGCCCAAAGAAAAGAAACAGAAAAACTTGTTGTCAAACCCAGTTCATCAAAATATAAAGTGGGACAACGTGTGTTCCATATAAAGTTTGGATATGGCATCATAGCAGAATCGGATGGAAATAAATTAACGATCAATTTTGATCACACAGGAACAAAAAAAGTTATGGATAGTTTTGTGAGTCCCGCATGAATGAATCAATTTGGAAATGGAATATCGTCGTTGCGACAAAAGATCAACCTTTGTACGTGTATGCTTTGAACGAAATTGGAGCCGCTGTGTCATACGGCGTTGGCGGGCATAAAGATGAAACAAGTCTTGAAGTCACTTTGCCCATTCGTGATATAAAAAGTTGTGAACAATCACAGGCCCAGGAAAAACTGGATCAATTTTTAACAGACTTTTGCTTATCGCTTCCTTTAAAGGCAGAATTGGAAAAGTTACCAGAAAAAGATTGGCTGGCGGAAAATCGCCAAAGCTTTCCCCCAATTGATGTGGGATCTTTTTTCATCCATGGATCCCATTATGATGGGGCGATTCCCCAAGAAAAACATGTTCTTAAAATTGATGCCGCCCTGGCTTTTGGAAGTGGCGAACATGCCTCAACCAAAGGATGTTTGATTGCTTTGGATTATTTGAAAGATAAGTCTTTCAAAAAAGCTTTGGACGTTGGGTGTGGGTCAGGTATTTTATCAATGGCGATTGTAAAGCTTTTTAAAGTTTCCGTTCTGGGTATTGATATTGATCCATTTTCAGTCACTACCGCCACAGATAATGCCAAAGATAATAAGGTGGAAAATCTGATTAATATTATTGAAGGAACAGGATATGTTCCCTTAAAATCAGATGATCAATATGATTTAATCATGGCCAATATTTTGGCCGGACCCTTGTGTGATATGGCGGGGGACTTGGCAACGCATCTACAAAAAGGCGGAAATGCCATCCTTTCAGGATTGCTTGAAGAACAAGAAGAACAAGTGGTTCAAGCCCATGCAGAATATGGTTTAAAGGTTGCAAAAGTCTTTCACTTGGATGGGTGGTCAACTGTAATTTTGTCAAAAGATGCCTAAGCTACAGAAAGTAAAAAATCATATAAAAAAAACAAGCCTTGGGGGGTATTTGATTCCCATGGCAGATGCTTTTCAAAATGAATTTATCCCAGGTTATTACAAAAGAATTGAATGGCTTTCTGGTTTTACAGGGTCTGCCGGTTTTTTGATTGTCACTGAAAAAGAATCAGTTTTATTTGTTGATGGGCGTTACACCATTCAGGCAGACACCGAAGTAAATCAAAAAGACTTTCAAATTCAAAATTATACACTGGCAAACATTTCAACATTTTTGGCCAAACAATCGGGTAAGGAAATAGGCTTTGATCCCTGGACACTTACTTGCCGGGAACATCAGGCTTTTCGTAAAAATTCAGATCTTATCCCAACGGATACAAATTTAATTGATGCAGTTTGGGAAGGTCAACCAGACCTTCCAGCCCAACCGATTATTGATTATCCATTGAAATATGCAGGTGAATCTTCCTTGGACAAGCGCCAAAAAATTACCTATATTTTAAAAGAAAATAATATAGACGGGGTGGTTTTATGCCGGGCGGATTCAATTGCGTGGTTGTTAAATTTGCGCGGGAACGATGTTGATTATACCCCCATTTTCTTGTCTTATGCTTATATGGACAAAGCAGGGCAGGTTGTTTTGTTTTGTAATTCTGATCAAGTTAACCCGGCTGTTTGTCTTGAAAATATTACCTATAAAAATTTGGATGATTTTCCCGAATTTTTGCAAGCCCTTAAGGATCAATCAATTTTATTGGATCAACAGAAAACGCCTTATGCCATTTATGATAAAATAAAAGATCAGAATCATATAATTTTTGGCGATGATCCTTGTCAATTACCCAAAGCCATTACGAATGTAACAGAACAAAAGGGCGCACGGAACTGTCAGATCCGCGATGGGGTGGCCTTAACAAAGTTCCTGTATTGGCTGAATCATCATGCCGTGGATCAGGGCGCTGATGAATATGCTGCTATGGAAAAAAATCTTTCATTCCGCCAAGATCAAGATCTGTTTCAACAATTAAGTTTTGGGACCATTGCCGGAATTAATGAAAATGCAGCGCCTGCCCATTACCATACAACAAAAGAAAGCAATCAAAAATTTACAGACGGCTGTTTGTTTTTGTGTGATTCAGGGGGGCAATATCTGGATGGTACAACTGATACTACGCGCACTGTTTGGGTTGGCACGAAAAAACCACCACAAGATTTAATAGACAACTATACCCGCGTTTTAAAAGGACATATTGCCGTTGCAACAGCTCAGTTCCCCAAGGGAACAAGTGGGATGCAATTGGATACTTTGGCGCGTCAACCTTTGTGGGATGCTGGCCTGGACTATGGTCATGGAACAGGGCACGGTGTTGGATGTTACTTGGGGGTGCATGATGGACCCCAAGGCATAAGCAAGCGATATTCCCCCGTGCCATTGGTGCCAGGGATGCTTTTGTCAAATGAACCTGGGTATTATAAAAAAAATCATTATGGTATTCGTTTGGAAAATATTGTGATGGTGGTGCCAGTGGATGCGAAAAATTCAGAAGGCGAAATATATGGTTTTGAAACATTAACTTGTGTTCCGTTTGATCCCAAATTAATTAATTTTGACTTGTTGAATGAAAAAGAAAAAAACTGGTTAAGGGGCTATCATAAATTTATTAAAGACAAATTAATGGATGCTTTGGATAAAGAAAAAGACTGGCTTCGTTCTTTATGTAATAATTTTGTTCAATAAATCATTGTATATTTTTTAGTTTTCAAATTTACCCTTGATTTATAAGTTTCCAGCATTTAAAGTAACTGATTATGGGTTGCTATAGTATAGAGACATTTAAAAATATTACTATCCACAGCGCGGTCATGATGATTGTGGCAGCTGCTGCTGTCCTGTTTCACTTAATATAATTTCATAAGATTTGTACGTATAGGGTTCCTAAAAAGGAATCAAAAGAATAAAACTAAGTTTAAAATTTGGAGTTTAAAATGTCTATAAAAGCACGATCTCTATATATGTGGTCATTTATGTGTGCCTTTTTCTTTTATCAGTTTGTTGCGCGGGTTTCCCCGGATGTCATGGCAAGCGATCTACAGCAATATTTTAAAATTGAAGCTGCGGAATTTGGATTGCTGGTCGGGGCGTTCTATGCCGGATATGCCTTGATGCAAATCCCAAGTGGTGTTCTTTTAGACTTGTATGGCCCACGATATGTTGCAAGTGCCTTGTGCCTGTTATGTGGCAGCGGGATTTTCTTGATGTCTATTGCAGAAAGTTGGGTGACAGTTTTGATTGGTCGTTTCATGCTTGGGGCAGGGGCGTCGGGTGCCTTTATATCCACATCAAAGCTTATCCGCATGTGGTTTGACGAAAATAAATATTCCAGAATTGTTGGAATTACAGTTGCGATAGGATTAATTGGCGCTGTTTTTGGCGGCTTTCCCCTTAAGACATTAATGGCATTAGTTGGATGGAAAGCTTCGTTACTCTATGTTTCTATTGCTGGAATTTTAATTGCTTTTCTTATTGTGATGTTCGTAAGAAATTCTTCGAATTTTATAGAAGATAAACCAGAGAAATTTGAATTTAAGGCAGCTTGGAAAGTTATGCTTGATAATAAAATTCTTCAAATAGCCATATTTGGGGCATTGTTGTCAGGCCCGCTTTATTCATTTGCGGGTTCATTCAGTACAACATTCTTTACGCAAGCCTATGGGTGGAGCAGTGAAGATGCTTCTTATTCAACCAGTATTATATATGGTGGGATGGTTTTTGGTGGGCCCCTTATTGCCCTTATTGTAGAGCGCTATAAATCATATTCAAAATTGATTGCCTTAAGTGGGGTTGTTATGGCCTTATCATCTTTGGTAATTATGTTTACAAGGTTAGGCTTTATAGAGGTTGTCACTTCCATGATTCTTATTGGGTTTTTCAGCGCTTATCAAGTTTTGGTTTTTGGTATGGTGACTGAACGCTCACCCTCTTGGTTAGGTGGCACAATGATTGGGATTGTTAATATGATTAACATGATCAGTGGTATTATTTATCCTATTCTTTTCGGGAATTTGTTGGAATTTTTCTGGGATGGTAAGACAATAGAAGGCGTTCCTTTTTATGGCGAATATGCTTTTAATATGAGTATGATGAGCTTGTTTGCTGGATTAATCATAGGGGCGGCCGGGTTCTATTTCATTAAGTATGACCGTAAAGTAAATGCTTAATTCAAGTATAAAGCTTAAACTAAAAAATAAGGGCGTTGGTTAAAAGCCACGCCCACTTTTCTTTATAAATTCAACTTCTTCCTTTGTTGATTCACGTCCAAGATCTTTATTTCGGTGCGGAAAACGACCAAACTTATCAATAATTTCTTTATGTTTTTTGGCAAAATCTAGGCAGCTATCAAAATATTTTTTAACCTCTGATGGGGCATCTTTCGATAAATCTGTATAAAGTTCAAAGGATTTTTTTTGTATGGATTTATCTTCAGCATGCATAAACGGAAGATAAAGAAACAATCTTTGTAATAGGGGTAGGTTTTTATCATAGCCTAAGGAAATAATATTTTTTGCAATTCTAAGGGCGCGCCGATCCCCAGTATAGGAAGCCGCAGAACCCCTGTGGACATTTCTTGTGAATTGATCATAGACAATAATTAAGGCAAGACTTCCATCAATCGTTTCTGTCCAGCTATCTAATTTCCCATTTAACGCATCTTCAATAGTGCTGAAAAACTTTGATTTAATTTCTGAATCAAATTCATTGTTTGATTCAAACCACCGTTTCATTGCCGCATCCAGTTTATTTGAATCGGCCTCTTGAAACCAAAACTTAAGAATATCTTGTTTCGAAGTTACCATTGCCCTGCTTTGTTTTATAATTTATTTATTTGATTTTAAACGATTTTTACTTTGTTTTCAATCGTGTGTTTTTTATTATAATTAAGAACAAAAAAGCAAAGGCCATCAAGTAATAGGCTGGGGAATTAAATAGCGAAAATTCTTTGACTAACATGGTTAAGATAATGGGGGTTATGCCGGCCATAAGGCCAAGACCTAAGCTATAGCTTACGGCGATGCCCGTATAACGGTCTTGCACAGGGAATAAACGTTGCGAGAAAAGGGGTTGCACCCCAATGATTGCACCAACCATAAGTCCCAATGCAATATTCCCCACGGCATTGCCCAACAGTGTCTTTGATTGGATCAAAAGAAAGACAGGATAGATCAAGACCAGAATAAAGATTGTGGCTGTCAAAAGAATATTTTTTATTTTATATTTGTCGGCCAAATGTCCAACATAAGGGCAGGCAACCATACAAGCAGCAATTCCCAAAAAGTTATAAATCATGGCATTTGAATGACAAATTCCCAGGCATTCTGTTGCATAAATAATCATAAATGTAACAAGTGTATACGTTAATGCCCCGTCAAAAGAGGCAATTGTAAACACAAGTAGGCAGGACCTTAAGTGTTTTGTTAAGGCACTTTTTAAAGGACTGTTGGCAATTTTTTCTTGATCTTCAGCTTTAATAAATTCAGGGCTTTCATCAATTTGACGTCGAATATAAAGGCCAAAAAAACTGGCAAGACCACCAATGAAAAATGGAACGCGCCAAATCCATTCGGGAAATATGTCTTGACTAAAAAACAGGGCAATGGCTGTTGCAATCAAAGACCCTAACAAGCAAGATCCAACAATTAAACCCCCGACAAATCCAGGTCGATTTTTACCAACGTGTTCTAAGGCAAATATGGTGGCACCGTTGAATTCTCCTCCAGAACAAAGGCCTTGGGAAAGTCGGCAGAATAAAAGTAACAAGGGCGCAAAAAAGCCCAACTTTTCATAGCCAGGAAGGACGGAAATAATAAGGGAAGGGAGGCCCATAAATAAAATGGATAAACTTAAAGCCAGCCGGCGACCGAATTTATCCCCGATATAGCCAAAAACAACGGCACCCAAGGGACGAACAAAGAAACCAAAGGCAAAGGCACTTAAGCTTGCAATCAAGGAATATGTTGGGTTTTCAGATGGAAAAAATAAAGGGGCCAGAATGCTTACATAAAACCCATATAAAGTTAAGTTATAGAATTCAAGAGCATTCCCAAAGATGCTGGCAAGTATAATTTTTGTGCTTTTCATAATAATCTCTTAAAAAATAATGTAGCATAAAAAGTGGGTGTTGTAGAGATATAATAGAAGTTAATGCCCTAATTTTTCGTCCAGCCAGGCTTTAATCTCTCTCGTCCAGCCAGGCCATTTGGATGGCCTCCAGAACTTTTTCATTTGATTTTTTGGGGTCATCATCAAAGTCAGGCAGGTCACACACCCATTTCCACAAGTCAGTAAAGCGCGTTGCAAGAATATCTTTATCTGGATATTTTTCCTCTAACGCAATGGCAATATCATAGATATCTGTCCACCTCATGATGGGTTATTCAACCATCATGTTGCGGGTTGCGGCAGGCAATTTTACAGTTAAGCCTTCCATTTCTTCTGTGATAATAATTTGGCACCCAAGTCTGGATGTTGGGGTTAATCCAAAGGCCAAATCCAGCATGTCTTCTTCATCTTCTGATGCTTCTTCTAAGGTATCAAACCATTCCTCATCAACAATTACGTGACAGGTTGAACAGGCCAAAGACCCTTCGCAGGCCCCTTCAAGTTCAATTTTATTATCATGGGCGATTTCCAAAATTGATAGGCCAACAGGCGCGTCAATGGGATGTTCATTATTATTTTGATCGATAAATTTAATTTTAACAGTTTTCTTTGTCATATCATTCTCTATTAATTATGGGCAAAAATATCACCAACTTCGTGGCGAAGCAAGTCTAATTCTGCAACAGTTGGTAGGAAATTAAATAATTGTTGGGCAATTTCTTGGCGATTTTCCCTTTTTAAAAGAAGGTCCATCTCCTTTTTTATTTTGTGTAGGTACAAAACGTCATTGGCGGCATAAATTCCTTGCGATTCTGTTAGGGTTTCAGTCCCCCAGTCTGATGTTTGTTCTTGTTTTGATAAATCAACTTTCGCATATAAGGAACATAATTCACGCAGGCTGTGTTTGTTGGTATAAGTACGAATAAGTTTTGAGGCAATTTTTGTGCAATAAACAGGCCGACAAGTAATGCCAAGATGTTGTTTGATCATCGCAATGTCAAAACGCCCAAAATGGAATATCTTAAGGACCTTTTCATTGGACAGTAGTTTGCAAAGATTGGGCGCGTGCAATGGTTTCACATTATCAAATTTGACAAGATGCCCAACCCCATCACCCGTTGATAATTGAACAACACATAAGCGGTCACGAAAGGGGTTTAACCCCATTGTTTCTGAATCAATTGCAATCGATTCAGGGGTGCCGAAATTGTCTGGTAAATCATTTTTATAAGTAATTATTTTCATGCGGTTAAAATATCACAAGATTTTAAAAGGATCCACATTTTTATAGGCTGTTGTTTTATTAAAATGGTCGGAACGGCAGGATTTGAACCTGCGACCCCTACACCCCCAGTGTAGTACGCTACCAGACTGCGCTACGCTCCGATACTGGCTATTGGCTGAAATATATAATGTTTTTGACAAATGATCAAGTTTCTTAAAAAAGTAAGTCATTTTTTTATCCTATTAAAAATAGAACAAAATATGTTCATGCGAAATATTTATAAGTTTCTAATGAAAATTTTTGGCATAGTTATACAGAGAGATACCGAGAGAGAACCACCGCGGGGTAAGTTTTAGTCCAGCTTATTCCGCAGCTTTAAACTTTTCCCAGACTTTTTTCATTAAGGTTGGTATGGCAAATTCAACGTATTCATTGGGGTGGGCATAAAAACCGCTTGGGTGTTTTTTTGTTTCGCCGGTGACGATTGTAAGAAACAGGTGAAAATGCGTGAATGTGTGTTTTATTTTATTTTGGGTGATGACTAAATTTTTTCCAGTTGATGATTTTAAATCTTTTACGCAGGGTTCTGTTGTCGACCACTTTGATGTTGGAAAGCCAATCATACCACCCAGTAATCCTTTTGCGGGTCTTTTTTCCAATAAAACCTTATTTTCATTATTAAATAGCAAAAATACATAAGCGTGTTTTGTGGGCTTTTCTTTTTTTTCTGGTTTAACAGGGTACTTATTTACAGTATTTTTTGAATGGGCCTGACAGTAAGGTTGAATAGGGCAGGTAACACAAATTGGATTATTGGGCGTGCAAACAGAAGACCCCAAATCCATCAAGGACTGAACAAAATCCCCCGGGCGTTTTTTTGGAACCAGTGTATTCATATAGGCTGTTAATTTATTTTTTACCTGTTTGGGTGGGGTGTCTAATGTATAAAGTCTTGAAAGAATACGTTCAATATTTCCATCGACAACGGGCGCAGGAATATCATAAGCAATGGCAGAAATCGCAGCGGCAGTATAAGGGCCAATACCAGGTAATTTAATAAGTTCTTTTTCTTCTTTAGGGATTTCACCCCCATAATCTGATGCAATAACTTGGGCGCATTTATGTAAATTTCGGGCCCGTGAATAATATCCCAGTCCTTGCCACGCATGCAAGACGTCGTCTAATGATGCTGTTGCAAGATGTTTAATCGATGGCCACTTTTGAATAAAACGATTAAAATAATCAATAACGGTCGGAACAGTGGTCTGTTGTAACATAATTTCACTGATCCAAACATGATAGGGGGTTGGCTTTTCCCCTGGGTTTGCCCGCCAAGGAAGCCTCCTGTGATGTTGATCATACCATTTTAATAAATCCGCCGAAATTGACATGGATAAAACTGCTTTCATTATTGTTATTGAACTATATACATAAAATTTTATAACAACAACAAGCCCATTTTATTAGTCGATATATCCACCAAGTCTTAGAAGATCCATAGGCTGTGTCAGATGAAGGTCTATCTCGTTTATATCTACCATGTTCACGGTAATTTTTCGCCCTAGAGTCTTGCCCTGCTTCAATATATTGTACTCTAAATCCATCTTTACTAAGTATTACAACATATTCTAATTGTTGAAATAGAGTTTTAATTTCCTCTATTTTGGCAGAGCCTTTAGTTACCTTATCTATAAGATCTTTTGTTTTAGTAGATATTTCCACCTTGGCAGTTGGCGTGGATTGCCTAAGTAATTCAGTATATTAAGACTGCGAACTTGGCAAGGTGTTGTCTGTCCCAGGTGTTCCGGGCGACTCTTCCGCTGTGGCGGCTTTTATTGTTTCTTGACTTCTCCCCGCCGGCACTGTTGCTTCTGTATCTTGACTTGCTGGATTTAATTCTTCAGTTTCAGGTTTGACAGCGTTACTGCGTGCCAAGGGCATAGCTTCCGCCACAAATTTTTTGCCTGGCCAGCGACCATCATCGCCATCATCTCCTGCCCCAGCTGCTGCAGCGAAAACATTTCCGGCAAAAGATATTGTTATTAATGTCATTAATATTTTTTTCATTATTTATCCCACTTTTTAATAAATCAAGACCTATATACTTAACAAATTACGCCATTAAAAGCCATGAATAAATTTGAACTTGGCGCGGCATTCCCTTGCCTACCTTTGTTTTTCATGCTAGCCTTATCATAATAAATTTATAGAGGAGGATAAAAATGATTTCTAAAAAAGCCCTTTTAATTGCTGTGGGTTTCTCTTTTGTTACAAGTTCTTCATTTGCTTATGAAGTAAGCTTGGAATCATTAAGGAGAAGCAATGAAGCAAAGGTACAAAAATTTGAAGCATTGAAAAAGGAAGATACAGCCATATTTGCAAAAGAGGAAGCAAAATCTAAAGAAGCCCAAGATGTGCTTATGAAAAATATTGAAAAAACCCAAAAAGATTTAGCATCACAAAACAGAGAATCTGAATGGTACAAAGGAAGAATTGATGCCACGCTAAAAAATATGGAAATGGCAAAAAAATCCAGACAACGAACACTGAATACATCCCAAAAAAATCTTGAAAAGAAAATTGTGCGGCATAATGAACTTTTAGGAAATATTCGAAATAACCTAGGTAATTTACGTGCATCAAACCCTACAGCTTAATTTTATGGAGGCTTTAAAATGAAAATTAAACAGTATTTATTAATCACAGCAGCTTTATTAACAGTTTCTTCCTATAGCTATTCTACTGATAGTTATGGCTTAAGAGATATCAGCAGCCTTGATGAAGAAGACGATTCTGATAGGATTGCGGAGGAACTACAAAGAAAAATTGAGCAATTAAAAAAAGATAAATCTGCAAGAATTGCTGCGACAAAAAAAGAAATCCTGAAGGCACGAGAAGTTAACCAAAAAAATATTGAGGCTAATGAAAAAAAAGAAACGGCTTTAGCGCAAGAACTTGAAGACTTTAAGAAAAGAGCAGCTGATAAAAATGTCAACAAAGAACAGTTGAAAAAAGAGTTTACCACATTAATGGCGAAACTTAAAAAAACAGCCAATGCAAGTGGGCATATTGTTGGTAATTATAAAGACTTAGGTAATTTTTGGGATCAACGAACAAAAGAATTATTAACGGCTTACAATAAAGCAACTGAAAGATATGTTAGTGAAGTTGATGGTCTTTTGAAAGTCGACAACCACAATACACAACGTGACTTTTTAAATAAAAAGAAAAGCATGAAGAAAAGCCGGAAAAATAAATAAGTTATAGACTTACGATATTACAACACCCCCAGGTCTGGGGGTGTTTGTATTTTTCATTGCAAAAAATTAGGTTGTTGGTAATTTTGAGAATGCCGCTGTTACCTTTTCTTGACCTTCTTTTGTAAGCTTAGCCCTCAATTCATCATCTAACAGATTAATTGTTGCCTTTTGTATTTTATTAAGTTCATCACTTTTACCTAAATTACTAATTTCTTCAATAATTTCGGCAATTCCTGGAGATAAAGAAATAGGTCCACTCTCTTCTACATCATAACTATCTAACTTAATAAATTCTTCTTTCAGCTGTTTATTTCTTTTTTTTCTAGCTGCATTTTCTTCTTCAATAGCTTTTCTAGCAGCAACAACTAGCACCTCATATTCTTCCTCCTCTTTTTCAATCCAACTATCTAAATCCACCAAACCATCAGCAGTGCGTGCAACGGGTGATTTTCGTCCATCTGCCGCATCCTCAGTTGGCGTCTCGGCACTTGCGGCCAGTGAATTTTCACACAAGAATAGGCTTGATAGTATTAATATTAGATATTTCATAATGTCCTCCTTTATATTAGACACTAAAACACTAACAATCTTTAGGGAAAATTCAAATTGAAGACTTCAGAATTTCCCATTAAAAGCATCTTATAAAGTTTATTTAAAGGGTTTGTTACAACACATTCGTCTTTTGCACACTTTCTTAGTGCTTGGGAATATGTTTATACCAAGCCCCCTGCCTACAATTACAAAAGGAAAATATTTTAAGTAAGAAATAAGGGAGGGGCAAGGGGTTGTGTAAGGATACTTCTTATTCTGCCGTCGTCCCGGACTTGATCCGGGATCCAGTCATAAGCTAAAAGGCAGGCGGGTTGTATCTGGTGAACACCGCTCTGGACCCCGCATCAAGTGCGGGGCGACGAGGTTGGAGTGGTCAAGTAGCATATGGATTCTGAATCCTGGATCGGGGTCCAGGACAGGCTAAATTCAGAATTGTAAGTTGTGGGTATGATATAAGTATAGGTAAGGGAGAGGAGACCGCCCCGGACGTGAATGGGACACGTAGATTGGTCGATTATATAAGATTTAATGATCAAGTAACAACAGTTCAGCCACACGAAGCAGATGGGCACGAATCACTGGGGATGATCGTGACAGCAGAAAATACTCAAGCAGAGGAGGACTGGGAAAACTAGACCAGTATGATAGGATAAGTTTTTGGTAAAAAAAATCAGAAAGGACCCTATAAAATGGTTAACAAGAAACGGCAGTACTAAAGCGGGCTGGATTGTTTAGACCAGAAAGCAGCGAGTTATAGGACTAAGTCTGGTAAATTGTTAATAGGTTTTTCATCCGCTTTTACTATCATGTTTTTGGATGATAGTTGACTATAAATCTGATGTGGGGTCTGTAATTAAAAGTTTCATGGGGCTTTTTGTTGTTATAAAAATCAATCCAGTCAGCCGTACCTTTTTGCAGATCTTTAAGTCAACCTCAGTCAAGTACAGGTATTCATATTTATAAGACCGCTAAAAGCGTTCAATCAACATTGTCCCGCCAACGTCCTTTGCCGTCCATAGAGATCTGAATGCCCTTCTCCTATCATACTGGTCTAGTTTTCCCAGTCTTCCTCTCTGGGCTGGCGTCCTTAGGTCTTTTAGCCTTTGGATCTGTATCTACTGCTTCATCATCATCACTTATAATAATAATTTCTTCATCAGGCTCTCTTGGACGTTTAATGCGGGTATCTGTCCTTACAAACGCAGATTTAGTGCTGGAAGCTCCTAATTCAGGCCTGGAAATTAAGGCTCCGCCTCTTTCTGCTGCTGCAGGAGTAAATATAGTAGCACTATGACCGGCCAATTCTGCACTAATTCTCGTCAGTTGAATACCTGTTAGAGTTGGGTTTGTCGAAGTCCTAGCCCGCCTGGTATCTATTACAGATACTGCACTTCCTTCCAAAACAATACTTTGCCTTCTGGTAGCGGTTCCTCCCACCCATTCATCTTTGTCCTCTGTATCGCTTTCATCTCCCTCGTCTGTTTTACAATAGGATTCAACTAGGTGTTTGTGAAGCAAGGTACTATCACGTAAATAGCCCCCTCTAGAAGATCCGCACAACGCTAAGAAGCTTTCTATGCGTGACTCAGGATGTCCAAGCCCTCCATATCCTGCAAAAATATGAAGGCGGGATTCAGATAAAAACAAATGTTCCCAGGGATGT
>OJGZ01000248.1_pt1 | contig 23319 bp, 20 predicted proteins | sample 1595051 | NCBI WGS metagenome assembly OJGZ01 (sample SAMN05416800, study PRJEB24817) | seawater metagenome | isolation source: Sea water | place: Canada:Atlantic | collected 2013-07 | reverse complement strand
GAAGCTTACGATAGTGTAAGCGAGGAACGAAATAACAATGGGACGGGCCTAAATCAGTCAGATGACCCCTTGCCTGGGCTTTCGGAAAGGTACTGTAGTTTATCTTTAACGTCTGCCCATTTATCAGCGTCGGTTGGTATTTCTGTTTTTTCGGATACTTGGGGCCACATGGCGGCCAGGCGGCGATTTAATTCCACCCATTTTTCTGTGCCTTCCACGGTGTCGGGAATAATGGCATCTGTTGGACATGCCGGTTCACACACGCCGCAATCAATACATTCTTCGGGATTAATGGCCACTGTATTTTCCCCTTCGTAGAAACAATCTACGGGGCATACTTCGACACAGTCCATATATTTACAATTGATGCAGGCATCGGTTACAACGTAAGTCATTTTGGTCTCTTAAAAAATTAGTGTTAATTATAATAAACTTAAGTTAACAGTGTCACAAGGCATCGGCGGCGATACCTATAAATATAGGTTAAGCGCGCAATAACACAGTGCCAATGTTAAGTATTTATGCTATGACTTTACTTATATAGTATGATTTATATATTGTGTAGGAAAAATTAAGGAATCAAATGATTATCGCAATTGATGGCCCCTCTGGGGTTGGCAAAGGAACTTTGGCAAAAAGTTTAGCAACACATTATAATCTGGCCTTGCTTGATACGGGTTTACTTTACCGGGCCGTGGGTTTTATTTGCTTAACGAATGGTTTGGACCCTGCCAACGAAGATCAAGCCTTTGATGCCGCGCAAAAAGATATATTGGAATTTCTGAAGGATTCACGCTTAAGAACAGAAGACGTTGGCCAGGCAGCCTCTAAAGCCTCTGTCCATGCCAAAGTTCGGGCACATTTATTGGATTTTCAACGGGATTTTGCCAAACATCCCCCCAAAGGATATGACGGAGCCATCCTGGATGGTCGCGATATTGGCACCCATGTTTTACCTGATGCTGATATTAAATTTTATTTGGTGGCAACGCCTGATGTTCGGGCCGAAAGACGGTTCCAAGAATTAAAAGGGAAAGACGTGGCAACAACGTATTTACAGGTTCTAGAGGATATCAAAGAACGGGATCATCGGGACCGTACCCGTGATGTGAATCCTTTGCGTCCAGCCGAAAATGCCATTATTCTTGATACAACAGAGTATAGTATTGAAGAAGTTATTAAAAAATCTATTCTTGCTATTGAAAAACAGCGATAGATTGTCTATTATCTACGCTAGCTTAACATTCTTACCGTTAACCTGGGGAAAATAAGAAGGTTTTGTTATATTTTACGATACAAAACTTACTACTTAAGTTTTGAAGAAAGAGCATACAATATGTCAAATAAAGAAAACTTTGCAGAATTATTAGAAGAATCATTAGGTTCTATTGATAAATTCGAAGGATCCTTAGTAAAAGGAACCATCCTAGACATCGACCGCAACATGGTTATTGTCGATGTGGGATTAAAATCAGAGGGCCGCATTCCACATGAAGAGTTCGGAAAAGAACTTGAAAACATCAAGGCCGGCGACATTATCAGCGTTTATGTTGATAAATTTGAAAACAAAGAAGGGGAAGCCGTTCTTAGTTATGAAAAAGCCCGCCGCGAAGCTGCTTGGGAAGAATTAGAAGTTTCCTATAAAAAAACTGAACGCGTTGAAGGGGTTATCCTTGGCCGTGTTAAAGGTGGGTTCACAGTTGATCTTTCCGGTGCCATTGCTTTCTTGCCTGGAAGTCAAATTGACGTGCGCCCGATTAAAGATATCGCATCCTTAGTTGGTGTTGAACAACCTTTCCAAATTTTGAAAATGGATCGTCCACGCGGAAACATCGTTGTATCCCGTCGTGCAATTCTTGAAGAATCCCGCGCCGAAGCCCGCAGTGAAATCATGTCAACCATTTCTGAAGGCCAAACTTTGAATGGTGTTGTGAAAAATATCACAGATTACGGCGCTTTCATTGACCTTGGTGGCATTGATGGATTATTGCATGTAACAGATATTTCCTGGCAACGTATCAACCATCCCTCTGATGTGTTGAAAGTTGGGCAAACTGTTGATGTAAAAGTCATTAAATTCAATGATGAAAGTCAACGTATTTCCTTAGGCATGAAACAACTTCAAGATGACCCTTGGTCTGCAGTTCCTGATCGTTACCAAACAGGACAAACCATCGAAGGTGCCGTTACAAATGTAACTGACTATGGTGTATTCGTTGAATTGGAACCAGGCATTGAAGGATTAATTCACGTATCAGAACTAAGTTGGATGAAGAAAAACCTTCACCCAAACAAAATTGTTTCTGTTAGTGAAAAAATCGAAGTTAAAGTTCTTGATGTTGATATGGATAAACGCCGCATCAGCTTAAGCCTACGTCAAACAACTGAAAACCCTTGGGATGTTCTTAACGATAAATTCAAAGTTGGCGACATTGTTGAAGGCGAAGTCAAAAGCATCACAGAATTTGGTGTCTTCGTCAGCATGTTGGATAACGTTGATGGCATGGTTCACATTTCAGACCTTTCTTGGGAAAAAAGTGGCGACGAAGCCTTGAAATCAATCAGCAAGGGCGATGTTGTTAAAGCAAAAATCCTTGAAATTGATTCTGAAAATGAACGTATTGCCCTTGGTATCAAACAACTAAGTAATGATCCATTCGATGGCGCCATTGGTGACTTGAAACCAGGCAGCATCGCAACATGTGTAATTACCCAAGTTTTGGACAATGGAATCGAAGTTTCTATCAATGATGACTTGAAAGGATTTATCCGCAAGCCAGAATTGTCCAGAGATCGTTCTGAACAACGTCCTGATCGTTTTGCCGCTGGTGAAAAAGTTGATGCACAAGTACTTTCAATTGATCGTAAAACACGCAAAATTATGTTGTCAATTAAAGCAGGTGAGCTTTCTGAAGAACGCGCAGCCATGAAAGAATTTGGATCTTCTGACAGTGGGGCAAGCCTTGGCGACATCCTTGGTGCATCCCTTGACTTAGCAAAAGTTAAGCAAGCTGCAGCAAAAAAAGCAGAAGCGGAAGCTGAAGCAGAACCTAAGAAGAAAACTGCTGCAAAGAAAAAAGCAGCCGATAAAAAAGAAGACGCATAGACGTAAACTTCTTAAAAGTCTTTGACGATGAACGCCGGGCCCAAAAATATATTGGGCCCGGTTTTTTGTTGAAAAAATTATAGGATCTTAAATCCACTTCAAACATCTTTATTAGGCCTGTTGCGTAGCCTTGCTTTCAGGTATCAGCCCCAACAATATTCCCGTCAACAATTGTGTAAGTATGATCAATGCCTATCGCTTCCAGAAAATCTTCGTCATGAGAAACAATGATCATAGCCCCAGGGTATTCTTTTAAAACTTGGATGACATGCTGTTTTGTTTCCAAATCAAGATTGTTGGTAACTTCATCTAAAATTAGAAGTCTTGGTGTTTTGGCAGCAATCATACTTAAACAAAGGCGTGCCTTTTCGCCGCCAGAAAGATTCGATGCGATCTGCCGTATTTCGTCATTTTTTCTGAATAAAAAATCATTCAGGTGATGGCGAATCTCTATCCCCGTCCAATCGGGCCTTAATTCTTTGATATGATCAACAACCGAAAGTTTTGGCTGAAGGGTGGAATAATGCTGATCCAAATAACCAATGTAATCACAACAAGGCAAGTGCCAAGTACCTGTAATAAATATTTCAGATTGCCCTAAAATTGCTTTTAATAATGTTGATTTACCAGAGGCATTTTTGCCGCAAAGGCTAACTCTCTCTGATCCATTCAAAGATAGGTTAATATTTTTTAAAATAAATCTATCTATCTGGTATCCAATATCTGCATCGATTATCGATAATAAATTTTTAGAAACGACAGTTCCTGCTGTTAGGGAAAATTTAGGGAGAATAATTTCAGGAAGCCTTAAATCTAAGAATCGATCGGTTAATTGCCGTTTCTTTTTATCAATAGTTGATTTTTTCTTGGCAGATGTTTTTTGTGCTTTAAGCGCTTTGGATTTACTTACAATAGAGGGCCACTTTTTCTGATCGATGCTTTTTTGCCCTTTAGTTTTACTTTTGGCAGCACGTTTCTGTTCTTTCATCAAAGCATTATGAATATCTTTTTTATCATGCCTCAAAGATGCTAAATCTTTTTCTATTGATGCCCGCTTTTGCTGAATTTCACGCATGTAATCATCATAACACCCCGCAAACTGATAAATTTTATTATTATCAATATGCCATAAGATATCGACGCAATTACGCAATAATTCTGTATCATGGCTAACAATAATCAAGGTACCCTGATATTTCTTAAGCATTTGCATCAATTTTTTGCGGTTATTTTTGTCTAAATGATTGGTAGGTTCGTCCAGTAACAGCAAATCTGGAAACTGTGATAATGCCTCAGATAGCCTTTTATTTAATCGCTGGCCGCCACTTAAATCATTAAAATCACTGATTGTTTGTTCTACATAACCAATACAAATATCACTAGGCATACTTATTTCACCGCCCGATGGGGGCAGTTTTCCGTGTAAAATATTCAGCAGACTTGATTTGCCGCTCCCATTTCTGCCAATAATGGCAATGCGACTAAAGGGGTGAATCAGGGCTGAGAAATCTTCGAAACAGATTTTATCTGAAAAAGAAAGGCTAATGTCTTTAAGGGAAATGGGGCTGTGCATAATATATCTCTAAAACTTTTAAAGGCTTAAATTCTGATGCAAATAAGATTTGTATCATCGGATTACCCATAAAACTGGGCAGATTTAAGAGATATTGTTCATTGCTATGCGAATCCTTAAATTAGGTTAGTTAAAACTATTGTTATTATTATCTATATTTTATGAGAAATGTCAAATTTTGCAAACCTTCGATTTACTCTGGGGTATTTTATAAGCCAATAAAAAACCGGGTGAAAAAACCCGGTCTTAAATTTTTTTGCATACTTAATTATCTTAATTGCGCATATCAAGTCTTAGTTGTTGCAAAATAATGCCTGCCATAGGAACCCCTTTAACAGCAGCACGTTCAATATAAGTCATTCCAAGCGGGATATTCACACCGTGTGCTGTTTGCCCTTGTAAATGCATAATACCTAACATAAGAAAGGATAGGCCCCATTCTTTTTCTGCTGCCCGGGAAAAGTATTCAAAAGCTTTTGCATGATCTACTGCTCCACCTTCACCCCTGTAATAACGAGATCCAAGATCATGTTCCATTTCTGGCAGACCTGTTTCATCTGCTGCAATTTTAAGATGATGGCGAACTTTTTCCATTTTCTTATCACCCCCCCAACCATTAAAGTACATGATTGCCAATAGGCCATGTTGGTAAGGTTCTAGTTCATCAATGGCTTCTTCTAAATATTTCCTTGCAAGGTCATAGTTTTTATCACCACCGATCCCTTCGAAATACATAAAGGCCAAATAGGCTAAGGATTTTTTATGCCCAGCATCCACATAAGATTCTAAAAGTAATCGTGCTTTTTCAGGGGATTTCTCTCCTCCTTCCCCTATATTACGCATCATAGCCAACATAAATCTTGTCATTAGATTGGAACTTTTTTCAGCACTTTCTTCCAGTAACCGTCGTGCTTTTGGTAAATCTTTTTCTCCGCCCTCCCCTGCATTGCACATAAGGGCCAAAGCTACTTTAGCTTCATTATGCCCCTTTTCTACGGCCTTTTCAAAGTATTCACGTGCTTTAACATGATCAACTTCTATGTCAGGGCCACCAGTAATATATATTTTTCCCATTGCATATTGGGCTTCGTCAGATCCATGCTCTGCGCTTTCTATCACAAAACGTACAACCTCTGTAGTGTAAGAAGGATTACTTTCATCCACTGTTTCTAACTTTTTATACTTACCAGCAAGTCCGTAAATACTTGACTCCAAATGCGAAACATCCATCCCATTTATAACTGCATACGTTTTCGCCTTTTCTAAAAGTTCATCTGCACGTTTTTCGTCTTTGTCAAAAATAGAGGCAGTTCTATAAAGCACAGAAAGTGACAATAAAGCCCTTGGGTTCGTTTTTTCCTCTAGGATTTTTGCATAATGGTAAAATAAATCCAGGTTTTCTTTGTCACCAGATTCAAGGTAAAGGTTGTGAGCGGCTATTAAAACAATATATTCTGCACTCTCGTCGCCTTTTTCAGCTGCATCCTTGGCATGAGCTATTGACTTATTAAAGTCTTTTTTGCCCTCAGCACCTTCAAGATACATAGCTGCTACCTTAATTTGAGCATCAGGATCTCCGTTGTCTGCTTGAGATTCAATAAATTCAAGAGAGCCCCGAACAAGGCTTGATGCAGAACAACTACTCTCATCCCCTTCTCCCACTGGAAAGGCTGCCGCTGAATAAGCGGACGACGAAATTGTTGCCAAAAATAAACTTAATAATAATTTTCTCATGATATCTCATCCTTAAATAAATCCGGGCATGCGATTTTCGCATGCCTTTATTGCTTTTTATTGAAGATTATTTATCAGCTTTGGTTAAAAGAATCAAGAAAATATCTAATTTAAAGGGAAATAATCATGAAGATCTGGAACGTAGTTTTTTGTCATTACTTTATCATGTATAATAACCTCTACAAATCCTTAATCACGTTGGTGACCACACCCCAAATGGCGGTTTCAAAAGATTGGCTGATATCAATATCTTTAAAGGCGGGGTTTTCCGCACACAAGTAATAGGCCGTCCCTTTTTTGCGCAGGCGTTTTACAGTGAATTCACCGTCCACACAGGCCACAACAACCTTGCCCATCTTTGGCATAAGGGATCGGTCTACCACCAAAATATCGCCTTCATAAATACCGGCATTGATCATGGAACTGCCCGTCACACGCATAGCATAAGTAGAGGCCTTATCATTCTTAATTAGATATTCATTGAAATCTAAAGGTTTTTCTTCGTACGCGTCTTCCCCGGGTGCTGGACTTCCCGCGGCAATTTTACTTTCAATCAAAATGGCCTGTTTTTTAAAAGGGTGTAATGTCCAATTATCATTCACGCTATAGGGCAGTTTATCCAAAATTGTTGCTATTGTTGTCATGAAGCCTCCTAATTATTTTTTAATTTTAAATATTAATTAATGACATTTTATCATTTTATTTCATGACATCAACAGAACAAAGAATGCAATTTTGGAAATAAAATAATTGACATGGGTGAGAATATTTTCGACGGGCTTAAAAATATCTTAGGGGATTACAAAACCCAACATAGTGATGAAAATTGGGCATAAAAATCAATAGACAAAGTAATATAGTATTGGTGACTTGAAAAATCCGGTGAAATAGGTCATATATTTGGTATTATGACACAATTAGATTGGAAAAGTTTAGGGTTCCCAAAGCCCCCCAAAGAAACACGGGTTGTTGTTGCCATGTCTGGTGGCGTTGATAGTTCCGTGACAGCGTCTCTGTTGGCCGAGGCTGGCTTTGATGTGGTGGGCATTACCTTGCAACTGTATGACCAAGGCGCTGTGTTGGAAAAGAAAGGCGCTTGCTGTGCGGGCCAAGATATTTATGATGCCGCGCAAGTTGCCCAAAAAATGGGCTTTCCCCATTATGTTTTAGATTATGAATCTGTTTTTAAACAAGGCGTGATTGATGATTTTGCTGACAGTTATATGCGCGGTGAAACGCCGGTGCCGTGTATCCGTTGCAACCAAAATGTGAAATTCAAAGATTTATTAAATACCGCCAAAGAATTAAATGCCGATGCTTTGGCAACGGGGCATTATATCCAGCGTAAAAATGGCGATGGCAAAGCCGAACTGCATACCGGCATTGACCTCAATAAAGACCAAAGTTATTTCTTGTTTGCCACCACCCAGGATCAAGTGGAGTACTTGCGCTTTCCATTGGGGGGGCTATCCAAAGAAGAAACCCGCCAACATGCCGAACGTTTTGGTCTGGAAGTGGCGAACAAACCTGATAGCCAAGATATCTGTTTTGTCCCCGATGGGAATTATGCCCGTATTGTTGAAAAACTGCGCCCCGGTGCTTTGGAATCTGGGGATATTGTGCATGTAAATGGGACTGTGCTGGGTCGCCATGACGGGATTATTAATTATACAATTGGTCAGCGCAAAGGTTTAAATATCGGCGGGTCTGATGAACCTTTGTATGTGATTAAAATTGATCCACGCGGGCATAAAGTTATCGTTGGGCCGCGCTCTGCCTTGGGAAAAGACACGTTTTATATTAATGAATTAAATTGGCTGGGGTCAACAGACCTTGCCAAAGATGGGTATAAATGTCACATCAAAATCAGATCTGGCCAAAATCCTATGCCTGCAACTGTGTATGCAGCAGCAGATAACAAAGCCAAAGTTGTTTTGGATATGCCTGAATACGGTATTTCTGCTGGTCAAGCCTGTGTTTTTTATGATGGTTCCCGCGTCCTAGGCGGCGGTTGGATCTTACGGGATTAACCGGGATTACCTTCCCCCTTTACTTTTACCCTTTTTATTCCTATTTGTAAGAAAATTCTGGCACTCTACGACATAGAGTGCTAAATTATAAAAAGTGGGCGTTATTCTCTGTCCGTCATCCTGTGACTTGATCACAGGATCCAGGATTGACTTCCTCAGAGACGGGCCGACTGCCTTTATGGTGTTTATGGATCCTGTGATCAAGTCACAGGATGACATAGTAAAGAGGCAGGGGATGACAAACCATAAAAAGTCGTAGTAAACTATGAAAATAAGAGGGTAAAATGAACGCAGAAAAATTAACAGATCGTGTAAAGGGCTTTGTTCAAGCAGCACAGACGGCTGCGCAAAACCGAAATCATCAACGATTGACCCCTGCCCATCTTTTAAAAGTTATCTTGGATGATAACGAAGGCCTGGGCAATTCTTTGATCCAATCCGCTGGTGGCACCCCTGCCCTGGGCCAAAAAAGTTTGGAAAATTACTTAAATAGTTTACCAAAAGTTGAAGGGTCCGGTTCAGATCAAGTTTATACAACACCTGAATTTGGACGTATCTTAGAGGCTGCAGAAAAAGCCGCCACCAAAGCCGGCGATTCTTTTGTCACTGTTGAATATGTTTTGCTGGCCTTTGCGATGGCAATGACTGACCCTGCAGGGAAAGCCTTGAAAGACGCTGGCATTACCTCTGCAAATTTGGCTTCTGCCATTCAAGAAATGCGCAAAGGGCGTCAGGCCCACTCTGCCAGTGCCGAAGATAATTTTGATGCCTTGAAAAAATACGCCAAAGATTTAACTGCTGTTGCCCGCGAAGGAAAACTGGATCCCGTGATTGGGCGTGATGAAGAAATTCGTCGGGCGATCCAAGTATTATCCCGCCGCACCAAAAATAACCCTGTTTTAATTGGGGAACCCGGTGTTGGTAAAACCGCCATTGCCGAAGGGTTGGCCTTGCGTATTGTCAATAAAGATGTGCCTGAAAGTCTGCGTGACCGAAAATTAATGTCACTGGATATGGGGGCCTTAATTGCCGGTGCAAAATACCGCGGTGAATTCGAAGAACGGTTAAAAGCCGTCTTACAAGAAGTCAGCAGTGACGGCAATGTCATTTTATTTATCGACGAATTACACACATTAATTGGGGCCGGAAAAACAGACGGTGCCATGGATGCATCGAACATGTTAAAGCCTGCTTTGGCGCGCGGCGAATTGCATTGCGTTGGGGCCACAACCCTGGATGAATACCGCCAATATATTGAAAAAGATGCGGCTTTGGCCCGGCGTTTTCAACCCGTCTTTATTGATGAACCATCGGTTGAAGAAACGGTTTCGATCCTGCGTGGATTAAAAGAAAAATACGAACTGCATCACGGCATTCGCATAACAGATGGGGCTCTGGTCAGTGCGGCCACCCTATCCAATCGGTATATTTCAGATCGGTTTTTACCAGATAAAGCCATCGATTTAATGGACGAAGCCGCCAGCCGTTTACGCATGGAAGTGGATTCAAAACCTGAGGCCTTGGATGAATTAGATCGCCGTATTCTGCAACTTAAAATTGAACGCGAGGCGTTAAAAAAAGAAAAAGACCAAGGGTCAAAAGACCGTCTGGAAAAACTGGAAACAGAATTAAATGGCCTGGAATCCAAAGCCGGCGATATGGCATCGAAATGGTTGGGTGAAAAGCAAAAACTGGCCAATTCCCGCGATATAAAAGAAAAACTGGACAAAGCCCGTGGTGATTTTGAAATTGCCCAACGGGATGGGAACTTTACCAAAGCTGGTGAATTAAAATATGGCGTTATTCCTGAATTGGAAGAAAAACTGCAGCAAGCCGCCCATCATTCTGAATCCCATATGATGAATGAAGAGGTCACAGACAAAGATGTTGCCAGTGTGGTTTCCAGGTGGACAGGCATTCCAGTTGATAAAATGCTGGAAGGTGAACGTGAAAAATTGTTGCGGATGGAAGATGAATTACATAAGCGTGTGATCAGCCAAGACCAAGCCGTCGTGGCTGTCAGCAATGCTGTGCGCCGTTCACGTGCTGGATTACAGGACCCTAACAAACCTATGGGATCGTTCTTATTTTTGGGACCAACTGGGGTTGGAAAAACCGAATTGGCCAAAGCCTTGGCAGAGTTTTTATTCAATGATGATACGGCGGTTTTACGTATTGATATGTCTGAATATATGGAAAAACATGCTGTTTCCCGTTTAATTGGGGCGCCTCCGGGCTATGTTGGTTACGAAGAAGGGGGCGTGTTGACCGAGGCTGTTCACCGACGTCCCTATCAAGTTGTCTTGTTTGATGAAATTGAAAAAGCGCATCCGGATGTCTTCAACATTTTGCTACAAGTTCTGGATGATGGGCGTCTGACAGATAGCCGTGGAAAAACTGTCAACTTTAATAACACACTAATTATTTTGACATCCAACTTGGGCAGTGATGTGTTGGCGAATTTGAAAGAAGGCGAATCCCCTGAGTCTGTGCGCAACGATGTAATGACGCATGTACAGGCAGCCTTTCGCCCAGAATTTTTGAATCGTCTGGATGAAACGCTGTTGTTTGGGCGTTTGGAACGGAAACATATGACGTCTATCGTGGATATTCAATTACGTCGCCTGCAAAAGATTTTGACAGATCGTAAAATTGAAATCACCCTGGATGATAAGGCCAAAGAATTGCTGGCCAACCGTGGGTATGACCCTGTTTACGGGGCGCGTCCTTTGAAACGATCCATTCAGACACATTTGCAGAACCCCCTTGCCTCCCTGCTTTTGGAGGGCCAACTTAAGGATGGGGATAAAATTAAGATCTCTGTCAGTGGGGACAGGCTGGTTGTAACCGATCCCAAAAAGATTGATCTGGAATAAGATACCGTGACTTCAGTGCGTCATTCTGGACCCCGTGTCAAGCACGGGGCGACGATTTTAATGGCCCCTATAATTGTCATTATCCGCCTTCAAAATCACCTATGAAGAGGAAGCTTCGGTATCTGACGTCTTTTCAGGTAATTCCATAAAATCATGAATTTGATAATTCAAATCAATGGCTGCTTTTAATAAAAAGGTTAAGGATGTTTGAATGGGGGGATTTATGTCAGGGGTCTGATTTGCAAGTTCCTGGGACTCGCTTAACAAAGTTATTATATCTGAAACTTTTTTCTTAAGCTGACAACTGTTTTGTTTTTTAAGTAGCATTTTATGCACTCTCCTGTTTCCTAAATTATTATATATGCACAGAAAATTATTGACTACTCTCTATAAAGGGGAAGAAGAAAGATGCCCTGCACACACAACATCTTTCTTCAACACAATACTTTTCAACATGGAGGCCTTTTCCTTAGGGATAAAGAAAAAACTTTTAAAAAGCCCTTTTATGGTCAGCTTGGTTTGATACCGCTTATTTCTCATCTCTATAACAAACAAACGAGCCTTCCATCTTTACCCGCAACTTTGAATTGCGGAACTTTATGTAGTCTAAAAAATTAAAATATAACTTTTTTGCCTTTTTTTATTGATCATTAAAGATCTTATTTTCTATATATATTTACTTATTTTACTTAAGTCAACGTTTTATTTAATTATTTTGATTAATAATTTATTAAGCATTGTAATTTATGAATTTTTCTTTATAATTTAATTGAAAGGTTTCCCATGAAAAACGAAAAATTTATTGAATTATCATCTTTGGATGCGCGTCTTATTATTAAACTGATTGAAATTCAGAAATCGGCAGAGACTGCCGTTTATATGGGGTGGAATACGGCCCAAGTTTCCAACCGCCTTTCAAAGATTGAAAAGAAATTGGGCAAAGTCCTTTTTAAAAGAAACCGCCGGCTTGGGAAATATATCCCCACGAAAGAAGCCCTGAAAATTACACAATATTTGGAAAGCATTATCCAAGCTTCGGAATTGGCCAGCGGCGATATTCACACCAATGACAATCATGTGAAAATCGCAAGTTCCCATACCATGTTGGAATTTTATCTGGGGCCTTATGTACGCGATTTACTGGATAAAAATCCCGATTTACGGATGGACTTCCATCAAAAAGATGATTTAATTATTGAAAGCCCTGATTTTAATGAAATTTTTATGACCTGGGAAATCAATAGTCGCCTATCATCCATTAAGTATTTCCCCTATCACACCTTTGAACAAAAATTATGGGCCAGCCCAGATTACATTGACAAGCATGGCTCCCCTGAAACTATCGAAGATTTATATGATCACCGGCTTTTATTAAGAAAGCATACAGATGAGCCCAAAATTTTATTTGGATCCAAATATATCAAACATTACTTAAAATCAACAAGAGATCCTAATATCTCCAGCGTTACAAGCGCAAGGTTTATTGATACACTTTGCATGAGTGGATGTGGAATTATGGCCGCTTCAGAGGAAAGCGCCCGATTGGCTGGATATAGAATAGAAAATATTATGCCTTCTTTTGATGGAGACACTTTGGATATTTATATTGGTGTTCACAAAGAATTTCTTGAATCTGATGTAGCGAAAAAAACCATTAATTGGATTTTTGAATGTCGCAATCGATCGTTCAGAGGCATCGGGGTCAAACCAGCCTTTGATTTCACCCCCCTTAAATGACTATGGGCATAGTGCGCCACTAATTACACTGAAAAGAACTGCAGCATAAACGTATTTCACCGATATATTATAAAGTTTTGCCATAGTTAATCTCCATTCTTATTAAAATTCATCATACCCCTTGTATAGTAAATTCAAAGGTTAAATGCAATTTAAATTCGCTTTATATTGAAAATTTGTCATTTTATTATTCTCTTCATTCCAGTGTAAAACTGTAGAAGGAGCAGGCAAGATGGTCCTTAATTCTGCTAACTAAAGTTCAGACCCAGGCTTTGATAATGTTCTGGCTTTTCTTGCCATTTTTCATCCACTTTGACATGCAGATATAAATGCACTTTGCGGTCCAGAATTTTTTCCAATTCTTTTCTGGCACGTTCGCCAATTTGTTTAACTTTTTGGCCTTGATTGCCCAGGACAATCCCCTTGTGGGCTTGGCGGGTTACATAAATAATTTGGACAATTTTCGCATCCCCATTATCATAATCTTCCCACAGTTCTGTTTGCACAGAACTTAAATAAGGTAATTCTTCGTGTACTTGATGAAAAACTTGTTCACGGGTAATTTCTGCTGCCAGTAATCGTTCTGAAATATTGGCCAATTGATCTTCGGGATACAACCATTCCCCTTGCGGGATGGCCGATTTAATATGCACAACCAAATCATCAACATATTTATCTTTCAAAGCAGAGACCATAAAGGCTTTTTTCACAAGCCCTGTTGCATTTAGTTGACTTAAAAGGGGCAACAAATCTTCTTTTTTCACTTTATCAATTTTGTTTAAAACAAGGATAAAGGGCTTTTCCGCCTTTTGAAGTTTGCTTAAAATATGAATGGCATCCGTTTTTTCAATCGACCTTGATGCATCTACGATAAAAATTATTTCGTTTGCTTCGAAGGCGGCTTCCCAGGCGGCGGCTACCATTGCCCGTTCAAAACGGGTGGTGGCTTTGAAAATTCCAGGGGTGTCCAACAAAACAATTTGTTCTGCCCCTTCTGTGAAAATCCCAGCAATGCGGCAACGGGTTGTTTGAACTTTGTGACAAACGATGGAAACTTTTGTCCCCATAATCTGATTTAATAAAGTTGATTTTCCAGCGTTAGGGGCGCCAATTAAGGCGACAACACCAAATTTATGTGTCATTTTTATTCCTTTTTCAACTGGTCTAAGATTTTTCGGGCGGCTTCTTTTTCTGCCGTACGTTTTGAATTTCCTTTTCCTGTCGCGACATAGCCATCAACGGAAACTTTCATTTCAAAATTCAAACTATGATGGGGGCCGTAACTTTCGACCATTTCATATTTTGGAATGGGGTACCCGTGACCTTGGGCCCACTCTTGCAATTCTGATTTGGCGTCGATCAAGCTTTTGGTTTCTGATTTTTCAATTAGGTCTTGCCAGTTTTCTTCAATAAATTGACACGCTTTGTCAAAACCATTTTCCAGATAAATCGCCCCCAGCAAAGCCTCGCATGCATTGGCCAAAGCAGATTTATTAGATCGGCCGCCATTCGACACCTCATTACTTGACATAATCAAGACAGGGCCCAAATCCAGGTTTTTTGCAACTCTGTAAAGGGAATCTTTGCGCACAAGAAAGGATAATTTCTTGGCCATCACCCCCTCGGTATCAGATGGATAATTCTTGTAAAGCAAACTACTGACCGCCAAGGCCAAAACACGGTCGCCCAGAAATTCCAGGCGTTCGTAGTTTTCAACACTATGCTTGTTAGCACTTGGATGCGTTAGCGCCAATTCAAGTAATTGTGGCGTGTCAAACAAAGACCGTATGGGATGGTGGTTAAGCATGCTTATTATTTCTATCCATGCGTTTAACCTTATAATCAATGCCAGAGAAAATACGATCAAACCTGATTATTTCAGGCCATTTGTGAATTTTAACAAGGTCCCAAACAGAATTTTCAATAGAAAAGAAAATAAACTTTGCAGGGCCTAATAAATGATCAAATGGCACAAAGCCCAAACCAACGCGGCTGTCACGTGAATTATTTCGGTTATCCCCCATCATAAAGAAATTATCTTTGGGAACGATGAATTCTTTTGTATTATCCGCATTTTGCAGTCCATCCACCCCTTCACGCAAAATTAAATGTCGCTTACCATTTGGTAAAGTTTCAATAAATTGCGGCGTTTTCTTTGTACGACCAGATGGCATTCTTTCAACGTAATCTTCAATACGTTCTTGGGGGGCTGCTTCGCCATTAATATATAAAATCCCTTTTTTAACCTGGATGCGGTCGCCTGGCAGACCCACCAACCGTTTAATATAATTTGTATCTTCATCACCCGGGACTTTCATCACAACCACTTCCCCCCGTTCTGGCATATCGGCCATAAAGCGACCTTTGATAAAGTCAGGGTATATGAAAGGAAAAGAATATTTACTATATCCATAAGCCGCCTTTGAAATATACAAATAATCCCCAACCAACATGGTTGGAAACATGGATCCTGACGGAATGGTATAGGGTTCAAACGTAAAGGTCCGAATAAATCCGGCAATCACCAAGGCAAAGGTTAGGCTGGCAAAAAATTCCTTTATCGGATGTTTTTTTTCTTTTTTCTTTTCTTTCTTTTTAAAGAACATAGGTTCTTACCTTTCTATAATAGAGTTTGTTATCAAGAAAATTGATTTATACCTTCAATTTTTTCTCTCGTCATTTCGGTTCTTCCTCACTTCGTCATCCCGCATCAAGTGCGGGGCGACGATCCTGGAATATATCCGTATCATCTGATTCTGTTTTCGCCTTAGCCTGCTTTTCATGGCAAATTATGGTCCACGCGAAATAATAACAAAAGCCACGGCCATAGGATACTCATCACTTAAGCTTAAATCAATCTTTACTTTGTGGTGTGGCTTAATTTCAAGCAAGGTTTTGACTGTTTCTGATTGTTGTATATAAGGACATCCCAGCGCATCATTCAAAACATAGATTTCTTTCATTTTCACGCCTTCGCGCACCCCTGTCCCCAAAGCCTTTGCAAAGGCCTCTTTCGCTGCAAATCTTTTTGCCAGTGACCCGGCTTTGTCTTCAAGGGATGAAAATTTATTGGCAGTTTCCAATTCTTTTGCATGAAAGTATTTTTCTTGAAATTTATCGGCTGTTGGCCCTTTCAAGATGGATTCAATCCGCTGAATACTTATAATATCTGTCCCAATCCCAATAATCATCTAGTGTCTTTCCACAGAATGAACAATTGAACTGGTCCGCAAAAGCGCGATTACATCAAATAATTTATCTTTATCCGTTACGTCAACATCTATTAATAAATCAAAATAATCATTAAGGCGTCGCAACACCCGAATGTTTGTAATATTGGCGCCACTTTTTCCAATGATCGTTGCAATACTTCCAAGGCTACCGCTTTTATTTTCCAACATCACAAAAACCCGGCCCTTGAACTGAGTATTTCCAGTATCGCCCCAAGAAACATCAAACCAGCGATGGGGTTCTTCTTCATATTTATGAAGGGTTTCACAATCAGAATTATGAATGGTCACCCCCTTGCCCGTCGTAATGATACCTATGATCTTGTCCCCTGGCAAAGGGTGACAACAACCCGCATAGTGAATGGCCATACCTGGGACCAGCCCCTTAATCTCGACCGATTTTTTTGAAGATACCTTGGATTTTGAAATTTTAATATCATCTTCCATTGGCCCTTCATCAAAGAACTTATGCTTTAATTCCCGAATGGTGATTTTTCCCTCACCAATAAAAGAAAGGAATTCAGATTCATTATGAATGCCATGGGTTTTGTAAATAGATTCTTTATGTTCTTCAAGCACCTTACGTTGATCTGCCGTTAATTCTGATGCATAGATCGACCGTCCCAGACGGGTAAACTGATCCCGTTGTTGTGATCGAATAAATCGCCTTATGTTTGCTTGGGCTTTCCCTGTTACAACAAACTGTTCCCATGTGGGCGAAGGCTGTTGATTTTTACTGGTAATAATTTCCAGTTGATCCCCACTTTTGATTTCTGTCCGTAAAGGCATCAAACGACCGTTAATTTTTGCCCCTTTACAACTGTTTCCAACATCAGAATGCACAGCATAGGCAAAATCTATGGGCGTTGCGCCCTGTGGTAAGTTGATCACATCCCCCTTTGGGGTAAAACAAAATACTTGGTCTTGGAACATTTCAAGTTTTGTATGCTCTAAGAACTCTTCAGCCCCTGCGGCTTGATCCATGATTTCAAGCAAGCTACGTAACCAACGGAATCGTTTTCCATCGTTTGATGTCATTTCTTGTTTGTACTGCCAGTGTGCCGCCACCCCGCGATCTGCAATTTCTTGCATCGAAGTGGTCCGAATTTGTATTTCCAGTCGAATTCCTTTTGGTCCAATAACTGTGGTGTGTAAGGATTGATAGTGATTGGGCTTTGGTGTTGAAATATAATCTTTGAATTTTTGGGGCAGAACTAAGTAAGAACTGTGAATCAACCCCAACGCCTGGTAACAATCCGCAACAGAGGTCGTAACGATTCTAAAGCCAAACAGGTCAGATAACTGTTCAAAATTCACATTTTTACGCTGCATCTTACGCCATATGGAATAAGGCTTTTTCTCGCGCCCAAAAACTTCGCAATCAATGCTACCTTCTGACAGCGTTCCCTTCAGACCCTCTATCACCCTTTGAACAATATCTTGGCCTTTTTCATGAAAGTCTGCCACGCGCAGCATAATACTTTGATAGGCCTCGGGGTTTAATTCAGCAAAGGATAAATCTTGCAGTTGTTCTTGTACGGTAAACATCCCAATACGCTCCGCCAGCGGCGCATATATTTCAATTGTTTCTAGGGAAATCCGTTTACGACTGTCAGCTGACGGTAAATAATGAAGGGTCCGCATATTATGCAGACGGTCAATCAACTTGATCAGCAAGACACGAATGTCCTGTGCCATTGCCAGAACTAATTTACGAAAGTTTTCGGCTTGTTTATTATCATTGGATTGCAATTCAATACGGGATAATTTGGTTACACCATTTACCAAATAAGCAATTTCTTCCCCGAATTCATTTTGAATATCTTCCAGGGTTGCACTTGTATCTTCGACTGTGTCGTGCAAAAGCCCTGTTGCAATAGAGGGAATATCAAGTTTTAAGTCCGCCAGCATATTGGCAACAGCCACAGGATGGGAAATATAAGGATCCCCCGATGCCCGTTTTTGATCAATATGATGCTGGTCTGCAAATTCATAAGCGCGTTGCAGGATTGATGTATCCGCCGCTGGCGCATACTTCTTTACTTTGATTATCAGACCTGTAACATCTCGTTTCATAATTTCATAGTATAAATAAAAAAAGAGCCGTTGTAGAGCTTTTTAATACTCTGTGCTGACTCTTTTTATTAAAAATTTTAGGGGCTGTACCAGATAAGGAAGTTTAAATAGGTATTATCCCTTGAAGAGCGGCCACTTAACCCCCTTGTTCCGTCGCCCCATGCTCTTGACACGGGGTCCAGAAACAGTCTATCTGACAGTAACCTTGTATCTGGTTAGTATTAGACTGGACAATCCCGGATCAAGCCCGGAAAGACAAACCGACTAAGGACACCCTTCTGCCTTGTCACCGCAGATACAATATTACTCAACAGTGCCTTCAGGTGCTTCGTCTGTAACTGTCAAACCGTCTTCTGCAATTTCTTCAGAAGTAGTAGGTGTTTCTTCTTCAGACATTTGAAGCCAAGATGTTTCTTCCAACATATCTTGGATATCATCGTCTTCATCGTCTTCATCACTGATTTTTTGGTACGAACGAACCACTGATTCTTTTAACCGTTCTGGGTCAACTTGACCTTGGGCAATCTCGCGCAAAGCAACGACTGGGTCTTTATCGTTATCTCGCTCGATGCTTAACGGTGCCCCTTTAATGATTTCTTTTACACGTTGAACAGATAAATTAACCAATTCAAACCTGTTAGATATTTTCTTCATGCAGTCTTCAACTGTAACGCGTGCCATAATTATTCCTTTTTTTCTTACGTACCATGTATACATTATTTACTTAATATTCTTCAAGCATAAAACGTACAAATTGATTTTTAAGTCACATTCATTATATAATGCATATAATGAATGAAATTGATTTATCAAACCATATATATATAACTTCACAAAATTCCCTAGAAGAATATTGTCAAAAAGTTAAACAAAGTTCTTATATCTGCCTGGATACAGAGTTTATCCGGGAAAACACCTATTACCCAATTTTATGTTTAATCCAGTGTCTTGATGAAAAAGGTAATCTGGCAATTATTGATCCCTTACCAGAAAATCTGGACCTTGATCCGTTTAAAGATATTTTATTTGATTTAAATATTACCAAAGTTTTCCACGCCTGCCGCCAAGATATAGAAATTTTTTATAATATATTTGGCAAAGTTCCCACCCCCCTTTTTGATACCCAAGTATCTGCAATGGTTTGTGGCTATGGGGATTGTGCCGGGTACGAAACCCTTGTTCGAACAATGTTAAAAAGACGCCTGGATAAATCATCCCGCTTTTCGGACTGGAGTCAGCGCCCCCTAAATAAAAAACAAATTAAATATGCCCTGGCAGATGTGATCCATTTAAAAGATATTTATGAAAAACTTTTGAAAGATGCCAAAAAAAGATGTTCCTGGATTAAAGAAGAAATGGATCTTTTGACGAATGACTTAACGTATAAGGTTGATATTGATTCTGCCTGGCAACGTATTAAAGTGCGCCAGCCAGCACCTGACCAATTTATGTATGTGCTACAAAAGATTGCCAAATGGCGCGAAGAACAAGCCATCAATGAAAATATTCCGCGCCAGTTTATTATTCGGGACGATGTTATTGCCAAACTTGCCACTGTGGATTTAAACCAAATTGATTATGTGAACCACATTAATGTAAGTCATAGGGTTAAAACTGCCTTCATTCCTTTTGCAAAACAAATAATTAAGGAAAGTTACGAACCCAAGATTAAGGTTATTCGCCCAAAAACCCCGAAACAATTAAAATTTTCAAAAGACTGTCTTGAGATGATGAAACTGCTTCTTAAGATCAAGGCCACCAAACATAGGGTGGCTGAACGTTTAATTGCCAGTTCAGACACACTTAAAAAACTGTGCGCGGGAAAGAAAGATATTTCTGTCCTTCAGGGTTGGCGGAAAGAAGTATTTGGGGATGATGCCGTTAGAATGTTAAATAATCAAGTTGGCCTACAGCTAAATCGACGTAAAATCGAAGTTGTTGACATAGAAAAATAACCCTTATTCCCCCTACCCCCCAACACGCAACGTCATAATTTTATCCTTATAGAATCGTTTCAAGATGCGTTTTCAGCGTACAATAGCCTTACTATTTACAACAATTATTTTATTTTTTTCGTTCATTGAAATGCAAATAAAAAGCCCCATCTTAAATACAGAGATGAGTAACTTTTATTAACTATCAATACGAGATGAGAAAATGCCCCCTATTCAAAAATTACTTTGGGTGGTTTTATTACTTTTGAATTCGACAGTACTTTATGCTGCCGAAGAAAGTGATCAACGCCCTGTACGTGCGAAAAAAAGAATTCGAAACTTTGATGAAGAAAGCTCATCTTCAGCCAGCCTAATAGAGATCACAAACATTGAAGAAGGCGCTGAAAGGGCGAAAAAGTATAAAGGATCGGACTTAGATCATGCGGATATACCTGCGGCTGCAGCCACGCATTCTGCAGCTTCGTTAACCTTAGAAGACTTAAATGATTTAATTTCCACCTGCCTAGATCTTGATGATTTTACTTCGGCACGCCATTACCTTGCATTGGCTGCAGAAAAAGGGGATATCCATGCCGCACATGACTTAGGCAAAATACTTTGTTCTGAAAAAGGGGGGCCTATAGATTATTTAGCGGCAATTGATTGTTTTAGAATTGCTGCAGACGAAGGTCATCTAAAAGCCCAATATTACTTAGCCAAAATTTTACATAGCAAAGAAGGTGGGCGAGATATTGCCCGTGCCTGTCATTATTTTGAATTGGCTGCCCAGCAAGGACATACAGAATCTGCCTATTGCTTAGCCAAACTTTTATATACGGAAGAAGAGGGGCAAGACATTCCCCGTGCCTGCCATTATTTTGAATTGGCGGCCAAGAAAGGGCATACAGATGCCACATATTCCTTAGCCAAACTTTTATATACGGAAGAAGGCGGGCAAGACATTCCCCGTGCCTGTTATTATTTTGAATTGGCGGCCCAGCAAGGACATATAAAAGCCCATTATTATCTGGGTGTTATTCTTCTGTATAACTTAGGAAATCCCCAGAATGCCTCTAAGGCACGTGATTATTTATATTTTGCGGCAAAGAAAGGCAATAGCCTGGCCCAATATGAATTCGCCGTTATGTTGCGCGACGGTTTAGGGGGACCTATAGATTTATCGAGGGCACGCGATTATTTTGTTCTTGCTGCAATCCAAAGCCATCCCTATGCACAGGAAGCCATTTCTTCTTTGCCGCCTATAAGTGGTGCAGGGTAATAACGGGCATACCTTATATCAGGCTTAAAAGTATACAAACATAATAAAGGCACCCTTTTTAAATCTATAGGATGCCTTTATTTCTTTTGAATAGGGTTTTTAGCGCATTAATCTGTGGACAATAGCCGCCAACAAACCACCTATCATTGGCATAACAAAGAAAAACCAAAGTTGTTGCAATGCTGGACCACCATCAACCAAAGCAACCCCAAAACTACGGGCTGGGTTAATGGAGGCATTTGTTATAGGAAGGGCCACAAAATGAGCCACCATCAAAGCGGCCCCCGCTGCCAATCCTGTGAAGCTTGAGTGTTTAGCATCTGAAGATGTCATAAGGATGGTAAGAACCAATAAAAATGTGGCAACAATTTCAACAATTGCCCCAGATGTCATATTAAACCCTGACGGCGAAAAATTTCCATAGCCGTTTGTTGCAAAGGTCGTTATAAATTCACATCCAAACATACCTTGTAGAACTAAGAACAACAAACCTGCCGCCGCAAAGGCCCCAACAAGTTGGACAACAACATAACTTAAGAATTCTTTCATATCCATGCGGCCAGATAATAACATCCCAAAGCTGACTGCCGGGTTAACATGGCACCCTGAAATGGGGCCTAAAGCATAAATCAAAGCCATCAAGGTAACCCCAAAGGCCAAAGCCACACCGAAAAAACCAACGAATTTCATCGTAAATAAGGCCGTTCCACACCCAACGAAAATCAATAAGAAAGTCCCCAAGAACTCTGATAAAAGTTTTTTATTTAAATTTGACATCTTTGCCTCTCTGTTAATTATGATTTAATATAAAGAAATTTTATATAATAAATACACCCCCTGCAAGAAAAAACCAAATACGCAGAAACTAAATGAACAGAAACCAAATGCACAGAAACTAAATACGCAGGAAACCCCGCCAAAGGGCAGGGCTTAAAGTTGATTTAAATCATCTTGGGTTAGACAACTGAAACGTATTGACGTCCCTGAGTCTTTTTCACAAAGTTCACCCGACCGTCTTTAAGGGCGAATAATGTGTGATCTTTACCAATTCCAACATTTTGACCTGGATGGTATTTTGTTCCACGTTGACGAATAATGATATTGCCTGGAATAACTTCTTGGCCACCATATTTCTTGACCCCTAAGCGCTTGCTTTCTGAATCGCGTCCGTTTCTAGAACTACCACCAGCTTTCTTATGTGCCATTTCTTACCTTCCTTACTTCTTATCTGCTGCCGTTGTCTTTTTTTCAGCAGGTTTCTTTGCTTCAGTTTTAGGGGTTTCCGCTTTCGGAGCCACCTTCTTATCTTCTGTTTTCTTTGGTGCTGGCGTTGATCCCGCACCTGCAACAGACTTACCACCAACAAGAATATCTGTGATTTTCAATACTGTTTGATGTTGGCGATGACCTTTTTTACGACGATAGTTTTGACGACGTTTTTTCTTAAAGACGATAACTTTTTTCGTACGTGTGTGATCTTCAACCGTTGCTATCACTTCTGCTTTTTCAACAAACGGTTGCCCAATCGTTGTTTTGCTGTCATCCCCAAGCATCAAAATTTGGTCAAGAATAATTTCTTTTCCAACTTCTGTGTCAAGTTTTTCAACAGATACAACGTCGTTTTTTTGTACTTTTATTTGTTTTCCGCCTGTGCGAACAATTGCAAACATTTTTAAACTCTCAAAAAAAAATTTTAATTTACTTATATATCTGTCTCTTATACACATCTGACGCTGCCGACGAG